>Ga0210377_10000180_pt1 | contig 60324 bp, 55 predicted proteins | sample PLM4_65_b1redo_FD_155480 | JGI IMG/M metagenome (GOLD analysis project Ga0210377, IMG submission 155480) | Groundwater sediment microbial communities from an aquifer in East River, Colorado, USA - PLM4_65_b1 redo | ecosystem: Environmental > Terrestrial > Soil > Riparian zone | place: USA: East...
TAAATTGTCCTCATTAGATTGGATGGAAAACAGGCGCCAATATTTTCTTGACGCCTGTTCATGCAGAACCTTTACTGAATCTTGAAATCAATACCCTCCTTGTAATCCAGCCCATCCTTGCGGACGTAGACCTTTAATTTCCAGTTACCACTCATGCTGAAGTTGGCGTTAATGGCATACTTGCCGCCACCCTGGTCCGTGGCCGGGCCATTCATGCCCATTCCCGTCATGTCGGTGTGGTCGGCAGAGACGTCCACCTTCGCACCTTCGATGGGATTGCCAACTGCGTCTGTGATGATGAAGACCAATTCGATATCTCCCATCGCCGCAGGATTCGGTTTTGTACTAACCGCGATATTCACCGGTTTTGACGAAGTGTTATCGGCGGGTGTAGCCGCACTCCTACAAGCGGCCAACAGAGTGGACAACAAAACGAACATATTGATAAAGATTACCTTACGCATTTTCTACTCTCTCCTTTGGAAATTGGGTTACTCAACAACATTGATCACCAACATCAAACCACCAGGTTCGACATTGTCATTGGTGGTGTGGTGCAGGATGTGACAGTGCAGCATCCATTGTCCCGTTTCTGATGCAATGAACTCAATGTCATAGCGTTCGCCCGGTGCGACACTGACTGTGTCCTTCGTTAACTGTGCAGCTTCAGGGACGGGGTGTCCATCGGTGGCAACGATCTTGAATGGGACTCCGTGCAAGTGCATGGGATGGATGAATTGACCGATACTGATCAGGCGTAATCGAACAAGCTCGCCTTTCTTCACCGTGATCGTTTCCGTCGAGGGAAAGGACTTGCCGTTGATCGTGAAGTAATTCGGCTCCATCCCGCTCATCGGCATGGCCGCAAAGGTTTGTCCGCCAGTCATCAACCATTCTGAGATCATCAGGGTTTTGTCCACGGCAGGTGGATTAGCTTCCGGTTCCTTTGGGTCAATGATGAAGGGCGCATACAACCCGGCCATCACCTGAATATCACCCTCATAGTGCGAGTGAAACATGAATGTCCCTGCAGGCTTGGCAGTGAATTCATAGGTGAATGTCTCACCGGGCTGAATCGGATTCTGAGTGACTCCCGGCACACCGTCCATCGCATTGGGGACTTCGACTCCGTGCCAGTGAATTGTGGTTGGGTCGGGCAGTTCGTTCTTGACAATGATTTTGACCTGGTCGCCCTCCGTCACGCGGATCATCGGTCCGGGCACGGTTCCGTTGTAGGTGTAGGCGGTCACGGTTACCCCGTCCAGGATTTCCCACTGGACTGCTTTCGTTATCAGTTCAAAGACTTTAATTCCGTTCTCTTCGCGATATTCGAGCGGTTGTCCGCCTTCCGTTTCCGTGGCAGGCTGGACGTTCGGCGCGGTGATCGGCTCCATCATGTGCGAAGCTTCCGGATTTTCCGCCATCATGCTGCCCGGGGTCGGTGTCCCGCTCACACCTGCACTTGCACCTGGTGCAAGTGTCATATTCGAGTTGTCATTGCTCATTGGCATGGTGTTGTCTGTTGTTCCGCCAGGCGCACATGCCGACAAGACCAATGCCAGACTCACTATCGAAAATAACAGTACTTTCATCATTACGGTTCCTCTCTAAAGTTGCAATAGCCGTTGACTATAAAGATTTCTCCTCCTTCGAACCAGCGCAATTTGACGCAGGCGAGTGTAGGCAAAATTGTCTATCCATTCTGTGAATGTGAAATGGAAGCAGGCACTTTTTCAAGAGCCTGCTTGATTTCAGTGAATAATTTTATGTCGGATCTTTGGCGCGGACCATCTGCGAAGGAAAGCCAGGTCAGTCCGTCATTGCCGTGCAGAATCAGGGTCACAGGTTCCTCAGCCTTTCCATATACGAGCACGACCACCATCTGGCAATCGCACTCATTCGTCCCGTGATTGGGGCAGGAACAATCATGCAGTCCAAGCCGGGCAGTGTGCAGATCGAAAGTTTGCACGGGACGCAGACCCGCGTTCACCAACTGTTTATTTGTCCATTGCAATGCTTCGTCGCACGGATGGCTTATGGAGAGGAATGGGGACATATTCATACGCACCTCTGGAAGATCCTTGAACGGAATGATCCCATTGTATGAAAACCTGCAAGGTGCATGAAGAGCCGCGTGGCGTATCTGCTTGTAGGCAGAATTGCCTATAAAAATTCTTTCCTGTCATAACAGATAGTGGAGAAGAATAAAACAAAGACTAGGCATCCTTTTTCGTACCATATTTTTCAGGCATACGCTCAAATACATGCTTGCAAGCCCCGGAGCAAAAATAATATGTTCTACCCTCGTATATCTCCTTAAATGGCGGATCCTGCGGGTCAATCTTCATCTCGCAAACAGGGTCGATCTCAAATGCCTGCCCCAGCGCGACCGGATCTCCAACGGATTACCACTGTCTATAAAGACTTAAGCTTTCAATCAATTGCACATCAACCGGGCAAGGAATAGAGTGCCCAATCCTCATCCATACTCTTCGATTTTTTTCGCGTCACATCCTAACAGAAAAATGGAAAAATTCCGCAAAACAGGCATAAGCAGAATTGCCTATCAGCGCTATGGCTATCTGGCGCAAGACACGCACAGGCGGAAGGGCTATGATGGGCGAAAAGGAGTTTTTCATTGAAACGGTTTGCTATCCCCATCGCGGCATTCCTGCTGGGTTCCATCCTGATCACCTCTTTTTACCTTGGCATTCTTACCTGGGCTCAGGGCTGGGACTATGCAGCCTCCCAGTTCATGCGTGACCGCTGGTATGTTGTCCCGATCATCCTCGGTTTTGGTGTTCAGGCCGCCCTGTATTCCATATTGCGATTCCGTTTGTTCATTCCCATCCACTCGACCGGACCCACCGGCGCAATGCTGGGCACCAGCGGCGGCACCTCCGCCACCGCCATGATTGCGTGTTGCCTCCATCACGTCACGGATGTCCTGCCCATCCTCGGCCTGAGCGCGGCAGCCGCTTTTCTCACCCGTTATCAACGTCCTTTTATGCTCATCGGGCTGACCATGAATTTGATTGGGATCATTGTAATGCTCTTCGTGCTTTACCGAGAAAGACAAAAACTTCAACCTGTTCTTTTGGAGATGAAATGAAACGACTTTACATCCTTGCTTTACCGATTCTCATTCTGGCGCTCACCGGCTGCTCTGCGGCGACCAGCCCGTCTCAAACCATCACGCCATCCGTCTCCGCTTCGAACGTCAACCCCACCCCGACAGATGATCCGGCCATCCTGCCCACCTTGTTTCCCAATATGACCGGCAACAGCGAAATGACCCGCACTGATCAACAGGGTGCCGTAGTCATGGAGGTCACTCCCCTCAACCTCGGCACACCTGCCCCAGAGCTTGCATTCGAAGTTGCCATGAACACCCACTCTGTGGATTTGAGCATGGATCTTGCGATACTGGCAACTCTTACAACCGATGCAGGTGCGACTGTTCCGGCCAGCCTCTGGGATGCACCGCGCGGCGGGCATCATGTGGAAGGCAAGCTGATTTTTCCCGCAACGAATGATGGCAAATCCATACTCGAAGGCGTGAGCAAACTTACGCTCACCATCCTCAATGTGGATGCACCCTCGCGCGTCTTTGAATGGGAGTTGAAATAGAAATTTTGCGTTGGAGGTTGAAATGACCCGTAATCAAAACATCAATCGTCGCGATTTCATCAAGGCGACCACTGCCTTCGTGGGTGGGTTGATCGGAATAGGCATCGGCCTTCCCACCATTGCTTATTTGCTCTCACCCTCCCTCCGCAAAACGGAGGATGAATCGGTGGTAGATCTCGGCTTGCTCGAAAACTATCCAATCGGAATTCCCACACGTTTTGAGTTCACGCGCACCAAAGTAAACGGCTGGGAAAGGACAGGCCTGAATTATGGTGTATTTGTTGTGCGCCAGACTGAGAAGGATGTTCGCGTATTCTCGGATATTTGCACCCATCTCGCCTGTCGAGTCTCATGGCATCCTGATGCACAACATTACATCAGTCCCTGCCACAACGGTCATTTCGATATTGTGGGCAACAATATCAGCGGTCCGCCGCCGCGCCCGCTGGATGAATTCGTCACCAAAATCGAGAATGGTAACTTGTTTGTCCTGTTGCCGCCATTCAAACGATCTGCATAGCGAATAGAATTATGGAGAATGAAATGGAAAAGCACAAAGAGATCTCAAGGCGTGATGCCATGAAAATGGCTATTTCACTAATCGGTGGTCTGATCGGCACCGCATTAGGTGTTCCCGCCATTGCCTATTTCATTGGCCCCGCTCTAAAAAAGGACGAGGCTAACTGGATACGTGTCGGTTCTCTACCAACCATTGAATTAGGCACACCTACGCTCTTCAAACCCAAGGTGACACGCCAGAACGGTTGGATAGTAGACGAAGAAGAAGTGGGTGTGTATGTTCTAACAGAGGATGGACGCGACTATCATGCGCTGTCGAATATATGCACGCATCTTGGCTGTCGCGTGCGCTGGATTGCCGAACGAGAGCAATTCTTCAGTCCTTGTCATAATGGGGTTTTCGACAAACATGGATATGTCGTCAGCGGCCCGCCGCCGCGCCCATTGGATGAATTTGAAACGAAAATTGAAGACGGTAATTTGTTTGTCCAGTTACCAGCCTTCAAACGACCTTCATGATTGGAGGCCGAGAGAGGCAAATGATCAACCGACGGGATTTTCTTAAATTAGCCGCACTAAGCACAGGAGTACTGGCATTTCGTCCGTTTAGAGGATTTGCCCTGCCCGAATTTCCACAGGCTGAAAAGCTGGGACGTATCACTGTCGGCAAGATGGATGTTTTTGCTACTCCCAATGGAAGCAGCCAGCCGATCGGCGCGCTATATGAAGATAATATCGTGCAGTGGAATCGGGAGGTGGTTGGGTCCATGCCCGGTCGGACCAACCAGCGTTTTGTAGAGACGCCTGAGGGATATGTCTGGGGTGGGTATGTTCAACCTGTGCGGAATCGTCCTAATCTCCCGTCGTCCGACCTATTCCAAACCAGCCTCGGGGAGGGAATGTGGGTCGAGGTTACAGTTCCTTACGTGGATTTGATCCTTGAGAATCCACCAGCGCGCGCGCCGTGGCTGCAGTATCAACTCTCCATAAACCTGCCTCCCCGTTTCTACCACAGCCAGGTTGTGTGGGTGGATCAAATCAGAGCCGATGAAAATGGACAAATCTGGTACCGGCTCAACGAAAAATACGGCTCCGGCGATTTCTTCTGGGGACAGGCCGAAGCTTTCCGCCCATTGACTCCGGAAGAAGTGTCTCCCATCAGCCCCGATGTTGATCCTGCTCAGAAACGGATCGTCGTGAAAATCTGGGAGCAGACACTGTCCTGTTTTGAAGGGAATACTGAAGTTCATTTTGCGCATATATCAAGCGGAGCACTTTATGATGCCTGGGGGAATCGCGTGGACGCCTGGGAAACACCGGTCGGTGATTCTCCCATTTGGCGCAAGGCAATTTCACTGCCACTGAGTGGAGGCAGTGCCTCAGCGGGCTGGAGTCTGCCGGCCGTCGGCTGGGTGAGTTTGTTTGTGGGAACAGGGATCGCCATTCACTCCACGTACTGGCACAATAACTATGGCGAACCATCCTCACGAGGTTGCGTCAATGCCAATCCAGAGGATGCAAAATGGGTGTTTCGTTGGAGCATGCCTCAGGTCCCAAATGATCCGGGTGATGTGACCGTTGAATGGCCTGACGGGACAACCGTCAGTGTTGAAGAGAAAGTTATTTAGGTCTCTACATATGTGGTAGTCGAGGGCTATAAAAAATGCCCAGGGAGTCCGATGAGAAAGATATGTCCGGAAGACCTTACAGTCAACCAGATACGTTATTTGATGTTGGAAAAGCGCCGGACAGTGCGTGCTAGCCGGCTGGAACACTTCCATCGTACTGGAAGAGTGGTTCCACTTGTCGGGGAAACAAGCACAATGGAAGAGCACAGAAGGTCGTCATCAGTTGAACGAACCAGGGTCAGAGACGATAAAGCTTCGCAGCACCAAGGATTGGATAGATTCCTGTCCGGGATAGAGTTCCTGGCAATCATCGGGTTAGTTTCTGTAGTAATGAGCGGTTTATCGACATTGGGTGCTCTAAATCGGACAGTCGCTACCGCGCTTCAACAGCCTACGCTAGGGCCTACCCCAATGATCAGAGAAGTGGTGTTGCCTGACGGACACACACCGCCAGATGGTCCCGGCGGCGCGAGACCGAACGAGGCTGAGATCCCGCTACATCTGCGCCCCATATGGCAGTCCCTATCGAATCTTCCCACCCCGGTTCCTGTGATCCAGCAGGCAATCAGGATTCAGATTCCATCCATTGGCGTGGACGCTACTGTGGTGCAAGGGGATGGTTGGGAACAACTCAAGAAGGGTGTGGCGCAACATATTGGCACACCCAATCCAGGCGAGAGTGGCAATATTGTTCTATCGGGGCATAACGATGTGTACGGAGAAGTCTTCCGCGATTTGGATCGTTTGAGTCCCGGTGACAGCATCGTCTTATTTACCAATCAGAGGCAATATACATACATTATTACGGGAACACAGATGGCTGAACCAACGGCAGTAGAAGTTATAGCCCCGACGTCGGATGCCAGAGTGACCCTCATTTCCTGCCATCCATATCTCGTGGACATTCACCGTATTGTTGTGTCCGCAATATTGCAAGGTTCCTGAAAAATCATAGGACAGAACAAATCAACATCGAAAAGCCAGCTGATTTTGTTACAGCAACTAACCCACCAATGATGTTACAGACTCTCACATACTTTCTAATACTCACAAAAACCGGACAACTATCTGCCCGGTCGATTAGTATCAGTTTTTGCTCAGAATGACATGCTTCTAGTTTCAAAGCTATACAAGGAGTTGCCCAGCGCGGCATATATTTGGTATACGGGTATAAATAACCATACACAATGCCTCAAAGTCTGTGTATGTTAAATAGTTCGGTGCTTGACGTTAAAGTGAATAGTAGGTCGGGTTGGGTCTTGGTTTCCTCAGCAATCTTGATGACTGCATCGGCGAAGACATCAGATGTCTACACTCATTGGGTCTGTAGTATTGAACAATGCGATCATCGCGGGATGCGCAAGGACGCAAACCAGTGCACCTTTCGCGTGCATACTGTCTGTTCTCATTTGAAATTCAAGAACTCGGGATTACCTTGATTTTCCAGGCGAGCACCTCGTTGATCCAATCATCAGGAGCAAAACCCGAGCGGATGATTGTGTTGGATGGACATAATGTCAGTCTGTAATAATCTTCACTTTGCGGAAAACCTCCCTCAATAAAACCAGCGTTCATTCAGTATTTTTCATTTTTCGGACACCTCTCCCAATCCGCTCCGTTGGGCGACATGTATGCTCCCGAAACATATGGAGGCGCTGGCTCTGCCCATGTGCTATAAGACAAACTTGAGAATCAACTTAAGAGGCTAATGCTCACGACCGTTCAAGGTATAAAACACAGCACAAACAGTCCAATATTTCCAACATCTTCAATCTGAAAGAAACAGCATAAGACATACAGTTTTCATCTTAAGACACAAGCACCGCCATATCTGGGATATGGCGGTGCTTGTGTCCACTTTCCCCTACATTTGCGCCCCTGGCGGGATTCGAACCCACAACCAACAGCTTAGAAGAATGGAGGCATAGCCTTTTTTTTGAATTTTACGTCCAATAAGTCCAATTTGTAGGGAATTTTGAAGCTTAAACGTACAATCTGTTCAATAATTCCGATGCCTTTCAGCGTGTCTGTCCTACTATTGTCCTACTATTTCATCCATCGCATCGGCAGTTAGCTCACTCATGGGATTGATGATATAGGAAAAAGTGCCTTTTTATTGAGGCAGGGCTTGAACCTGCGACCTTCGGGTTATGAGTGTCAATCTTGCATCGCTGAATTACGCGCTTTAGGTAACGAGTTTAGGTGAGTATTGCGGTTTATGATTCTAAAGAGCCTGTAGGTTTTTGGTTATCACAATCGACAACCCATAGGAGACTTTATAATATAGACAGAATATTTATACAATACCTTCTTTGATGACATTTTCTTCCGGCATGTAAAAACCGACCCTACAATAGCGCATCATGATCTTATGAGTGCTTCACATTTTAGTTATATTGCTAAGTGAATTGGAAGGTAATAAGAACAACATATTTTCAGTAAAAGTTCTTAGCTGCGGGGCCATCACGATCCCCAAAACATGAATGGGAACAGAACACATTGCGTAGTTTGTACAGGGCATTGGAGATCAAAGATTAAGCTGTAACGATCGCCTCTCCATCCACAGTGATTTTATCAACTGTAGGATTAGCTTTTGTCTAAATTCCGTGACCTTTCCATTGAGATGCACTCAACCAGCAGAGATGAAATGAGTGTTGAAGTTTCCCACCGGTCACTTTATGATTCCCATTCACATCGCGGGTTCGAAGCGCATCGGGACCGCAACGCGTAACTACTTATGCCCCAACTAGCGCTCGATGAAATCTTTATGGAGCGCCAGTGGCGTTGAACTGGCGGGGAGCATCATTGATGGTTACCCAAAAATTTGAAATCAGCATCGCTGACGACAATGGGTTTGGACATAACATACTCCTTTTGAGTTTAGTGAGGAAAGATTTTCTCACCTGCTCGAATTGGCTTCTCATAACTGATTTCTGCTGCCAAGTCCAGTGTCCACAGACTGGTGGCTTTCCCAAAATTCCTGGGACTCTGATGCAATATTTCTTTCAATTGCTCCACGCTTTCCGATGAAAAGGCTGCTTGTGTGCTGTGCGGACGACGTGAGCCTTCTTTCAAGACAGCTATTCCGCCTTGATTAAAGCCTTTGACAACATTCCGTACTGTTTCATCGTCACAGAGGCGCTCATCGTCCTGCCTGAAGCTTGCGCATGAGTAGTCATGATATTTTCTCCTTACAATGGAAAATTTTCAATAGCATACCAATAACGATGTCCCATTGAAAAGAGACGGCTGTCCCGGTTTTGTCCCTGTATCAATTACCTGGTGATGTAAATGATGTTGCAGGTCGAAGGTCTTTTGGCACATATTGTCTTGAACAATGTTTAGAGCAGGGTGGACAACAGCATTTTAACAACCCCGCCAATTATGCCTAGAACGATGCTCGCAACAACCAGCGGCACAAAATGCCCATATTGCTTTGGAATGATGCTTATGTTGATGTACCATGGCAAATTAAGGAAAACGGCAATCATCGCTCCAGTTGCATATGGAGGTAGCGGCGAGATAAGGATCAATGACAAAAGTATGTCCGGCCTATTCGACACGAAGCGTCGCGCTGCGGATGAGTTGAATTTGCATGTTTTATGTCCTTCCGAGCCTGCGGAAAAGGCGTGACAAGACTCTCAGCAGGCTGATCTTACCCGCCATTTGCAGAAACCGGCGCATCCCAATCCACTCTGTATGAATAAATCCAGTCGGAGGCCTTTGGGTTGGCGAAGAGTTTGAGGAAGATGGGCGTGGTCAAATCCCGGAACCATTGTTGTATGGGGCTGGTCACAAACTTCCCTGAATCGCTGCGCTGTCCAAGGTCGAACATTTTCACAGTGCGTTCGCGCCGGAGTTGTTCATAGACCTTAAACGCCTGTTCCAGATCGGGATATCCCGCAGGCATTTGGCAAGGATTGCCGCATCCTCCAATGCCATGGACGCGCCCTGCCCGGAACTGGGTGAAATGGCGTGAACGGCGTCGCCAACTAACACAACGGGTCCTTTGTGCCAGCGCGTTGGCTGAATGGGCAATGTATAAGTGAGGAAGTCAGGGAAGGTTGTTTCCGCAGATCGAATGATGTCGCTGATAAAAGGTTGATCGTCACAGAATAACTTGAGCAGGCGCTGTTTTCGCTCTTCGTGCGCGAGTTCGAGCAGTGCATCTCTTGCAGGTTCCTCTGCCTGTGGGTAGTTCACAAACCAATAGATATAACCCGAGGGGCTCATGTGATAACCAAAGAAGGCGCGTTTGCCAAAGATGAAGTGAGACGTTTCAGGTGTCTGAGGCAGGTTCACGTTCCGGGAATAGCCGCCGGAGTTGATCAAGCCGCTATAGACGGGTCGCGCCTCGGGGTCCACAAATTGGCGCGTCCTTGAGTGGACGCCGTCGCATCCGACCACGAAATCGCCGCTTGCGGTTGTCCCATCTTCGAAGGTCGCGACCACGATGTTTGTTTTCGTCGTCTCAATGTTTTGTAATTTTCTGCCGCGCTGGATGGAGATTCCCTGGCGTTCTGCCTCAGCCGCCAGGATCGCGCCCAACGGAATCCGCTTGATGAAGACGCTCTTGATTCCATCCGCTGTGAAAAGTCCGCCTCAAAGATATTTGCCTTTTCCATTCCACATATGCCATTTGGAAACCGGAGAACCTTCGGCAAATACCTGTTCTTCAAGCGAGAGCATCCTGAGCACCGCCACGCCATTGCATGACAGGCTCAGTGAGTAACCTTCATCCTGCTCCCGAGCCTCATAGATCGCCGACTCGATGCCAGCGCGTTTTAGAAACAATGCCAAAGCGGGTCCAGCAATTCCGCAACCAATGATTAAAGCTTTTTTCTTCTGTTTATTCATCTTGAACTCTTTTCTGAAATCTTTGCCTTATTCCAAAATGTAAATCCTTACTGGTAACTTTACAGTTCCTGGCTGCCAATCTGGAATGCAGGCAAGTATTTATTTCTCCTTGTTGTTGGGCGGATTCAGGCTGCTCAATGACATCCGCATCACAAGCCCATTCAACCGCTTGCACTATAGTCAGCGAGGGTTTCATGGATTGCGCGTCGGGCTATTCCGGCAAAGATCGGATTGGTGTTTTGATAGTAAGGGAGGGCAATCAACCCGACGGAGAGCGCCCAGCCGCGACCTCGCGTCCAAGTCGCGTTATCGACCTGTAGCGATGCGCGGAATACGTCCCGGGTTTCTGCAGAAAGGAACATCCACGCAGCCATCACATCGCATGCTGGATCGCCCACACCCAGACCCTCAAAATCGATGACAGCGCTGAGCCGCCCCCGTACACCCAGCAGGTTCCCAGGTCTCAGGTCTCCATGGACCCAGACGGGCGTTCCGTGCCACGCCGGGGCCTCGATAGCTTCGTTCCACATTGCGGTCACTGTGTCGGTGTCGATCACTCCGCGCAGGTTTTCAATCGCGGCGCGCGTGGGAGCGTCTCGCATCGCGATGTGTACACCGCGGCCCGCGAGCGGCGCCCCCGTGGTATCGATCCGTTGGAGAGCGGCGATGAAATGCGCCAGATCAATCGCCGCTTGGCGTGGATCGGCCATGCCCTCGATGTTCGCTTCCTCGCCTTCGAGCCACCGATAGACGGACCAATCCCAGGGGTAGCCCTCGCCAGGCTGGCCCTTCGCGAGCGGAATGGGGATGGCAAGCGGCAGTAATGGGGCTAGTTTCGGCAGCCACTCATGCTCCTTGTCCACTCCGGTGGCCCAATCAATACGGGGCAGTCGCACGACCATGTTATCTCCGAGCCGATAGATCGCGTTGTCTGTGCCAGCGGACTGTATCGGCTCGATGCGAAGGGCTGCCCACTGTGGAAACTGCGCGGTGAGCAATCGAACCACGAGCGATACGTTGGTGTCTACCTCGTCAATGTGCATTTTGCCAGCGGACATATGCGCCTCACAAATTCGGTAAGTTGGCGAGTCTAAAACTATTGTGTGCCGCGCAGGCGCGGGTCAAGCGCGTCGCGCAGACCATCGCCAAGAAAATTGAAGGCGAACATCGTAATCGCTAAAGCCAGCGCCGGGAAGATGGCCTGGTTGGGATACGTGCGGATCGCCCTCGAGCCATCCGAAATCATCGAACCCCAGGAAGGCGTCGGAGGGTTCACGCCCAAGCCGATAAAAGAGAGGAAAGCCTCGGTCGCGATATATCCGGGGATGGCTAATGTTTCAGCCACAATCAGCGGACCGGCAATGTTGGGCAGGATGTGACGGAACATGATACGTATATGTGAAGCGCCGATGGTATGCGCGGCTTCGATGAATTCCTTTTCGCGCACCGAAAGAACCTGGCCGCGCGTCAGGCGAGCCATGTTCTGCCAGGCGGTCAGACCGATGCCGATGAAGATGAAGAGCATGCCTCCCATGCTCTCGTCCAATTGATTGATGGCATATGCAAATGTGCCCGGCTGAATATCAGATAGGGTGGAGCGGAAGAACGCCATCAACAGGATGATGAATAGCAGTGTTGGAAAGGCGTATAAAATGTCAACAATTCGCATCATGATGTCGTCAATGCGTCCGCCAAAATAGCCGGAGATGGAGCCATAAATAACGCCGATGAATAGGCTGATAAGGGGGCCAATGAACGCCACCGCCAACGACACGCGCGCGCCGTAGACAATGCGGCTGAACAGATCGCGTCCCACGTAATCCGCGCCCAGAAGGTATTCACTTGAAAACCTGGCATAGGGTCCCATGGTGGGAAATATCGAAACAAGCCACTGCGGGACTTTATTCTGATCCACCAGCGTTTGCGCCTCAAATGGCTTGACCGCGATCAGCGGAGCAAATATCGCCATCAGGATCAGGAGGATAATGATGGATGCGCCAACGACCGCGGCGCGGTTGCGAGTTAGGCGGCGCAACGCGTCCTGCCGCAGGCTCTCGCGCTTTTGAGTCAGCGGCATCCCGCCTGCGCCAATGGATTTTGATTCAACAGTCATAGCTGTTTTCCTTTACTGTTAATCGTAACGAATACGCGGATCAAGATAGGCGTACAAAATATCAACGACCAGGTTGGCCATTACGAGGAAGACGGCATACAACAGGATCGTCCCCATGATCACCGGATAATCGCGGTTCGTGATGCTGGTGACGAAATACTTGCCCATGCCCGGAATCCCGAAGATCAACTCGGTGACAAATGTGCCCGTTACCAGCGCGGCAAAAAGCGGACCAAGGACAGTGACGACCGGGATCAGCGAGTTTTTCAAGGCGTGGCGGGTAATGATGGTTCTCTCATGCAATCCCTTTGAACGCGCTGTGCGAATATAGTCTTCGCGGATGGTCTGCAACAGCGTAGCGCGCGTCAGGCGGGCAATCACAGCTGATGAACCCAGTCCCAACGCGACCGAGGGCATGAGCGCGTGCTGAACGAACTCCCAACCTAGTTTGGTTGGTAGGAAGCCCAGGAAAAAGGGAGGCTTGGAGTCCCAGCCGGTGGGCGGCAGCCACTTGAGCGCAATTCCAAAGATCCAAATCATGATCGGTCCCAGCACGATGACCGGCACCGACACGCCAAAAATTGCCGCTCCCATTCCCAAATAATCCAGAATGGTGTTTTGTTTCAACGCTGCCATAATCCCCAGAGGCATGCCAATCAACAACGCGACAAATAAAGCCATCACTCCCAATTGCGCCGAAATCGGTAGGTTGTCGCGAAAGATATCGTTGACCGTGCGACCGCGCGCCCCATACGAGGGACCGAAATTCATCCAGCGAATCCACAGAGGGCCGATTTTTACATTTAGCATGAAATCGTCCTGGTATGATGTCCCGGGCGGCGTGGTAGTGAAATGAGGGATGAAGACGGCATAAAGATAGTTGAAATATTGGATATGTAAAGGATCGTCCAGATGATAGCGCTCATTCAAGAGCCGGATGGTTTCCTCAGGCAGGGCCTTCTCCTGGGTAAAAGGACCTCCGGGTACTGCATGCATTAACAGAAAAGTAATAATGGAAACCACTAGGACGACCACAAACATATAGAGCAGGCGGCGAATGATGTAGCGACTCATAGCATATCTCCATTCAAGAGAGGCTTGGGCGGTTAGTGCCAGAATAGAGCATTACCAGAGATGGAGAGGGAAGTCCTCGCCCCTCTCCATCATGTGAGGAGCATGGAGAGGGGCGTATTCTCTCTCCATTTCATAACCAAACTTACAAACTTAGTGGGGCAGGATGTCCCACTTCTCAAACGACTCTTTCCCATCTGAACTATAGGTGCGAATCACGTACGGCCTGGTCAGATCCAGGTTGGTGTACCAGTAGAGTGGGATCATGATCGCGTCGTCCACAATCGCGATCTGCTCTGCCTGCGCATACAACTCAACCCGTTTGGCAGGATCGGGCTCCTTGGCCGCTTCGAGGACGAGTCTTTCATACTCCTCATTCTTCCAGTTGAAGCCGCCATAAGGCTCGCCGTTCTCAGCCGGGTTTTGCGAACCGCCGACTGTATTGTTATCTTTGTCGAAGTTATTGGCATCCGGATAATCTATGCACCAGCCCAGGCGCCAGATCTGCGGCGTGTCCCGGCTTTGGACGGTATCGAGATACACGCGAAACTCCTGATTCACCAATTTGACATTGACTCCCAGAACGTCCTTCCACATCTGCTGAATGGCTTCCGCGATGGCCTGGTGTCCCGTCGAGGTGTTGTACATCAGGCTCAGGGCAAGCGCATCAGCCGTCACGCCTTTTTCATCGAGGTAGGATTGTAGCTCCGCTTTGGCGGCTTCCGGATCGTACTTGATGCCCAAATCTGGATGATCCGCCATCGTCGGCGAACCCGCCAGACCGGGGCGCGCGAACCATTGCGCAGGTTCCTGTCCGCCTTTGAGCACGTTATCAATCAGACTCTGGCGGTCAACCGCCATCGAGAGGGCGCGGCGGACACGGACATCATCCACGACCGGCGCCTTGGTGTTGAAGCCATAATAATAGGTGCAAAACTGCGGAGAGACCGAGAGTTCCTTTGAAAGAACCGGATCAGCCTTGATGCGATCAAGGTCAGAAAGTGGAGGACTCGAGACCATATCTGCATTCCCTGCCTCATATTCCGCGAGCTGGGCAGGCTCATCCAGCATGTGGAACACGACCTCATCAAGCTTGGGTTGCGGGATCTCCTCCGTTCCGGGCCAGAATGGATTCTTTACGATGGAAATATAGTCGTCATGCACCCAATCTTTGAGCGTGAAGGGGCCATAACTTTGGAAGAAGCCAGGTTCGATCCAGCGCTCGCCACGCGCCACCACCGCGCCATCACAATCTCCTTCGATAATCCATTTGGGTTGCGCCAGGGCGACCCATAGACCGGCGATCTCAAGGTTATAGGCTACCTGGTCAATGAAGGTCAATTCAAGCGTGAAATCATCAACGACCTTGACTCCGACAGTGGAAAAATCATCGGTCTTGCCGGTGCTGAATTCACTGGCGCCCTTCAGCACAAACCCCAACAGATAGGCATAGGGCGAAGCATTGGCTGGGAGTTGGTTGCGATAGATGCCATACGCGAAATCGTTGGCATTCACGATGCGATCCGCAGAACCGTCACAAGTTTTGACGGTCTCTACCTCTGTGCCATTCCAACGCACCCAGGGTACGTCGTCGCGCAGGTGCAGGGTGATCGTCTGTGTGCCGTCGTCATTGTTGACAACATCCCACGATGTAGCCATGCCTGGTTCGACCAGGTTTGTCACTTCGTTCAGGTTCGTCAAACCGATGAAAGCCTCCTGGGCGATCTGAGTCGAATTGACATCCTGCGAAACGGCCGGATCCAAAGTTGCGACGTCGCCGGAGAGGAAGTTAGTTATCAGAACCTTGGGACCCGCTGGCGCCGGGGGTTCAGTAGCGGCAAGGGACTCCGTGGATGCGGGTACGCCCGGTTCAATAGCGGCTGGCGCTTCAGTGGCTGATGTTATCGCTGGAGCGCAAGCTGCAAGTATTAGACTGAGCATGACCAGCAAGCTCAGTACTGTGAAATTTTTAAGCATTTCTCTTCTCCTTTTATGAAATTGGTTTACAGCTGTGATGCTAATAAAGTTATGTAATGGGGCGCAAAACTACCTCCTTTCCATGTAATTCGCCAAACTCTTCTGCAAATATCGCTCCGCGAAATGACAAGCCACAAAATGACCCGCTTTCACCTCGCGGAAGTCTGGCTGCTGTTCGGCGCATATTGTTTCAGAAATCGGACAGCGCGTGCGGAAACGGCACCCGGAAGGTGGATTAACGGGAGACGGAACATCGCCGGTGAGAATGATGCGTTCGCGTGTCGCATCCGCGACAGGATCGGGGATTGGCACGGCTGATAACAATGCCTGCGTATAAGGATGCAACGGTTCCAGATACAGTTCATCGCGATCAGCCGGTTCCACGATAATTCCCAGGTACATCACAGCGATGCGATTGGAGATGTGGCGCACCATTGATAGATCGTGAGCGATGAACAGGTAGGTTAGATCGAACTCTTTCTGCAGGTCTTCAAGAAGATTGACCACTTGTGCCTGGATGGAAACATCCAGAGCAGAAATGGGTTCATCGCAAACAATAAAGGAAGGCTGAAGCGCCAACGCGCGCGCAACACCAATGCGCTGACGTTGTCCACCAGAGAACTCGTGGGGATAACGATTTGCAAAATACGGATTCAGACCCACCATCTCCAGCAGATTTGCAACACGATCCTCAATCTCTGAACCCCTGGCGACATTATGAATGAGCAATGGCTCGCCAACAATCTCGCCCACCGTCATGCGTGGATTCAGGCTGGCATAAGGATCCTGAAAGATCATCTGCATTTTGCGGCGCCTGAGGCGCAATTCTCTGCCCCTCAGGTGGATAAGGTCAACGCCATCGAAGCGCACGGACCCGGATGTTGGGCGGAAAAGTTGAAGGATCGTCCGCCCGGTGGTGGATTTGCCACAACCTGATTCACCCACCAGGCCAAGCGTTTCACCTTCATATATATCGAACGAGATCCCGTCCACGGCATGAACCGCGCCAATTTGCTTCTGTACGATGATCCCCTGCTGAATAGGAAAATGTTTCACAAGATTTTCGACCCGCAACAATACATTCTCTTCAGCCATGTTGGTAAGCCTTCCCTGTTTTGGCATCCACCCAGCAGGCGGCTTTATGCTGCGGGCCCAACGTCATCAGGGGCGGATTATCTTGCCAACAACGTTCAATCGCATACTTGCAGCGCGGCGCAAACGGGTAGTGATTGGGTTTTTCATACAACACCGGAGGAAGCCCATCAATGGACACAAGCCGATGATGGCTCTTCGCGTCCACGCGGGGGAGACTTCCGAGTAAACCAAGCGTGTATGGGTGAAGCGGGTTGGCAAATAATTCTTTGACCGGGGCCTCTTCGATAATAAAACCGCCATACATCACAAGCACCCGTTGACCAAGTCCTGCTACCACACCCAGGTCGTGTGTGATCCAGATTATTGCCATACCGAGTTCGTCACGCAAGTGGCGGACCAAATCCATGATCTGAGCCTGAATGGTCACATCCAAAGCCGTGGTAGGTTCATCGGCGATCACAACTTGAGGACTGCAGGACAACGCCATAGCAATCATCGCGCGCTGACGCATACCACCAGAGAACTGATGAGGGTAATCGTTCAGCCGGTCTTTCGCATTAGGAATACCAACCATACTCAACAACTCAGCTGCACGTTCGCGCGCCCGGTTCAGTGTCATACCCAAATGTAAAATAAGTGGTTCTTCAAGTTGCAGGCCCACCGTCAGAACGGGATAAAGGGAAGTCATTGGGTCCTCGAAGATCATGCTGATCTGCGAACCCCGAACATGGCGAATCTGTACATTGGACATTGTGATCAAATCCTCGCCAAAGTAGAGCGCCTTTCCATCCCTGACTTTACCGGGTGGCGAGGGAATTAACTTCAGAAGCGACATCATGGTCACACTCTTGCCAAATCCGCTTTTCCCCACTATCCCAAGCGTTTCCCCTTCCCTCAGGTCGAAGGAAATCCCATTAACCGCGTGAACAACCCCGGCCGGGGTTTTAAATGTAACTTCAAGCTTCTGCACATCAAGTATGACATTGGACATCTGCATCATCCTTTAGCAAAAATCAAAAAAAGATAGCAGTCTATTCACAGGCACGGCATTTGCGACGCTTGAATTCGGAATACTGATGCTCTGTGTATTGGGAAAAGATAATCTTATGATGCCTTTTCCGAAAGCTAACCGGAAAGGCGTTTCGATCTTGAACTTCCCAAGAGTTTATGATTGCATCGGTAAATGCACATCCCCACTCGGAGCGGTTTTTCGATCCACTATAGTTGGTAGCAAAATGGACGAAGGCTTATCCAGGCGACGGACTGCAGATGGAGGGAAAACAGGTGAAAATTTATGCGGGCTACCCATAATGGACGAGCGGAAAATCCGGAAGGCCTGCTCAGATGACCGACTGCAGATAGGTGAAAAACAGGTAAAAACTTATCTGGACGGCGGACCGTAGAAGGGTTAAAAATTCATAAAATAACCATCTGGAGAGGGGTCGCAAAATCAATCACGTTTTTCCATTTTCTGCTATAAATGATGCAATTTGATATGTGGTCTGTGTTTTTCTTTTTTGCAAGAGTTTGAGAAGGACCATTGGCAAAATATGATGCTTTTTCGAAAGTGGATTTTCCTGTGCAGTGCCTGCCTGCAGTTAATGGTCATCCTGAGCGCCTGTAATCAGATCGTCCATCCAACAAGCTCGCCAGTTCCAAGTTTGGAGACTTTTGGTCCGGCTCGCCCTCCCGGGAATAATACATTTCCCCCGATCAAAAATAGCGGCGCTGCATTGCGCTTTGTTCATTACGGGCTGGAACAGGGTCTTTCGCAGAGTTCTGTCCGAGCTATCTTCCAGGACAATCTTGGCTTTTTGTGGATAGGTACGCAAGATGGACTAAATCGCTTTGATGGATATTCCTTCAAAGTGTTTGGACCGAACCCTAATGATTTGTATGCTTTGAACGGCAATGAAATATCCGCAATCATTCAAAGTGCTGACGGCGCACTATGGATTGGTACGAATTCCGGCTTAAACCGGTATGACCTGGTAACTGGGAATTTTAGGCATTGGGTACACGATAATAACGATCCGGAGAGTCTGATCAACAACATAGTGCAGGCAATCCATCAGGACTCACAAGACAAATTGTGGATTGGCACTCGTGAGGGTTTGGATCAATTTGATCCTGCAACGGGAAAATTCACGCATCTAACCTTGCCCGAGAAACAAACCGGATCGGGTAATGTTTATTGGATCAATGTTCTTCATGAGGATCGACACGGCATCCTCTGGCTGGGAACGAACGATGGTCTCATTCGCTATGATGTCGGGAGCCGGAAATTTCAACTGTATCAGAATGAAAGCGGAGACAACAATTCCATAAGTTTCAATGAGGTAACTTCCATCAGTGAAGATCAAAACGGTATGCTATGGATTGGAACGCATCTGGGCTTGAACAGGCTCGATCCATCAACCGGACAATTCACGCGTTTCACCCATTCCGATTCGGACTCTGCCAGTCTGGTGGATAATTATGTGCAAGTTATTTATGGTGACCGCGCTAGCCAACTATGGGTTGGGACAAGGAATGGCCTGGACCGTTTCGACCCGGCGAATCAGCAGTTCATCCATTATCAGAACGATCCAACGGACCCCGCCGATCTGAGCGACAACAATGTTAGTTCGATTTACGAGGACCGCGGCGGGGTCTTATGGGTTGGCACTTATAGCGGAGGGATGAATGTGCATGATCGCAGTCAGGATCTGTTTGCGCATTATCATCGCGTTAACACGGATGCTTACAGCCTGAGCGGTGACATAATCTTTCCGATCCTTCCCTCGCCCGGAGGGAAAATTTGGATAGGCACCCATAGCGCAGGTCTAAACCTTTTTGATCCTGCAACCAGTCGCTCAGAACACTACCGCCGCGATCCTGCAAATCCGGATAGTCTGCTCAGCGATACCGTCCGGGCGTTATTCCTCGATCAGGATGGAAGGCTCTGGATCGGAACCGATCAAGGATTGGATCGTCTGGATCCCGGCAGTTCGAAATTCATTCATTATGTCTCCAACGCCCAGGATCCAAAAAGCATACCTTTCGGAACGATCTATAAGATCTACCGGGATGACAGGTCAACTTATTGGGTCGGCACGTCCAAGGGTGTCCGCCTCTTTAACCCGAGGACAGGTGACTTCATCAGGATAGATTCGGGCCCCGCCGATTCGGCGGGTCTGGCAGATGGTCCCGCGAGAGTGATTTACCAGGATCGGAGCGGCACAATATGGTTGGGCACAGATGCACATGGTCTTTTTCGTTTGAATCCAGCCGCGAATCGGTTGGAACAATTTACAAACGACCCCAACGTCAGGAACAGCATCAGCAGTAATACGGTGCTGGATGTCTATGAGGACAGGCGCGGCAGGTTCTGGATTGCAACTTTTGGAGGAGGCTTGAATCGTTATCTTCCCGAAGAAAATGCATTTGTGCAGTTTAAGAAGGAGCAAGGATTACCCAATGACGTGGTTTATGGCATCCTGGAGGACGAGAGCGGCTATCTTTGGTTGAGCACCAACCTGGGAATTTCCAGGTTCGATCCTGCCACAGCCAGTTTTGAGAATTTCACTTCCCAGGACGGGCTGCAGGGCAATGAGTTCAATGCTTCGGCCTTTGCCAGGGATGAAAAGGGCAGGATGTATTTCGGCGGCATGAATGGCCTGACTCTTTTTGACCCGGCGGACATCAAAAAGAATCCCTATGTTCCTCCTGTCGTCCTAACTTCTTTGACTCTTCAGGATGGCAAGTCCGTTTCTCCCACTCAAACAGCAGAGACATTGCGAGAGGCGACTCTCTCATATCCGCAAAATTCTTTTGACCTGAGCTTCGCCGCGCTCAGTTTCTCGGAGATAGACGAAAATCAGTACAGGTATATGCTCGAGGGATTTGACAGGAATTGGCGCAACGCCGGATCGGACCGTCGGGGCAGTTATACCAACCTCCCAGGCGGCACTTATACTTTGCATATTCAGGCGGGCAATAGTGACGGAGTCTGGAACGAGGAGGGAGTCGCCATTAAGATCACAGTCGTACCCCCGTTTTGGCAGACGTGGTCCTTTCGAGGTTTAACAGGGATGGCAACGATCGCCGCGGCATTCCTGACATACAGGTGGCGGATGCGCGGCGTCCAGTCACAAAAAATGGAACTGGAACGTATCATCCGGGAGCGCACACAGGTATTGAAAAAACAAAACCTTGATTTGGAAGCCCTGTACTCAGCCAACGAAAGAATGCTGCGTGTGCTAACCCAGGATGAGATTTTGCAAGCCCTGGTAGATGTAGCGGTTGACATTCTTCAGGCGGACAAGAGCGCAGTCTTCACGGATGCGCCAGCCTACGGTGAATACTCCGTGAGAGTCTCGCGCGGATTCCGTCCCGGGACCGCGGATTCCCCGATTTTTGCAAGGAGTCAACAAACAATCATCTGGAAGGTTGCGGCTGGTGAACCGCTGATCATTCGTGATGCTGTGAATGACCTGGAGTGGAAACAGGGGCAAGGCGAGATCGTCGGGATTATGTCGGCCGAGAACGTTCGTTCTCTCATGTACATCCCCATCAAGGTACAGAACACGGTTTTGGGTGTGTTTAACGTCTGTACGTCGCAACCAAGGGCTTTCGATGAGGACCGCCAGCGGTTGTTCGCATCTTTGGTCCAACGCGCTGCGCTTTCCATCGAGAACAGTCGTTTGTTTGAAAGAACCAAACACATGGCAATCCTGGATGAACGCAATCGTCTCGCACAGGAACTGCACGATAGCGCCAAACAGAAAGCCTTTGCAGCCCTGGCTCAATTGGGTGCTGCGAAAAAAAAGGTGAATAATGATCATGGCAATGCGGCTGAGCATCTTGTTGAAGCTGAAAAAATTGTCTCGGAGGTCATTCGCGATTTAACATTTCTCATTCAGGAGTCTTATCCCAAGGGCTTGAAGGAAAGGGGACTGGCCGCCTCCGTGCGGGATTATGCGTTCGTATGGGAGAGTCGATCTTCCATCCGATTGAATCTTTCCATCCACGGGGAGCGCAGGCTGCCCCTGCATATCGAGCAGGTTCTTTACCGGATCGTGCAGGAAGGCTTGTCGAACATTGCGCGGCACAGTCAAGCCACACAGGCGGATGTCCGTATTGTTTATCAGGAGCGTGAGATTCAGATGCAGATTGGCGATAATGGCAGGGGCTTTGACCTGCGGAGAACTTCAAGTGGACTGGGGTTGCAATTGATCCACGAGCGACTGGAAAGCGTCGGAGGCCATGTCGATATCCAGAGCCGGTCCGGCGGCACATGGATAAACATCCGCGTCCCGCTTCAGGCGGATGAAAAAGGAGTTGACTATGAGCGAATTGATCAGCGTAATCATCGTGGACGATCATGAGATTGTACGCAAGGGAATTCGGGCTTACCTGGAGAGCACGTCCGAATTCAGGGTTGTTGCCGAAACTGCTTCCGGCAGGGAGGCGCTCAGGCTTGTAACAGAAATGGTTCCAGATGTAGTGCTGATGGACCTGATCATGCCGGATATGGATGGCATCCAAACAACTCGTGAGATCAAGAAAATCAGTCCGCGCACGCAGATCGTGGTGTTGACCTCGTTTCATGAAGATGTGCATATTTTTCCCGCATTGAAAGCGGGCGCCAACTCTTATATTCTCAAGGATGTCACGATGGATGAACTGTCGGACACGCTTCAACGCGCCGCGCGGCGCGAAGTGACTTTTCACTCTTTGGTAGCGGAGCGTATTCTGCGCAGTATCCGTGGGGAGGATACGGCGGACGGGTTACTCTTTACCGAACTAACAGGACGGGAACTTGAGATCCTCAAGCTCATTGCAAACGCACTGACCAACAGACAGATCGCCGAACATCTTTCGATCAGTGAATCTACCGTCAAGGGGTACGTCAGCAACATCCTGAGCAAGCTCCATTTGGGCGACCGCACGCATGCCGCTGTCTATGCCTGGCAAAAAGGGCTTGTACAACGGGAGGAGTGACTTCATTGGCTGGCCATTCCATAATGAGAGGTGCATCATGAAGAAGGTTTCACATACACTCCCTGAAGATTCGCCTTCGAGCAATGACGAAGAGATCGTAGCTGCGCTGGACACGGAGTATCAGGCAGCGGTGTTGGCGCATGATGTAGTCACGATGGATCGTATCCTTGCCGATAATTTCGTGCTCATTACGGGAAAAGGCAGGATTTACACAAAAGAAGACCTACTCAATGAGGCCAGGACGGCGAATGTAATTTATGAGCATCAGGAAGATACCAACCAGATAGTACGCCTATGGGGTGATACCGCAGTCGTCACGGCTCTCTTGTGGGCAAAGGGAACAGACAAAGGCGAACCATTCGACTACAAGCTCTGGTTCAGTGACACGTACGTTCGCACCTCAGCTGGTTGGCGTTACGTGTTCGGTCAAGCCTCACTCCCGCTTCCGAAAACCTCATGATCGTGCGCAATGTTTTTGTCACTCAGATCATCCAAATCCGAAAGGATAGGAAAACATGCGGATCCAATTAATCCGCAGCGCGACGCTTCGGATTGAATACGCCCAACATACTTTCATCATTGATCCCTATCTCGCCGCGAAACATACACGACCGTCCTTCGCGGGGAAATCTCCCAACCCTCTGGTGGATTTGCCATGTTCACCTCTGGAGGTCATAGCCGGAATCGAGATGGTCATCGTTTCACATTTACACTCGGACCATTTCGACCCCGCCGCACAAGATTTGCTACCGAAGGATATCTTGATCCTGTGCCAGCCTGGGGACAACGATACAATTACAGCAAAAGGATTTCGAAACGTCATGCCGGTAGAACGCAAGATCAACTGGGAAGGGATTACCATCATCCGCACCCCGTGCGAACACGGCTCAGGCGAGGTTCTGAACGAAATGGGGAACGCTTCGGGATTTGTGTTTCAATCTCAAAACGAACCTACCGTTTACTGGGCTGGAGATACCATCTGGTGCGAGGCTGTCGCCAGCGTCATTTCTCGATACCAACCTGACATTGTCATCACACATTCCTGTGGCGCTGTCTGGGGTCAACAGGTTTTGATCGTCATGGATGCTGCCCAGACTGTAGCCCTGTGTCGGGCCGCTCCGAACAGTACAGTGGTAGCCACACATATGGATTCCCTCGATCATGCGACTGTCTCACGTCAGGCTCTGCGTGAATATGCAACAACCAATGGTATTCGACCCGAACAACTTCTAATCCCCTTAGACGGAGAGAGAATCGGGCTCTGAAAGCATCGTCACAATGATGCAAAGATTTCTCCGATGTTTATGATGCCAAAGGAGAAAGAACTATGTGCTGGATCATTTTCATCCTGCTTCTACTTGGAGTTCTATTTCATACGTGTCCTGTGCAAGTACCGGCGCATCTTGTCTCTTGCCCCACAGGTATTCATGCTACACCAACGTCTGCTCTGGTTCTTGGAAGTATCTAAAAACAGCCAGCCGCAATTGGGACACCCTTTGATCCGAATTAGCTCCTTGGCTAAGAGAAGTTGTCCTGCTGAGTAAAGGATCGGCCATAGTACAGACTCTAATGACTCGTCTGTTGGCCACGCAACTACAAAAGAACCACCCTTCTTTATGAATGTGCTGTGAGATATGGCTTCTGCATAGAAGCCTATGAATGTGCCTAAATCTTCTGGATTAGGTTTGGAGCGTCGCGCAAGTTTTGAGAATAACTGGTAGAGTAATTCTCTGAGCATCAGAGCGTTTCGTAGGGTATTCTCCGATGTTTTGGTATCCTGTTCCGCCAAATTTAGTAAACGATTGCACCTTGGTGTTGTTAGAATCCCAACCTTAACGGCCCACTCTGTTAAATTTGAGTACGTTTGCAAGTAATCGTACTCCGATTCCCGGCGCGAGTTAATTGTGTTGACAAAATCCAAACATAATACTCCACCAATAAACTCAAGCGTTTCGAATGTTCGCATCTGGCCAATCGCTCCTTTGACTTGGTCGTCTAAAGAGGGCTATCCTACCTCAGCTTATCTCTTGTGACTGCCTGCAAAGTTGCACTTCGAAGTTGAATCTACGAGATAAAAAATATGCCAATTCCTAAATTTATCAAAACTGAATTCGATGCGCTGGCAATCAACGATACCTTGGGACACCCAAATGGTGATCTTGCTTTTGGGTATCTACGCGTCTCTTCCTCGGGTCAGGCAGATGAAGGTCGCTCCGGATTACCAAGACAGATCCAGCATGTACATGAAGCAGCCTTGAATCATCGCCTGAAGATTCCCTGGGAATTCCTCTATGCGGATGATGATTCTGGTTTTGAATTTACGGACCGTCCTGATCTTTCCCGTCTCAGGCAGGACAACAGATTGAACGAGCGCCAGGCTCACGCTGTGGTGATGGAACATCTTGACCGGCTTTCAAGAAACGCTGATTGGCATCAGGGATATCTATTGGATGAGATGAAGCAATTCGGCATACAGGCAGTGTTCTGGAAACAATTCTCATCCCGGATTGAACGCGTGGTTATGGGGGCAGTGGCACAGGATGGTATGGAGCAGGCTAAACAGCGCATGGCGCAGGGAAGTATTCACAAAGCCAGAAGTGGTCGAGTAACAGCAAAGACTCCGGCGTATGGCTATAAGCTAGTCGATTCACTTGGTAATGAAGGACCCACCGCCAAGAAGGATACACACTATGGCATTCGTGAAGAAGAAGCCGAAGTGGTTCGTTACATCTTTCGGAAAGTACTGGAAGGGTATCCTTTGCGACGTATCGCGATCATGCTTGAGGGACGCTATCCATCCCCGAAAAGATTTACTCATTGGGAACCCAAGATGATCGAACTCATCGTCAAGCGGACGGTCTATAAGGGAGAATTTATTGCCCATCGCAGCATTGAAGTAAAAATACCTGCCAATTCCAATCCATCGAGTCTTACAGAATCGGTTGGCAAAACCGTATCAAGAAAAATTCAGTGCCCCCAGGAGGAATGGATCGTTGTGCCAGTGCCGGCAATCGTATCGCTGGAAGATTGGGAAGGAGCGAATGAAATCATCGCAAATAACAAAGGCCGGCAGGAAGCGATTGCCCCATTTCTTCTTACAGGCCTTATTACGTGTGCGACCTGTGGGTATCGATATATTGGCAGGCTCAAGAAAGATAGAAGAGGCAGAAATAATATCGAGTATATATTCACAAATTATCGCTGTTCTGCCAGAGGAAGTCGAGGCCGTGCAGTTTCTGAAAAGATTGGGTGCAATCAAAAACAGATTTCTACAAGAATTCTCGACCACTCTGTTTGGTCTGTTATCTATGAAGTGCTGTTATATCCCGATATCATGATTGGTGCATAGGAAAGGGAGTTTAATAGCGAACAGAATGAGCAAACCCGAAGTCAAATAGAATATATGGAAAATCAAATTAAGGAATTAAAGCTGGAAGATGAACAGTTGTATAAAGCTTACCTGGCTGATGTATTTGACGGGAATGAATATGCTGAACGTCGTGGTTTCATAAAGGATCAACAACAAAAATTACAGGCTGAAATGAGCCGACTTGAAACGGGCTTGATGTCAGTTGATCAGTTTGAAGAACGAAAACAGGAGATACTAAAGATTTGTCAAAATGCGGCGAATAGCGGATTGGTTTTTGATGCCCCATTTGAAGTTCGTCAGCGGATCATCAAGACTATTGTAGACAAGATAACTTTAAATGCAAACGAAGGCTGGTTTGAATTGGAAGGTGTTATTAGTGGTCAATACTTGTTCGAGAATAACAACGAAGATGGATCAGATGAAGGACCAAACGACCAGAATGATCCTGGTGGAGAAGTTGGTCAAATTGTGTGTAACCCTAGGGCAGGATTTGCGCTAATGGCTTGGGCAAATCGGCATCCCGTGTTAATGTGGACCATCGCATGGGGCGTAACTGGCATTTCCCTCTATGTTAGCGGAGTCTTCAATTCACCACGAACTGGACCGCTATGGGTGGCTATAGCAGGCGGTATGATCTCTTGGTCAATAGCAGGCGTATCCACCTTTTCGAAACATTGGACTGTTGCAAATTTCGTTATTTGGGCATTCGCTTATATTTTGTCATTCGTTCTGGCTGGCTTTCTCTTGAATTTGTCCCTCACGCGCTATACGATAATAGGACTCTTTCTTGCACTCACAGGATGGTCCGGAGGTGCAGCATTTGGCGCCTTTGCAAGCACATGGCTGGCCAGTGATCATCCAAGGCTTATGCAATCTGGCGCCATCGCAATCATCTGGATGCTGGGATTCTTTATAGGCAGCTTTATTGCCTTTGCATTTGGCTCCTACGGTGCAGAGTTGGTAAAGATCTTTATTGGATTTCTTATTGGAGTACCTGCTGCGCTAATTCTCGGTTTTGGATCAGTATTTGCGTTTGGCGGCTCCGTGGCATCGGCCATCGCCATCAGCGCCGCACGCAGTGTGACCAGATTCCTTTAGGTTACTCAGTTATCCTTCAAGGCAGGCGTCTGCAAAGCCGAACGCTTACAGTGGAGCAGGCGACCTAGTTGGCGCGCATCTTTCTAAAAGAGAGTCTGGTAAGATTAGGGCTATCGAAAAATGGAACGAGTTGGAAGTATTTTCGACATTGGACACATGATCCCAAACTTAAGTGAGCACTAGCCTCGAAAACTAGTGGTAGAGACCTCCGTGACTTTTTTTGTCCTACCATAGGAATCAATACCGCCATATCTAGGATATGGCGGTGCTTTTACCCCTATAGTTAGCGCCCCTGGCGGGATTCGAACCCACAACCAACAGCTTAGAAGGCTGGTGCTCTGTCCATTGAGCTACAGGGGCAGGTTAACATAATTGTATTACGTCATGGCAAACCAGGCAAACCCACCTCCCGACGCTTACGATCCGACTCAAGCGCTATAAGGTCTGATTCCCTTATAAACACGTGCACCTGCCAATGTGCGGAGAATTGTTTCAGAGGGGCGGTTCAGGCGTGAACCGAGTTCTCTCGAAGACATGGGTACATTGCCGTTCGTGAGGAAGAGGCGGAAAACCGCCTCCACCAGTGCGGTTTGACCGGTCAGAAAATCAGGCTGCTTCACGCAATGGGTCATCAAAGCATTTTGGATACCCTCTACAGGTTTGACCTCAGCCGTGACCGGGTCGACCCAGTCGATCGTTTCTCCCTCTTCCACATTGGCAAAGGCATTCTGATGCTCGGCACACAAAAGCGACCGCAAATACACATGCCAGTCACGTTCATTCTTTTTCCACCAGTCAAAGTCAACATGAAAAGGAGTATCAACATTAGGCTTGACCAGGCTAAATCGTTTTACTTCTGCCATTTGTTACTCCGACTCATTCAAACGGAAATGTAGATCACCAACATGGGTAAACTCGGGTTTACTGGAAAGCAACGCAAATAGAGGGCCGGGTGGGACTCGTCTCACGATATTCACGGCAGAATAAAGCTCCTGTGCATGCACATGTCCTTGCGGGGTTAACTTGGACATCTCATGGATCATCTCCGCCACCAGCTTCTCAAACGGCTTCTTTTTATCCTGAGTCCAAAGCTGGTCAACTGCTTCAAATGATGGGATCGCGAAAGCCATCCGGTCATTGAACTCTGCAGAAATGTTTTGTTTCAACATGGCAAACACCATTCCACCATCTGCACCGACAATAACAGTCCGCACCCAATCCTTTGTTGCGCGATACGTCTTTGCTTCGATGATCACTTCTCCCGGGGTCGCACTGCGCCGGATCCGTACAAGGCTGCCAGGAATTAACTCGTTGGACTTATACCATTCACGCAAGCCATATACATATCCATGCTCGCGTACAACCCATCCGGGTATTTTTTGTTTTGTCTTGCCATCCACAAGTGTGAAACGGACGCGCGGCGATTCATATGCAGTCGGGAACATCGAACGGACACGCGCTGAGATTGGCAGCGTCCCTGCACGCAAATGCGGGTAAATTAACGAAATGGTCACTTCGTTTATTTTAGGGTCAGATTTGGCATCGATCTCACTTAACTCGTCATCCAACTGCGCTTCCAGGTTGAGCATTTGAGGAGAGAGCAAGGAGCGATCATGGTCGATCCGGGAATAACGAAGAAAGAGCGGCGCTTCGCGAACCTCTGCCGGTTCGAGGCGGCGCAGGCACCACAACACTTGTCCCGCGGGCCCAACCTCATCAAATCGGTCATCTTCCTGCAAGGCAAGATTGAGGGAGAACTCCGCAAGTTTTGGATTCACCCCATCTGGAAGGGAGACATCCTTCAATAGCGCAGAAGTGGGAAGAGGCTCGCCTCCTGACATGTCCAAAACTGCTTCCGCTAAATTAAGGTTTCCTACATTGACGTCCACCAGCAATGCACGCGGGAACCAGCGGCCAGCAATGCGGACGAGTTGTCCATCCTCTTTAAACGCAGCTTCTATTTTCTTTTCGATTTCACTTCCAAAACCCTGTAAGACATCCTCAGGGTCGAACTCATCATCCTCTTTAACGGTAACAGGTTGATCGTTCAGCTTATGAAGCGGGAGGCCGGATGCAAAAAGACGTTCGGAACCGTCATCAAATTCGACGGTCACAACATCAAACGAGCCGATCTCGGGATTCGCACCTGCACGCCCGGATGTCACTTTTCCATGTTTCCAATTCATGGCAGGGAAAACAAGTTCATCCCCAACTTGAAAGTTTTCCCTGGGCAGGTAGGTTTTACTATTCGCCTGCCGCTTTTTCTGTGTTTCGAGACGCTCAACATGGACGCGTTCAGCGATCAACACCGCGACCAGTTCGCGGGGAGTAAGTGGGGTTTCATGATCAAACAGATAGTTGTGGAGGAATTCGACGTCTTGCCGAGTGATCTGAAGGGTGGTCCAATAGTCTGTAGTATTGATGAGATCGCCTGCCATTACAATGCCTTACTTGATATAGTATCATGCGCTCTTGCGAAGCGGCGTGCCTATTATACCGTACCTTGTGAGTGGGTGATGATGAAAGATGTATAATCACGAACATGAATCCTTCGCTTGCCAATGCATTACGAGTGAAGTCAACCCCATGCGTCGCGTTCACTGGTGCAGGAGGCAAGACGACAGCAATTTTTCAGCTCGCACGCGAGCTCCCGTCACCTGTGATCGTCACAGCGACAACGCATCTCGGCACATGGCAAATCGGATTGGCAGACCAGCATATCATTACCGAGACTCCTGCACTACTCGAAGAACTTGCGCACGGATTAAAAGGTGTAATACTTGTTACCGGGGAAATAGATGGGGAGAGGACCAAGCCTATCAATGAAGGATTACTCAATTGGCTTCACCAGTTTTGTGGATACCATTCGATTCCATTGCTGATCGAAGCGGATGGATCACGTCAGAAACCCTTGAAAGCGTGGGCAGGGCACGAACCACCGATCCCGTCTTTTGTTGAACAGGTTGTGCAAGTTGTTGGGCTTTCAGGGATAGGGAAAGCGATTAACGAAGAAAACGTTCATAGATCAGAAATATTCTCAAGGCTAAGCGGATTGAAGATGGGCGACGTCGTTTCACCAGAGGTTTTGATTCGCGTTTTATCGCATGAAGATGGTGGACAGAAAAACATTCCGGCAAATGCACGCAAAGGTTTATTGCTCAACCAGGCTGACACTCCGGAATTACAATCCACGGCTCATGGAATGTCACGTCCCCTGCTTACGAGTTTCAATTCAGTTGTTGTTTCGAGTTTGAAGGAGAAAAAAATATTTTCAGTTCACGAATCCATTGCAGGGGTCATCCTAGCCGCGGGCGAGTCATCCCGCTTTGGGCAGCCCAAGCAATTACTCGATTGGAAAGGTCAGCCTTTTGTTCGCGCGGTGGCAAAGACTGCTTTGGAGGCTGGGCTTTCACCTGTCATTCTTGTGACAGGTGCGAATTTTGAGCAGGTGGAAGCGGCCGTAAATGATTTGGAGGTGATGATCGTTAGAAATAACGATTGGAAGAGTGGACAGGGAAGTTCGATCAAGAAAGGGATCCTCTCCCTCACCCCTACCCCTCTCCCGGCAGGAGAGGGGAAAGCAGGAGCTTGCATTTTTCTCCTGACCGACCAACCACAAATAACTACATCCATCCTACGGGCGTTGGTGGAGAAACACGCGCAGGGACTCTATCCTATTGTTGTGCCGATGGTGATTGATCAGCGCGCAAATCCCGTTTTATTTGACCGCGTAACCTTTCCCGATTTGCTGACTCTTGAAGGAGATGTGGGTGGGAGGGCAATATTCCACAAGCATCGCGTGGAATATCTGCCCTGGCACGATGATTGTCTATTGTTGGATGTGGATACACCTGAAATGTATCAACGATTAATCACGGACAATACTTTATGATCTCTGCCATCATACTTGCCGCAGGCGAGTCAAAAAGAATGGGCCAACCGAAAATGTTATTGCCCTGGGGAAATTCAACTGTCCTTGGAAAGGTTATCACAGTACTAAAATCAGCGGGCGTGGAAAATATTATTACAGTAACCGGCGGCTTTCGGGAGGATGTTGAAGCGGTCGCGCGAAAATATAACGCAAGTGTTGTTTATAATACTGAATATGCAATCAATGAGATGCTGAGTTCCATCCAGTGCGGGATAGGTTCGCTCAAAGCTGAGGTGGAGGCCGCGCTCATTTGTCTCGGCGACCAGCCCCAGGTCGAGGAAAGAAGCGTGCGAATCGTTTGCGAAGCGTTCCAAAAGAATCGATCCAATCTCGTTGTTCCAAGTTTCCAAATGAGACGAGGTCATCCCTGGCTCGTGGCGCGTCCGCTTTGGAACGAAATCCTGAATATGCGCTCTCCACAATCACCGCGCAATTTTTTAAATGCTCATTCAAAGGAAATCGAATACGTGGAGATGGATAATTCGAGAACACTTGAAGACCTGGACACGCCGGAGGATTATTTGAAATTCAAACCGTAGTACTCCGTTTATCGCGGTTCCTTTTCGATTTGTGATAAACTCGCTCACAACTTACTTTTGGGAGTTATAGATAATATATCTCATCATTGTTACCATTGAGATCATTCAGTAGACTCTGGAGCACACCACAGCCTTATGAATCGAATGTATTGGTTCGTCAATTCTGTTATAGGTATTTATATAAGTATCACGTGTCGGCTTGACGCGCCGGAAATGCACAAATTCCCCATGCAGGGACCATTGATCGTCATCTCCAATCATACTGGGCAGATCGAAGTACCCGTCTTGTTCAGTCTCCTGCAACCACGAAAAATAACGGGCTGGGCGAAAGCAGAGATGTGGGATAACTGGTTTTTGAATTGGGTTTTTAATTTGTGGGGAGTCATCCCTGTACGACGCGGAGAAGCGGATACCAGCGCATTGCGAAAAGCGATTGAAGCACTCGATAATGGGTTTATTTTTGGAATTGCACCGGAAGGGACTCGAAACAAAACGGGGCGATTGCTGCGAGCTCATCCTGGTGCGGTTTTGCTTGCCGTTCGTTCCGGCGTTCCAATTCTTCCCATTGCACACTGGGGCGGTGAAAACTATCTGAAAAATCTAAAGCAACTCAAACGGACAGACTTTCACTTACGAGTGGGAGAACCTTTCCGCTTGAAAGTGGATGGAGTGAAGATGTCGCGTGAAGTCCGCCAGCAGATCGCAGACGAGATGATGTATCGCGTGGCGGAATTAATGCCACAGGAATATCGCGGCGCATATGAAAAAGCGCCTGAGGGCATGGGCACTTTTACGGAAACGATTGGTTAGCAGGGTTGGGGAGAGACCACGCGCCAGTGGAGAACAATTATGGATATTCGCCATAGCCCTTCCATTCCATATAATTCAAACCTGAATAAGAAGAACGTTTCCAAAACTCACTATTATTGAGTTTGCTGCTTATTAATACAATACGAAAAATTTGACTATCAGATGTGAGGTCAACCTGACAATCCAATATATTTTTGCTTTTACTGTCATTCTCAAGATACACATCAAGAATAGCACCACTGCTAGGGTATAACAGAGCCGCTCGACAATCTGAGGTGTAACCTTCATATGTAAGCGATATTCTTTCTGGGGTGCCAATAACTTGTGCCAGATCATCCACACTAAGCTTTTCACCATGAATATCTAAAATTATATGATCAACCGTGCCATCAGACGCTTTACTGACAGATCCTGAAATAGTCCCCTCAAACAGAAAAGAAATGTCATCTTCATCAACAAAATCTACTTTAATCTTTGCATCCTGCAAAATCGATAATACATCCTCGAAGTTTGTCTCTTGAGGTGTGATATATTGCCAGCAAGGGAACGTACATGCTAAATTTTGCAGCCATTGTTTGTTCACAGACTGGGTCCCAGAATTGTCCACAGTTTTTACACAAGAATGCAACAGAACGAATAAAACAGAAATTACTAACATTGGTTTATTCGTTTTCATCGTCAGTTCCTAAACGGTTCTCTAGAATTGCCATGAATTAGACATATATAGTGAACAGGACAGGCTTTCGCCTGTTATGTTTCTTTTATTCCAGCTTATAAAAATACGCGTTCGTCTCCCTCTTTTGAAATCCCATTGCTTGATACAACTTGTTCGCCGCTTCGCGCTTCGGGTTGGAGGTAAGCGCCACTCCATTTGCGCCTGCTTCCCTAGCCAGGTCAATGGCATGCAGCATCAACGCTTTTGCAATCCCGCGTGTGCGCATCTTTTCATCAACGATAACATCCTCCACAATGGAACGAATCCCTGTTGGGACGCGATAGACCGTCAATGTGAGAATGCCAGCTATTTTGCCATTCTCATTCGGGTAACGCGCGATCAACAGTGTGGATGCTTCGGATCGAACCAAAGCGTTCAATTCATCCCATGTAGGGTTCACTTTGTAGGAACCCAATTGGGGAACCAAAAACTTTACCGCGTTGTGGATTTCTTCTGTAACTTCGGATACTTTTCCGATATGCATATTATGCAGACTTTGCCTCGCCCAGTTTCGGGAAGAAGCTCAAAACCGCGTAATACGCCACATAAACAAAGGATGCAGGTGCAACCCACTCGGGCACATTTGGATATTGTAAGAGTCCCCAAACCCCCAGGGCTCCATAGACATAGGTGAACCCTAGTGTCAATCTGCGCAGGCGGGTATTTCGACTTGGATACAAATATTTAACTGGAACAAATATAAGAATATTACAAACCACCACCAATGCCAGGTTAATCCAGGGATTCATGCCCAGCAACATCATATAAATCACAAGAAAATTCCAGACAGAGGGGAACCCTTTGAAGAAATAAGACTGATCGTCCGTCTTTGCATCGGTTTGCGAGAATTGAAAACCGGAGGTCAGCAAAATGGAAAACGCCGCCACCATTTCAAATCCCTGTGGCAGCAAACCCGGCACTTTGATCAGGAGCAATGCGGCAACGACCACATAATTTAAATAATCAATGATGTTGTCGAGCAAGCCGCCATCAATGCCTTTGGCATAGGTTTTCACATCCAGCCAACGCGCAAGAATTCCATCAAACCCATCCACGAACATCGCAATGATCACATACATAATCGCCAGTTTGAAATTTTGTTCCCAAATGGCAAGCAGAGTCAAAAACCCCCACACCGCACCGGAAGCTGTAAAAAGATGAACCCCGTTTGCAAGCACCTTGCGCACAAATAGAGGAAGTTTGTCCAACATGTGAGCACCTCACAAATGATAATGGCACAATTATAAAGTAAAAGGCGTGGCGCGAGTACGCGCCACGCCTTTCAAAATTATTGATGGTGCTCAAGCCGCCGTCCTCAGCGGCGAGGACGCCACCGAGAGCAAGGTTGATTTTTATTTCTTGACCAATCCCACCTTGACTGTCTCACCGTCAAATGCATCTTCAACAACAGATGTATCCCGCGAAGCGGGCGAACTCCCAAACACAAGGCTGGATGTGAGGGTTTCGGTGGTGATGTACTCCTTGTGCGCCTCGATCGCGGACCTCAAGCCTGCTGAGGCTTCGATGAACAACTCTATGCGATCAGAGACATCCAGCTCAGCGCTCTTGCGGAGGTCCTGTACACGGCGGACAAATTCGCGTGCCAGACCTTCCCTCACGAGTTCGGGTGTCAGCTCAATGACGAGCGCTGCAACATACGGGCCTTCCTCTGCAACTGCAAAGCCTTCCTTTGCAAGTGCCTTTACTTCCACTTCATCGGGTAATACGTCATAGGTTTCACCGTTTGCTTCAACCCGTAGAGGCTTGCCAACCAATAATGGACGAGCCGCCTCTTCAGAGTTCATCGCAAGGATCGCCTTTTGTATCGACGGGAATTTATTCCCATATTTTTGCCCAAGCTGTTTCGGCAACGGTTTGACCGAATGGGACACAGCCTCTGTTGCAGCATCCAGCAAACGGACATGCTTGACGTTCAACTCGTCCATGAATAGATCCGCGTAAGTCTCGACCGCCTTTCGCTCTGAGGGGTTTCCCAAAGAGAACGCCACTTCCGCCAACGGCTGGCGGACTTTGCGATTCGCTTTCTGCCGCGCAGAATGTCCGAGCGAGACGAGTTTCATCACCAAATTCATGTCGCTGTTGAGTGATTCGTCAATCATCTCAGGCAACACTCTGGGCCATTCAGCCAAATGTACAGATTCAGCTGCGGTGTCATCAACCGAGCGGACAAGGTTTTGGTACAGCTCATCAGCAAGGAAAGGCATGGCAGGCGCGAGCAGCTTCGAGATTGTGACGAGAGCCGTGTACAGGGTCGAATACGCGGCTTGTTTGTCAGAATCCGATTCGGACTTCCAGAAGCGGCGGCGCGAACGTCGCAAATACCACGTGGATAATTTTTCCACGAATGCTTCGATCGGGCGCGTCGCGTTCGGCACATCATAATTTTCGTATGCCTCCGTCACGTCACGGACAAGCACATTCAGTTCGGATAACAGCCAGCGGTCGAGATCACTGGTCGCTATCGGCATCGTGGTTACGGTGGGTTTATCGAGGTTTGCGTAGGTCACAAAGAACGAATAAACGTTCCACAACGTGAGCGTGAAACTGCGTATCACCTCACCCACCAGGTCGGAAGAGAAGCGACGTTCAACTCCCGGCGGCGTGGCTGTATAAAGATACCATCGCAAAGCGTCCGCTCCATGTGCTCCGAGAACATCCCAGGGCTGAACAATGTTTCCCAATGATTTGGACATCTTCCGTCCATCGCCATCTTGAATGTGGCCAAGGGAAAGTACGTTTTTAAAGGAGACTTCATCAAAGAGCAGCGTACTTATGGCATGTAATGTATAGAACCAGCCGCGCGTTTGATCAACGGCTTCACAGATGTAATCCGCCGGGAACTGCGACTCGAATTTATCCTTGTTCTCAAATGGATAATGCCATTGCGCTACAGGCATGGAGCCAGAATCGAACCACACATCGATCAAATCCTTGACGCGGGTCATCTGACCACCACAATCCGGGCATGCCCAATGGACATCATCCACGTAGGGGCGATGCAGATCAAGTTCGCTTAAGTCGCGTCCGGCCTTTTCAGAGAGGTCCTTGACCGAACCGACACACTCGCGATAGTCGCAATTTTCACACTCCCAAACCGGAAGCGGCGTGCCCCAATAACGTTCGCGTGAAAGCGACCAGTCGATGTTATTGGAGAGCCAGTTCCCGAAGCGACCTTCTCTTGTATGCTCCGGCACCCAATTGATGGTGTTGTTCAGTTCAACCAGGCGATCACGATAGGCGCTCGTGCGGATGTACCATGACTCGCGCGCGTAATACAAAAGCGGGGTATGGCACCGCCAGCAGAATGGATAGGTATGAGTATATGCTTCTGATTTGAGCAATAACCCGCGCGCACGCAGATCCTCCACGATGAGCGGATCAGCATCTTTGACGAACTGTCCTCGCCAGGGTGTCACTTCAGGGATAAACGTTCCATCAGGCAATACGGTCATCAACACGGGCAAGCCATACTTCTTTCCCGTTTCCATATCTTCCTGTCCGAAAGCGGGAGCCGTATGAACCAAACCTGTGCCATCTTCAGTTGTCACATAATCACCCAGCACAACAAAATACGCGGGCTTGTCAGGCGGCAGGAAGGTATAAAGAGGATGATATTTCATCCCATTGAGTTTCCTGCCTTTGAATGTGTCAACGACTTTTACTTCCTCTTCGCCAAACACTTTTTGCACCAGTGCTTTGGCAAGGATCAGTTTTTCATTCGTGCCACTGTTATCGCGCTCGACTGTGACGTAATCAACATCGGGGTGTACGACCACTGCAACGTTGCCCGGCAACGTCCATGGAGTCGTCGTCCAAACCAGCAACGATGTGTCAGGTTTGTCCATCAGAGGCATGCGGACAAAGACCGAAGGGTCGGTCGCATCCTCGTAACCGAGAGCAACTTCATGGTCCGAAAGAGGCGTGCCACAACGCGGGCAATACGGCACAACCTTATATCCTTTGAAGAGCAGGTCCTTGTCCCAGAAATTTTTCAGGATCCACCAGACCGACTCGATGTAGTCGTTGGTATACGTCACATATGCGTCTTCAAGATCGACCCAAAACGCGATGCGGTCTGTCAGTTTTTCCCAATCTTGAATGTATGTAAAAACAGACTTCTTGCAAAGGTCGTTGAATTTATCGATGCCGTATTCCTCGATCTGCCGTTTGCTATTGAAACCGAGCTGCTTCTCCACCTCGATCTCAACAGGCAGGCCGTGTGTGTCCCAGCCACCGCGTCGCGAGACATGATAGCCGCGCATGATCTTGTAACGCGGAAACATATCCTTGAACACGCGTGCCAGCACATGATGGACGCCGGGCTTTCCATTTGCAGTCGGCGGTCCCTCATAGAAAACATACTCGGGTCTGCCTTTGCGTTGTTCAACGGTCTTCTTGAAGATCCCGGCCTGCTTCCAGAATTTCAGCACGCCTTCCTCCATAGCAGTCACGTTGAGCTTGGATGATACGGGTTTGAACATAATTGGTCTCCTAGTTTCCTAGTCACATAGTCTCGTAGTTAAAAGAAAAACTCTCATCCCATTACAGAGACGAGAGCAAGGCTCACGCGGTACCACTCTGATTCCCCGTCATGGACGGGGCACTCAATGGACGACTAACATCATCCTGTCCCGATAACGAAGGACAACTTCGGCTCGCTTACTATCATTTTCAGCTTGCAGCTCTGAGATGATTTTCAACTTGCTCGCCTGATGTGGCTCTCACCGCTTCCACACTCGCTGACAGGCTTGGCAAATTTACTCGTTCTCTTCTTTGCCTTTCAAGACATTTTCGGGATTGATATGCAATTCTAAGGATTATGCCACATTTTAAATTGACCGTCAACAAATTGCGCGGGATAATTGCTTGCATGACAGTATTAAATCTACACCTTGATTCTCTTCATGGGGGTTCAGATTCCCAAATCGTCAGCGCTTCTTCGCTAAGCCTCAACCTGACTCGGCCTCCGAAACGCTTTTTCCGCCACGGGTGGCAATCCTGGACCCTAACAACATGGCTTGACCCCTCCGAGCCGCCTTTCCCGATAAGTGTTAGTGCTCCTCAATTCCGGACCAAGGATGAGGATCCTGCCTATGCGCTTTCCAGGAATCATATCAGTGCGTGGGTGGGCGCAGTGGAGCTTGGTGATGATGATATTTTACTCCTGGGTGCACTCGATCTTAGCGGACGCATCGAATTGGATGGAACAACCATCAAAGGCTTTTTTGAAGACAAGCATGAAGGTCAATGGCTGATCGCCCGCGGCAAAGAGGATGACGTATTTTCAAAGTATGCATCCCTGCTCGAAACAAAATTCGGCAAGACTCGATTCGACAAGGCCCCGCGTGTTTGGTGCTCCTGGTACAGTCTTTACAAATGGATCAACGAACATATCATTACGAACACGCTCCACGCCCTGGGGGACATGCCATTCGATGTTTTTCAACTTGACGATGGCTGGCAGATCACACACGGTGACTGGGAACCGACAAGAAAATTCCCTTCCGGCATGGAGTCGCTTGCAAATCGCATCAGGGCGACAGGAAGAAGGGCGGGGCTTTGGCTTGCTCCATTCATGATCACAAAACTATCCAAGATCTTCCGCGAACATCCCGATTGGCTGTTGCGAGACGAACAGGGCAACCCTGTCCCGGTTGGCATCACCTGGGAGGGCGTGCCTTACGCGTTGGATACAAGTCACCCTGCCGTGTTGGAGTGGCTCGATAAACTCATCCGAAAAGTACGCAGTTGGGGTTACGATTATCTGAAATTGGACTTCCTTTATGCTGGAGCAATTCCCGGCAAAAGATACCAGGACATCCCACGCGAAGCCGTTTATCGAAACGCCATGCAGGTGATGAGAGAAGCGGCAGGTGACGCTTATATCCTCGCCTGTGGCGCACCTGTCATCCCGTCGCTTGGCTTGTGCGATGGACTCCGCGTCGGTCCCGATGTATCTCCATATTGGTTGAACAAGGCATTGAGCGTCTGGTTGAACAATCCCAACGACACCTCCACGCAAAATGCGATCCGCACGAGTCTGCATCGCATGTGGATGAAGTCCATTGTCAACGTGGACCCTGACGTGATGTTCTTCCGTTCGAGACATAACGCGCTCAAGCTGCATGAACAACAACTCCTTTTGGACTTGGGAGCGATATCGGGTTTCAAGGCAACCTCTGATCTGCCGCAATGGATGAACAGACAGGATCTTGAGTCGGTACGGGAATTTCTGGAAACAAACATTGAGATTCAAAAAACGGCACGCTACAAATATCTACTCAACGGCCGCGAAGTGGATTTCAGTCCGGCCATTCCTCTTCCTGGTCATCGAAATATTCCGGTTTGGATAGCACAGAATTTAGGCATTTTGAAGATGGTAAGGCATCAGGCGTTGCCAGCCATACTGGAAAGCCTCAAACACAACAATAAAAAGATGTGGATTTTTTACCCGCTAACCACCAGCCTATCTGTGTTTTCGGGCATGATGAAATCATTCTAATTCAATCATTCAAAATATATCCTCGTACAGTTGGCACAGAATAGGGGTTTAGGCAAAACAGTCAGGCATCAAGTCCTGCCCGCTATTTTGGAACGGATAAATACCTACACCCCACCATCCAATATAAACAAAGTAATTTCCGGCGGACAATTGAACCGGACAGGCGGATCGATCATCCCCACACCACGGCTGGTATATTGCAACATATTTCCGACCTGATACAAACCACTGGGATATTTTTGTCCCAGATATGGAAGGATGGGCGGACCATAAAACGGAAACACCACCTGTCCGCCATGTGAATGGCCGGAAACTTGTAAGTCAAACCGACCCGTCCCCGCGCTGATGTCGGCAAAATCCGGTTCGTGAGCCAGCAAGATGGCTGAGTCATTGTCAGGCAACCGGGCAAGGACATCTTCCAGCCGAACATCCCCCTCCCAGATATCATCGACACCACAAAGGTGCAATTTTTCGCTTCCGCGGGAAAGCGTAATAACAGAATTCGTTAAATCCATAATTCCAGTTGACTTCAACATCTCGCGGACCGCGCCTGGATTAGTCCAATAATCGTGATTGCCAAGAATCCCAAAAGAAGGAATGGATTTAGCCAATGGGGATAATATCTTGATTAAATCCTGAAGATGCTGTTCGGAAGTTGCATCAAAGAGGTGACCAATAAGAAAATCTCCAGTCAGCAATAATAGATCAGGCTTTTGATCGATGACGATATCTACAATACGCTGAAGACGCTCGGCGTTCATCCATCCACCCATGTGGATATCACTAACCTGTGCAATCCGAATGCCAAGGAACTCCGGCGTGAGTCTCGGCAAATTCAAATTGACAGTTTCAGTTTTCACCCAATTTGGCTCTACAAGATAACTCCAACCCGCCCCGCCTGCCGCAAGCAAACCCAGGTCAGTCGCCCCCACTTTCAACAATTTCAAAAAATCGCGACGGGTTAATTTTCCCCGCTTGAGCATATTATTGACCGAAGATCTCATCCGTTTTTGCTGCCATAATGAAATCGTTCCTGTGCAAACCCTTCACCACATGCGTCCACCAGTGGACAGTGACTCGTCCCCACTCAAGGACAATCAATGGATGATGGTCCTGCTCTTCGGCAATCGCGCCGACCTTATTGGTAAACTCCAATGCTTTGGCGAAATTCTTTAGCTTGAAGACTCGTTCCAAATGCGGGATGCCATCCCTCTCCACGATCTGCCACTCAGTGACCTGTGGATGTAATTCTGCAATTTCGGAATCGGTTAAAGCCGGCTCGCCGCCACGACAGGCCACACATTTCATTTGAAGTAAGTCTGTCATCGCAAAACCTTCATCAATAAATCGACATCAAAGGTTGGTCTTTCAGTTATGAAGATTATACTCCGAGACAAATGGAAATTTGACCAAAATAGCCAGATCCCCTTCTGTTACCTTATTCCCACTTCAATTCTTCCGTCAACTCCGCCAACGACCTTGGACCTTTTTTCTTCTTTTCCGTCATCTTTTCCGCGCCCTTCTTTGCGACAATTCGTTTTGCGATCATGTTTGCCAATACTTCATCGGGAAGGGTTTTGGGTTGCTGTGCCTGCCATTCCATCGCCCGCTGGCCTGGCTCGCAGATATCCAGGTATGGGCAGTAGCGGTGGCCCCAGTGATCCTGGGGGAGATAATCGTCTGGGAGGGTTTCGGCATCGAGCGCTGTGAGCATGGATTGAACACGGCTCATCAACGCGGCCATACCATCCGGGTCAGGAGCGACTTCGTAGGACGCGTGGTCGAGGGTGTCGCGATTTTCGTAGTAGATGATCGCTCCCCTCATCGGAATTTGACCGTCGAAATACTTTTCCAATCCCCACAAATAAATCTGTGCCTGACGCACATGTTCCTCTTTTGGCATTTTCGCGGCTTTGATCTTGTCAAACTCCGATCCGGCAGTTGTCTTAAACTCCAACACCCAAAACCCAACAGAAGAAGGATCGGGCGCGTTTTCAGGTGAAATATACAATACACCATCCACAAACCCGTGGATGCGGTATTCCGGCACTACGAAATATAATTCCTGTGCCAGGCAGGCGCGGGAGAGGAAACGTTGCAAGCGGTGGTGGCTGTCAGTACCAACAGATAGTATGCGTCCAACACGGGCATCCAATGGAGGCTTGGGACGTCCCTGCAATTCAAATGCAACGGAGAGCAGGCAGCCCTTCGCCAGCGAGGAGGGTTTGATGTAGGGTAGGTCGGGTTTCTGCCAGTCCTCACGCTGGAGCAGGTCAACAACATAATCGGTGGTGGTTTTGATTTTTTTCATGGCGCCTTCTCACGTTTGCTACACACTTTGGGTTATTACGATGTGGTACGGGATGACATCCCGTCCCACGGAATAAATTCTTAACTGCGGAAAAAGAACCGCGTCTCTCCTGCCGTGTTCACCCCCTTCAATGGATCCACCTCGAACATCAGCGGGTACTGCGCCGTGACGTTGCCAATGACCAGTGCATGGCGCTGTCGCAAACGGCGCACGAGCGCGTCCATCGTCGCGAAGTCCGTGGCGGCGCCGCGGGAGACGTGGCGTACATCGTCTTCAAAGGGAATGCGCAAAAGGAACAGGTTATCAGCCTGGCGCAGAATCGCCTCATCCAATCCCTGGATCATGTTCGTCACAAAAAAACTGGTAATGCCCAGATGCCGGGCGCGGGTGACAATGTAATCGATGCTCTGCCGGGAGACATACAAATGGGCCTCCTCGAAAAAAATGAACGGGAAGCGGTGAGCGTCGTGTTCAATTTCCCATTGGCACAGATCTTTGACCAGTTCGATGATGGCCTGCACAAAGCCTCCCCGGGCCAAATTGGATAGACCGGAAATATCAATCACCAGCGCGCCGCCATCTCGAATCTGGCTATAGGCGCGGCTCAGGCTGGCAGCCTCGCGCGGACTGCGGGCAAAAATGCGGGTGTTAGCAAGGGACTCCAACCGGGAGCGGATGGCGTTGTTCACGACGAGCGCACTGGCCCCTCCGCCAAATTCCTGATCATCAGCCATCTCGATCAACTGCTCCAACCCCAAATAGGGGGACTTGCGCCCGGAATCTTCCAGCCCCTCGGCCTCCGCCCAGAGCCGGGCAACGCGGTTTTCAAAGTGCATGGCAGAGACTTCCGGCAGACCAAAACGTTGCATGAGGGTCATCAGCGGAGGTAAGCCAAATTGCCTCACTCCCAGCCGGAAGTTGCCTCCCGCTTCCAGATGCACAATACCCCGCCGAATAACATGCCCGGTTTGTTCATCCACCTCTGCTTTGGGAAGGTGAATATATTCCCGGTTGATGTCGAAGACAATGCACGGAGCGCCCTGTTCGATCAGTTGCAGCAGGATTACTTTTGCCAGGTGGCTTTTGCCGCTGCCTTTAACTCCGGTCACAACGTTCACTTTCTCCAGGTCCTGCCCTTCGATATAAAAATCCTGCCCGGTCAAAGTTCTCCCCAGCCGCAGGTCGTGCCCCAGGCTGTGGGTGGCATTGGCGAACACTTCGTCATCGTCGGTGCGGGCAACTTCTACATCGCGGGCGGGAATCCAGCCGTCCCAACTCTCCCAGGTTACCCGGCCATTTTGATGGGCGGGAACCGTTTTACGAAGTTTGGCAAGCGCGAGCTTGATGTTGCCCATTTCGTCTGCAAATCCGTTTCCGTTCCCATTCCCATTTTGCACACCTTTTTCAACGATTGCCATCTCGAGCTTAAGGACTTCCTCTTCTGAAAGGGTAATGCCAACCAGGCTTTCCATTTGTTCGCGAGCCAGGGCGGGATAGGAGGCGGATCGAAAGGCAATGATCTGGACGATCACAGCCCGTCCCGAATCCCGTTCGCGCAGGGTGAGAGTTTCCCCAATGCGTAAATCCACCTCGCGTGGGTTGAAGAATAATTCAGCCAGGTCACTTTCGATACGGCGGATTTGGACGTTGAGGGAGGTGTTGATCGTATTCATTTAGCTCCCGGCAAATTGAAAATGATGAATGACAAATTATCGCCTGTAAATCTCCGCTGCGTTGCCCAGTTCCTCGGCCACCCTTTCGCGCAACCAGTCTGGTGCAATCACCTCTACCTGCGCGCCCCAACTGCGGATCCAGGGAAGCATTTCACGTGGTTCGGAGATGCAAAGGCGGAGAGTCAACCCTCCGTCTGGCCCTGATTCGATCTCTTGAGAGGCATGCCAGGTCCTTTCGCGGACATAGGGTGCGGCATCTGTATTAAAGCGGAGAACAACGCTGACGGGTTTTTCACCAGTCATAATTCTCCAGCTATGAGCGAGGTAGGTCTCAGGATCGAAGTCATCGGGGATGGTATATGTGTCGGGGAGGACGCGGGCGGTTTGCAGTCGCTCGAGTTTAAAGGTGCGGATTTCATCGGAGGATTTGTCGTAGCCAATGACATAAACACCCGCGTCAGTGGCTTCGAGTGTGTACGGCTCGATCACGCGTTCCCGCGCGGATTCACCATTCGGGGGTTGGTATGTGATCTGCACTTTTCTGCCTGAACCCCAACCTTCGGTGATGGCTTCAAGCACAGCGGTATGGCGAGGGTCGGCATGGTTGGCCTGGGTACGTAGCGCAGCGCGTTCAAGTTGGTGGGTGAAGGGTTCCGGGAGGGTGACGGCGAGGCGGCGCAGCGCGGCAATTACATGCGGGTTGCGTTCGTCGAATGTGCGCGCAAGTAGCAATCCAGCCAATACGAGGGCAACCGATTCGTGATAGGTCAATCGGATGGTCGTCTGGTACCGGATACGGTTAATGCCAAATACGCCGTTTTCCTGCCAGAGGGGAACTCCCTGGTCGGCAAGGAAATCCAGGTCGCGATACACAGTGCGACGATCAACATTCAACTGGGTGGAGAGGTCAATAGCGCGCATTCCCCCTGGTTTAAGCAATAGAGTTTCCTCCAGTTGGCGGAGGCGTGCGGTTCTTGTTTTGAGACGGTCCATGTCACCATTAATAGAACATATTATCTATTTATTCTACCACCGAAATGTGACAGGTACTGACACAATAGGTGAGATTTGAGTTAATACCGAACAGGATAACTTACACGAAATTTCGATTTATCGCCCACTTAAATGGCAAAAGACGGGAAATCCAAACCACAGATTTCGCCGTCTTTCAAAAGCCTCTTAAGATTATTCTCTCTATATATTTGTTTACGACAGTGCCTCGATGATCTGCTCAACTGCTTGAACATTTGGCAAATGCACGCGTATCACCTTCCTCTTTGCCTCGATCAACGCTTCGTAATCTCCCAACGCCTGAGCGCGGATGAGTGTGCCAAACGTTAATCCTTCGGTTGGGATGTCGAAATCCTTTTCAGGTTCGGCGGTGATCTGGATGAACAGCGCGTTCTTTGGTCCGCCTTTGTGGAATTGACCAGTCGAATGTTGGAAGCGCGGACCAAAACCCGCGGTCACCGCGTTGCCCGTCCTGGCACGGATAGTGACGCGCATTTTTTGCAGCGCTTCGATCATTTCATCGTTGCGCGGCAGATAGGCATTGATGGCAACATAATCGCCAGCTTTCGCCTTCCTCAAGAATCCACCCAACACGGTTTTCAAAGAGGCGCCGGTCACAGTCGTCGGCGCAAACACCGCCACGCCTTCTTTCTTCCACGCGGGCTTGCCTTCCTTCAACTTGCCTTTCTTCTGGTAATCGGCGATCTTTGCCTTCGTGATCTTCTTGCTCGTCTCCACATTCGGCTGGTCGAACGCGTTTACGCCCAGAATCAAACACGCCACCACGGTCGCGATCTCCCAGCGGAACATCTCCGCGCCTATTTCATAGAGACTAGAGATTGGAGATTGGATGACTGGGTGACCCGCCCCTTTCAGCGCGGCAACTTCATGATCGAGTTCCCCCGTTTGTCGCAGATAAACGAAAATACGGTCATCGCCATAGTCATCTGGATTCCCAATTGGCTCCAATGGAACAGGTAAAATGCCTTTGCCATTCTTCCCACTGGACTCGGCGATGATCTGCTCGATCCAGCCTGCAAAAGCGGCCAAAGACGCGTCGCTCAGGACCGTCAGCTTGTCGCGGCCTCCCAAAGCGGACTCTGCCATCACAGCTCCCAACGCCAACCCTGGATTGCGCGCCACAGGGACATGTTCACCACACTGACTCTTCATCCAATCGGCTTTGTCGAGCAGGCGGTTCAAGTCCATGCCCAACAACGCGGCGGGGACTAAACCGAAGTCGGTCAGCGCGGAGTAACGCCCGCCGACGAATTCATCTGCAGAGAAGATTTTTCTAAAGTTACGTTTTCTCGCCAGCGCTTCCAGCGATGTGCCGGGGTCGGTCGTGGCGATGAAGCGGGAGCCATCCTTCTTGCTGAGTTTCCAGAAGTAATCGAATGCCGCCATCACTTCAGCAGTGCCGCCGGATTTGCTGGCAACGATGTATAGACTCTCGTCAGGTGGATATTGCTCTGCGGTTAATGCAACTTGTGCAGGGTCAGTTGAGTCCAATATTGCGAGAGACAATGGAGCATCGATCTTTGCCGCGGCAAGCAGGGAGCTGAACACTTCTGCAGTCAATGAGGAGCCACCCATGCCTAATACCAATACGCGGTCGATCTTTGCTTTCTTCACTTCTTCTGTGAAGGCTTGATACGTTGGAATAAGTTTTCGCGCTTTATCAGTGGAGTCCAGCCAACCCATGCGGATGGTGACTTCATGCTGCCCAACGGGATCCTTGTCTGTTGCCCAGAGGGTCGGGTCATGCTTCCAGAGGCGCGCGGGAACGGAATCCGCTTCGAGTTGGGCAATGCGCTTGGATACGGAATCAGCCAGAGGTCCAAGGGAAGAGGCGGCGCTTTTCCTTCTCTCATCAATTGTCGCAAGCAATTGCGCGAAGGCGTCTGCGAAAGCCTTGACGCCTTCGTCTTCCAACTCCTGAGTCATGACCGCCATCGAGATACCCGCGGCCTCGAGTTGGGAGATAACCGTCTGAGCGTCGTCGAGATCGCGCATGAGGGTCATCGCCGCGACGCCATGATCCTTGAAAGCTTCGAGCGTGGCGGGCGGAACAGTATTGACGGTTTCGGGACCAATGAGGTTATCGACGTAAATCGTGTCGGGATAATCGGGATTCTTGGTGCTGGTGCTCGCCCACAACGGACGCTGGACGCGTGCGCCTTTGACCTTGAGATTCTCCCAGCGGCGACCGGCGAAGGTTTGATGATATTGATCGTAGGCGAGTTTGGCATTTGCGATGGCCGCCTTGCCGCGCAGAGACGAGCCTTCGGGAAGTTTCGGATCGATCTTGGTATCGACGCGCGAGACAAAGAACGAGGCCACCGAGGCGATGTGCTCGATGGAATGTCCTGCTGCAAGGTGGTCTTCGAGTCCACTGAGATAGGCATCCATCACTTCGGCATAACGCGTGAGCGAAAAGATCAGTGTAATGTTGATGTTTACGCCAACGGAAATCGCTTTGCGAATGGCTGGAATGCCCTCTTTGGTGGCAGGGATTTTCACCATGAGGTTGGGTCGCTTGACACGCGCCCATAGTTGTTCGGCTTGTGCAACTGTGGCATTTGTGTCATGCGCGATATTCGGGCTGACTTCGATACTGACGTATCCATCACCGCCATTTGTTTCTTCATACAATGGCGCAAAAGCATCGCATGCGGCACGGATATCTTCGATGGCAAGCTGCCAGAAGATCTTTTCCGCGTCCCAGCCCGCCCAGGCAAGCGGCGTGAGAGCGGAGTCGTAATCGTTGGTCTTGGCGATTGCCGCATTGAAAATGGATGGATTGGACGTCACGCCGCGAATGTCGCCGCGTTCGATCATGGCTTTGAACTCGCCATTTTCCAATATCTTTCTTTGGATGTTGTCGTACCAGAGGGATTGACCGAGTTGGGTAAGTTTCTTGATTGAGTCTGACATATCGTTTCCTCTATTCTTCGGTGGTCGAGTAGTTCCGAACAGAGTGAGGAACGTATCGAGACCACAGGTTTCAGGTAATAAATTGTATGAAGGTTATTGGTGGTCTCGATACGCCCCTCGAAGAACCCTCGGGGCTACTCGACCACCGGTATATATTGAAAATTTATCTTCCTGTTTCTTCTTCAATCTTATGTATCTTCGCCACCCGCCGCGCCAACCTTTCCCCGCCTGCCTTATTTCCCTGATATTCAGCATTCAAAAAAGCAGGGATGAGTGCCTTGGCGAGTTCTGGTCCGATGACGCGACCGCCGAGGCAGAGCACATTCATGTCATCGTGCAGGACGCCCTGTGCGGCGGAATAAGTATCGTGGCAAATGGAGGCGTACACGCCTTTCATCTTGTTTGCGGCGATGCATGCGCCGATCCCTGAACCGCAGACCAAAATCCCGCGCTCGGCTTCGCCGTTTTGGATGGCGCGTCCCACCTTTTCGGTGAAGTCAGGGAAGTCAACCGGGTCGGCGGAATTCGTGCCCAGGTCGATGGGTTCGTGCCCGGCATTGCGCACGGCATCAAGCGTAACTTGTTTCAGCGGAAAACCCGCGTGGTCAAAGCCAATGGCAACTTTCATATTCTCCTCCGTAGTGACGACTTCAGTTGTCCAACAAAAGCGACTGACTCTAAAGAGTGCTTCGCAAAGTCGCTACTACGCAATTAAATCTTTCGCTCTCGCGAGGACATTCTCAACCGTAAATCCAAAATTTTCAAAGATGACTTTGTACGGAGCGGACGCACCGTAGTGGTCAATGCCGATCACAGATTTGGCGTATCGTTCCCAACCGAGAGTCGCTCCCGCTTCGACGGCGAGTCGCCTCGTGAGGTTCCTCGGCAAAACGGACTCTTTATACACCTCATCCTGTTTTTCGAATAACTCCCAACTCGGGAAGGACACCACGCGCACGCCGCGACCTTCATCTGCAAGTTTTTTCGCGGCATCCATAACCAGACCGACTTCCGAGCCGGAAGCCATCAAAATGATCTCGGGAGTGCCGAAATCTTTCAAAACATACGCGCCCATTTCTACGGTCGGCAGATTGGAAGGTTCGAAGGTTGGAACGGCTTGACGTGTCAGTGCGAGCGCGGTGGGACCATCGCGGCGGGCGATGGCAACCTTCCACGCCTCGCGGACTTCGTTCGCGTCCGCAGGACGGATCGTTACCAGATTAGGAACCGCGCGCAAGGCGGCGAGATGTTCGATAGGCTGATGCGTTGGACCATCTTCGCCGAGACCGACTGAATCATGTGTAAAGATAAAAATGGTCGGGATGTGCGAGATCGCGGCAATGCGAATCGCCGGCTTCATATAATCGGAGAAGATCAGGAACGTTCCACCATAAGCGATGACACCACCAAACAGATTCATACCATTCAGCGCCGCACCCATGCCATGCTCGCGCACGCCGAAGTGGAAATTACGTCCATCGTAGGAAACTTTTTGAAAATCAGGGCTGCCGTCAATTTTGGTGTTGTTGGAAGGAGCCAAATCCGCTGAGCCGCCGATGAGTTCAGGCAGGATCGGAGCCAGCGCGTTGATAATCTTTCCAGAAGATGCACGTGTCGCCATTCCCTTTGGGTCGGCTGGGAATGTCGGCAGTTCCACGTCCCAGCCATCGGGGAGTTGTCCCGCCAGACGACGCGACAAATCTGCGCCTAAATTCGGGTGCAATCGTTTGTAAGCGTCGAAGCGCATCTTCCAATCGTGTTCGAGTTCCCGTCCGCGGTCAACTGTCTTGCGGAAGAACGCCAGCACGTCATCAGGGATGAAAAAGCGCGGCTCAAGGGGCCAACCGAGATTTTGCTTGGCTGCGTTCAATTCCTCGTCGCCAAGCGGTTCTCCGTGCGCCTTGGCAGTCCCTTGCTTTTTGGGCGCGCCATAACCTATTGTCGTGCGGACGCAGATCAACGATGGGCGCGGGTCTGCTTTTGCAGCGCGAATGGCTTGGTCAATGGCTTCCACATCGTTACCATCTTCGATTTTTTGCACGTGCCAGCCATAGGCTTCAAAACGCGCGGCGCGGTTTTCAGTGAAGGCCAGATCAGTAGAGCCATCAATCGAAATGTGATTGTCGTCGTAGAGATAAATGATCCGCCCCAGACTTAAATGTCCCGCCAGCGACGCGGCTTCAGAGGAGACACCTTCCATCAGATCGCCATCCGTGACGATCCCGTAAATGTAAGATTGAATGATCTCATGCCCGGGTTTGTTGAAGGTCGCGGCTAAATGTGCTGCGGCAATTGCCATGCCCACGCCCTGGCCAAATCCCTGACCGAGTGGACCAGTCGTTACCTCGACTCCGGGAGTGAGTCCATATTCTGGGTGACCAGGCGTCTTGCTCCCAAACTGACGGAAATTCTTAATTTCATCAAGCGGCAGGTCGTAACCCGTCAGATGCAGTAAAGAGTAAAGGAGCATGGAACCATGCCCACCCGAAAGGATGAAGCGATCTCGTCCCACCCACTTCGGGTTGCGTGGATTGTGGCGCAGGTGACGCGTCCACAGGGTGAATGCCATTGCGGCGGCACCCATTGGAAGTCCCGGATGACCCGAGTTGGCTTTTTGAACGGCGTCCGCTGAAAGGAAACGAAGAGTATTGATGGCGCGAAGCTGAAGGTCGTCTGTCATGTTTAACCTGTTAATATGAGATACTCCATTTTACCATCGGGTTTCATAGTGTCCCCAAGTTCATTAATTTCCTGTAAAATCAAAGAAATGATAAACCTCACCATTCTACACACAAATGATATTCATGGGCGTATAGGACAACTTACGCGTATCGCGAGCCTGGTTAAACGCATTCGCAGGGAGGTTGAGGCAGCAGGTGGGTATTGTCTCTATTTGGATGCGGGCGACTCCGAAGATACCGTTCACCTGGAAAGCAGTTTGACGAAAGGCTCGGCAATGTCAGCCATTCTGCGCGGGAGCGGTTGTGAATGGGCAGCACTCGGCAATGCCATACCGCTTCGATATGGACCCCAGGCCGTTTTCGACCTGGCGAAGCACTTTGGGCGTCCAATCTTATGCGCCAATATGGAATATGAGAACGGAGACAAGGTTAGCGGACTTGAGCCCTACACAATCGAGAAGTTTGACTCTCTCCGGGTTGGGGTGATTGGGCTGACCGCGTCCGTGGACGGGTATCATTATTTCAATCTAAAATTAAGAGACACAACCGATTTGCTGGTCGATTTGGTTCCACAAGTCCGTGCCAATGGCGCTCAGATGATCATTCTTCTATCACACCTTGGTTCGGTTGAAGACCAGCAAATTGCAGAGAAAATTCAAGGAATTGACGTCATCGTCGGGGCACATGACCATAAAATACTATATCCGCCGATTCTTAATAATGGAACCATCATCGTACAGGCGGGTGAATATGGGCAATTTCTCGGCCGGCTGGATTTGACGATCGATCCTTCCACAGGGAAGGTCAATTCCTATACCGGAGAATTGATCCCCATTGGGGAGGAAATTCCGCAGGATTACGAGACCGAAATGGTTGTCAAATCTGAGGAAAGTCGGGCGCAACAAATCATGCAACTGGAAATCGGGATTTTGGACAAACCGGTTGAATTATCAGAGGACCAAGAATGCGCTGCTGGAAACCTGCTGGCAGACGCGTTACTCGAACGAGTGCCTGGAGCACAGATCGCTCTGGTCCTGGCCGGTCATTGGTCAACCGGGCTTGAAGCTGGCCTATTAACAAAAGGCGCATTATATTCCGCCAACCGCTCGCCAGCCAATCCCGCGCGCGTAGAGATAACTGGCGCACAAATTGAGCAATTCCTGCATGAGGCATTAAAGCCTGAGAATATATCCCGCAAGCTGCGAGCATTGCGAGGGAATCGGGTTGGACCACCCCATGTTGCAGGGATGCGTGTTCGATATGCATCCTCTGATTTAAATTCGCTGGACGTTCTGATTGGAGATGAACCACTGCATAAGGATGGGAAATATATTGTTGCGGCCACCGATCTGGAATTTTATGACTTTATCAATTATCTGCCTCTCCCGGAGGATCAAGTGCAGTTGGAAGTACCAACCATCATACCTGAAGTGCTGGAAGATTACATCATCAGACATTCCCCCTTCAAAGTATCCAAAAACGGAAGAGTGGTACTTAAAACAAGATAGGTTGTCAGGGATATAATCAAATTGGAGGGCACATGAACATTTTGATTTTGGGCGGGTACGGGTATACGGGGAAGCTGCTGGCAAAACATCTGCTGGCACGAACAAATCACAAGGTCATTCTCGCGGGGCGGAACAGTGAGAAGGCAAACACATTCGCAAAAGAATTGAACAATGGACGCGTTTCCGTACGGCGCATGGATGCGGCAGATGCGAACTCTTTGAGAGATGGACTCAAGGACGTAGATTACCTGCTCGTCGCCGCGCCTACAACACACCATGCAGAGACTGTCATCGAGACCGCGCTCGATGCGGGTGTTGACTATCTCGATGTGCAACTCTCGGATGCCAAGTTGGCCGCGTTGCGGTCGTGCGAGAATGAGATCAAGAACAGGAATTTATGCTTTGTGACGGAGGCTGGTTATCACCCCGGGCTGCCATCCGCGTTGATCCGCTATGCGGCAGACAAACTCGATAGCATCGAATCTGCCATGACTGCCGGATATTTGAACATAAGCGAAATTCCCTACACCGAAGCTGTGGACGAGTTGATGGAGGCCTTCATCCACTATCAGGCACAGGTCTTTAAAAATGGCGCGTGGACAAAACCCGGCAGTTGGGACATGCGCAAGTTCGATTTCGGCCCGGAGCTTGGAAAGCGCGATTGTTATTCGATGTTCTTCGAGGAATTGCGCGGCATCCCTGTTATGTACCCCACTTTAAAAGAGACCGGCTTTTATATTTCCGGATCGAATTGGATCGCGGATTTGCTGGTCACGCCAATTGTCATGATCGGGTTGAAACTCTTTCCAAAGCGCGGGATACGTCCGCTGGGGAAGTTCATGTGGTGGGCAATGGGAAAATCCAGGCCGCCATATCGGGTGGCGCTCAAGGTGGAAGCGAAAGGATTGTTAAACGGCAGGCAGACCCAGATCCACGCGAGATGCGAGCATGAGGACGGATATGAGCTTACTGCGATCCCTGTCGTCGCTTTCCTGATGCAGTACGACAAGATCCGCAAACCCGGATTGCATATGATGGGTCATCTGCCGGAACCAAATCAACTCTTCAAAGATATGGAAAGTATGGGTGCGCGAATGACGACCTGCGTCGAATAGCGCTAATCGCTTTCTGCTTCCGGGTCTTTTGGCAGGACGTTCTTATTCCCCAGGACCCTGATCTGCTCCGGTTCATTGACCGACAGCCACGCGACATACGCCCCAGCGAGCGCATCCAACTCGGAGGCGGAATAAAGCAACTCGTTGGGGAAGACGCCACTCAACATGTGATGGCGCGTGAGCTCCTCGAAGAAATCCATCGGGTCATTGATGCGCAAACCTTGTTCGTATAAAACCAGCGCGCGCTGAACGCGCCCCTCGAGCGTGCGCCGCGAAAGAGGAGATTTTCCGATCAACACATAGAAACAATCCTGCGCGTTCGTTTCGAGTATTTGCTTTGGAACGTTCTTTGTGGTGTAGGGTTTGAGACCAGCTCGATGGATTTTCTTTTTGAAGCCCGGATAAATACCTAGCAGGCGTTTTATCGATGGTATGTTCAGGGCAAGGGTGATATGGGCATATTGTTTCAAATGTGCGACAATATGGTCGATCTCATATTTTTCGAGAAGGAGGATATTCATGCCGTCATCCAGCGCGGCAAACGTGACCGGCAGACGCCCGGAAGAAATATTCACACCTGCAAAGATGAGTTCCTCAGTGTCCATCGTAAGAATCCCTTTAGGCGAATCTACAATACCAGTGTAGCCGAAAAAGGACTGTAATGCAACCAAATCAACGCCGCATCATTTATTCATTAATTCTACTGCTCGGTCTCGCGTGGATCTTCGTGAGCGCGGACAGGTCAGGGACGTCCAAGTCAGGTCAGATCCCCGCGCCGCAACAGGGGTTTCTCGCGCCCGATTTCGAATTGAAGACGCCAGCGGGTGAATCCGTCAAACTCTCGGACTTGCGCGGGCAGGCGGTGCTGGTCAACTTGTGGGCAACGTGGTGTCCGCCCTGCCGCGCGGAGATGCAGACCATCGAAAAGGTCTACAACGAATATAAGGACCAGGGTTTTGTTGTCCTTGCAGTAAATATGACCTATCAAGACATCGCGTTGGACATTATGCCTTTTGTCAACGAGCAGGGACTCACCTTTCCAATCCTGTTGGACGAAACCGGCGACATGGCGAAAGCCTATCAATTGCGATCCCTTCCCTCCTCGTATTTCATCGGGCGCGATGGCATCATCAACGAAGTGATCATCGGTGGACCAATGGCGGAGGCGTTGCTCCGCACGAGGGTGGAAGAGATTCTAAAATAATCGGTGGTTGAGTAGTCCCGCGTGTTTTTCGCGGGACGTATCGAAACCACCAAATGACAGGAATTTTTTTGTAACAAATTTATTTTGCTTATATGTTGGTTTCGATACGGGCGAGAAGATCACTCGCCCTACTCAACCAACGGTCTCCTTGAAATATTATGATCAACCTCTTCCGTTCCCTCTTTGCCCCACCTCGTCATCTCATCCTGCTTGTCACCGCGCTGTGGATCGGTCTCACGCTTGCCGAGAAACAATCTGAGCGACATGGCATCTCGAAAGACGCGCTCAACAACATCGCCTATTACAGCATTCTCGGATACGTCATCGGCGGGCGCGTTCTGTTTGCATTTGCGAATCTTTCGGCGTTCACGCAGAGCCCGCTCAGCCTGTTCTCCCTCAATGTTGACCTATTCGACCCTCTGGGCGCTTTGGTCATTGCGCTGCTTGTCGGGTTTGTTTATGGAGGGCGACAGAAACTCCCACCCTGGGGAACACTTGATGCACTCACGCCTCTCTTTGCCATGCTCGCCATCGGATTGTCCCTTTCCCATCTTGCCGCAGGGACAGCCTTCGGAAGCCCGACAACCATGGCATGGGGCATTGACCTGTGGAACGCGACGCGGCATCCGACTCAAATTTATGAACTGCTCACTTCATTCGCAATCTTTGCTTTACTTTGGTTTCAAAAATCAGAATCTCCCCCGGGCATTCACTTCCTCACCTTCGCCGCGCTGACAGCCGGATCGCGTCTCTTTCTCGAAGCCTTCCGCGGAGATAGCACGCTGGTATTCGGTGAGATTCGGCTTGAGCAGATTGTCGCGTGGGTTCTGATAGCTATCACGTTAATTGTTAGCGAATCGATTCATCGAAAAAGAGAAAGCGGTTGATATAAGGCGAACACAACTGCGTTTGATCGTTTACCCTTAGGCAGGAAAATTTTATCGAAACAGTAGCCGCCTCTCCCGAAGAAAGAGGCGGTTGTATATTTCAATTTCGAAGCGCAATCGGCTTCAAATAGGAATCAAGCAACGCATCCATCTGCTCAAACGACTCACAGACGAAGAACATCGGGTTGAAAGCATAGACCGTCTTGGGAATCTTGGCAATCGTCTCGATATCGAACGGAGCCAGGATTACTTCGCCTCCAAGATACCCTTCGTGTGCGATCCCCAACCTGTCATAAAGCGTATGGACGACATTCCAGCCCGTTTCCTGGGATGACATCTGCCCATGTTGATGCAGTTCATTGACGCCGGCGACAATACGATTGATATCCTCCTTGTGCATCAGGTAATGGCTTTGAAGCTGTTCAAATACGTTGCCGCTGTAATCGAATACGTTGTCCTTGCTGAGACGGTAGAATTCTATGATGGTATTTGCGAGTTCAGCGCGGCCTGAAATCGTCCCCGCTCCAAACACCTTAATACGATTGTCCTCCATGACCAGGCCAAACTCGGTACTGTACCAGGCCAGTCGCTTAATGACCTCCCTCTCAGCCTGGGTCGCCTTCATGTAAGCCGGGGCAAACTTATCCTCGATGCGGGCATAGAAACCCCGGGTTAGATATGGCAAATGACCGAAAATATCGTGGAACATGTCGGGTTCCGGTGTAAACTCCATCTGATCGCGTGAGCGCAAATAATCGGTGATGAGGAAAATGCGTTGCGCAAACTTTTTGTACCAATCATCCGCAAGTGTGTAGCGGACAGCCGTTCTTTCAATGCGCCATCCGGTGCGGGGATTAATGCGCTCGTTCAGATGGACAACCGTAGGGATGCGGAGCGGATCGAGTTGCAGCAATGCCAACCCATCGATGAACTCGTGGCAGATATGCTCGAGTAAATAGGGGCGATGAATTCCAGCGAATAGATCAGCCCAAATCGCATGTTGTTCCTCAGAGAAGATGATCTCCTGGTTTTCGGCAGTATATTCCCTGGCTGGATCAATGTGTTCTTCAGCGATATCCCCTGTGTAAATTGTCGGATTTTGATTCTTATTCATAATTTTCACCTTTCATATTGAAGTAATCTCATGGATCGAGAACCAAAAACATCATTAATATTGCCTTTGTTATCAGGATATTATCACCGCCAAAAAGGCGGGTCAAGGGGTGGGGGAATTATCCTGTTTCAATCCCTCAAAATGACACATGCAACCCCAGGTGTATTACAAAGTACTGCATGAATATTTAAACCCAAAGTAAAAATTTCAACCAGCAATTTACCCAAAAAGTTTATAAATAATGAGACAAGCGGTAGAATCATTCACGATGACTGAACAATCCTTGAACGGGAAAACTGTTTTGATCACCGGCGCGGCGCGGCGCATCGGTCGCATCTTTGCGCTCGCCTGCGCAGGTGCTGGAGCGGATATCGTCATCCATCACGGACATTCGGATAAAGATGCGGAAAGCCTGCGCAATGAGATAAAGGGACTCGGTCGTCAGGCGTGGATTTTCAAAGCAGACTTGAGCGATTCATCCCAAGCCCAAAGGCTGATCCCGTTAGTCAACGAATCCACGGCTTTGCATGGTCTCGTCAACAGCGCGGCGATCTTCGAGTCATTGACGCTCGAATCAACTTCTTTCGAAGATTGGGAAAGACACCTCACCGTCAACCTGACCACGCCCTTCCTGTTGAGCCAGGCATTCGCCAGGCAAGCTGGAGAAAATGCGCGCATCGTCAATATCCTCGACTGGCGCGCCCTGCGTCCCGGCGCGGACCACTTTCCCTACACAGTGAGCAAGTCCGCGCTCGCGGCCATGACGAAATCACTGGCAATCGCACTGGCTCCAAGAATTATCGTCAATGGGCTGGCATTTGGGGCGATCCTGCCACCTTCGGATGGGAACGCGAATCCTGAAATCATAAAAAATGTCCCCCTGAAAAGATGGGCACAAAAAGGTGAGATCGAGCAGGCGCTGATTTTTCTATTGACATGCCCGGCGTATATCACCGGTGAGATCATTCACGTGGACGGCGGCAGGCATTTGGTGTAAATTTTATAAAGGCGAGCAATAAGTCGCTAAACAGACATCGAGCCAAACTTCCAGTGTGCCTACGCGCAGAAACCAAAAGGAACCCAAATCATGGATAAAGTTATTATCAAAAATTTACTGGCAAGAGGAATTATTGGTGTCAATGACTGGGAACGCAAACGCGCACAGAATATTTTGATCAACCTCACCCTTTTCACCGATACGCGCCACGCGGCAGAAACAGACGACATCGAAGATTGCGTCAACTACAGCACAATGAGCAAGAAAGTCCTCGCTCATGCCGAAGCAGTCAATCGATTAACAGTTGAAGCATTGGCAAACGATCTGGCAAAAATCTGTCTCGAGGAAAAAAGTGTTCGGAAAGTGATTGTCCGCGTGGAGAAACCAGGCGCTGTCCGGTTTGCTGAATCGGTCGGCGTGGAGATCGAACGACCCCGTTCGCCTCGTAAAAACGCGCCAAAGAAGCGAACGGGGCGAAGCCGCGATGAGTGAGTCTCACCTTGCCTATTTGAATCTCGGTTCGAATATTCAGCCTGAGATCAATCTGATCCAGGCGATAAAGTTGTTGCATGATTATGGGGAAGTTCAAAAAGTATCCGGTGCATGGGAATCAAAATCTGTCGGCGCGGCGGGACCAAATTTTTTAAACGCTTGCGTGTTATTTATTTCGCCGTTTATGCAGGTCGAGTTGAAGGAACGTGTCATCCGCCCTATTGAAGCCCGATTGGGACGTAAACGCAGTGAAAATAAATATATTCCCCGTACCATAGACATTGACATCGTCTTATTCGATGGGAAACCATATAACGACAAGTTCTGGAGGTTTGCGTTCGTGATCGTCCCACTTGCAGAGATTTATCCTGAATACCAAAACCCGATCACTCGAGAGAACATTACCCAAACGGCAACGCGCCTCCGCCAGAGAGTTTGGATGGAGACGCGTCCGAAAGTGTTACGTCAATTTAACGGAAGCAGATCGAAGTCCTAAAATTGAAGCGGTTTGGCTCCGCGTGAAATATTATCCAAAAATTCCTGCCTTGTCGCCAAATTCGCACGGAAGGCGCCGTGCATGGCGGAGGTCGTCATACGCGCATCATGTTTTTTCACGCCGCGCATCATCGAGCATAAATGAACTGCTTCCACAACCACAGCCACCCCTTGAGGCACGAGAGTCTGCTGAAGAAGATCGGCTATTTGACGGGTCATCCGTTCCTGCACCTGCATTCTACGCGCGTACATATCCACAATTCTAGGTATTTTTGACAACCCGATCACCCTGCCCGCGGGAATATATGCAACATGTGCGCGACCCAAAAATGGCAACATATGATGCTCGCAAAGACTGTAAAACTCAATGTCGCGCACAAGCACCATTTCATCGTAATTGATATTGAACAACGCGCCGTTGATGATTTTTCCAGGGTCGGCATTGTACCCACTAAACAACTCCCGATACATGCGGGCCACCCGATCCGGCGTATTTTTCAAACCTTCACGTTCGGGGTCCTCCCCAATCGCACGTAACAATTCGAGGATCGCTTTTTTTGCGGTTTCAATATCAACATTCGCTGAGGCGGATATCATTTCATCAACGTCATCATCAAATTCCATTATCACTCCTTGATAAAACCAGTGGCGCCGAAGCGCCACTGGTTTGCCTTCATCGTCCGGCTTTAGCCAACCACGGGTTCAATCAATCCATATGTTCCGTTGCGGCGACGATACAACACCTGGATCGAGTTCTGTTCAGCATTGTAAAAGACAAAGAAATTGTCATGTCCGAGCAACCGCATCTGCTCGACTGCTTCTTCCTCATTCATGGGCAATAAGACGAACTTTTTGCGCCGGGCGATCATAGGCAATAATTCGCCTGTCTCGTCGATCAGCAAATCCTCTTCAACAACTTCAGCAGCAGAGCGCCCATCGCCGCGCCCATGATGATGTTTACCTTTATAGCGATCGATCTGTCGCTGCATTTTATCAAAGGCGGTATCAAACGCGCCATGCAAGTCATCGGCACGCTCCTCGGTGCGAAGGATAAATCCCTTGCCACGCACAGTGATCTGCGCCACCTGACGATCGGTCGCGCTACGAGCCGCCTTGGTGTGCGATAGTTCGACGCGAATCTCGTCTATTTCCTGAAGGTGTTTTTCGAGTTTGGCAGCTTTTTTCTCAACATACTCACGGGTATTATCAGTCAATCGCATGTTACGGGCCAATGCTTCAACTTTGTTCGCCATCTTACTACCTCCTGAAAAGGTTAAATCAATGGTGCAAATGCGCCATTGTCAAACACGAGTCAGATCATGATGTGAAAGTGCACGCGCAACCGTCAGCGCATAAACCTCCTGGGCTCCAGCGGAGAGCAATGCCTCCGTGCCGGATAAAATGGTGGAACCAGTCGTGGCGACATCATCCATAAGCAGGATGGATTTCCGCTTCACTTTCGCCGGGTCAGCCTGGTACGCGTTATGGACATTTTCGCGTCGCTGAGAATGGGTCAGGCCAACCTGGGAGCGTGTCTCACGTGATTTCCACAAAGCTTGAGGGACATATTCCAATCCAAGTTCATGTGCTAATGGACGGGCTACCAGATCAACCTGATTATATCCCCTCTCCTGACGTCTTTTTTTGCCTAATGGTGCGGGAATAATAACATCCACCAGCCAGCCAAGCGAGCGCACAAAATCCACCATATGAACTGCAAGAGAATCGCCCAAGCCAATATTCCTGCGATATTTCAAAGTATGAAGGGCAGTTTGAACAGGTGAATCAAAAACCGCCCATGAACGCATCATCCGATACGCCGGCGGTCTGGCAAGGCATTTTTCACAGGTATCAACCCCATTCGTTGGAATCCCGCATTTTTCACAGAATGGCCTTTTTATGCGCGGGACGCGCTCCTGGCAGTCCGGGCACCAGCGCCATCCCGCCTTTCCACACCCTCCACATACAGGCGGGTAGAGCAGGTCCAATCCGTACCAGGTCAATCGATAAAGACGATACGACCAGGGAATGCTACTCA
>Ga0210377_10000181_pt1 | contig 60214 bp, 49 predicted proteins | sample PLM4_65_b1redo_FD_155480 | JGI IMG/M metagenome (GOLD analysis project Ga0210377, IMG submission 155480) | Groundwater sediment microbial communities from an aquifer in East River, Colorado, USA - PLM4_65_b1 redo | ecosystem: Environmental > Terrestrial > Soil > Riparian zone | place: USA: East...
CGGCGGACTACGATGTCCGATGACCGGGGGCCCACAGATGTCACCGATAGAAAACCGATGGCTCGGCGCCACGCGAGGAATCCTTTACCAGAAACCATCCGGTCTGTTCATCTGTGTGAGCTGTGGGCCACCGGGTCGAGCACTCCGAGCCAGCCCGCGCGAGGCGAGCTCCGGGAGCGCTCGCCGGCCCGGGTGGCACGCAGGGACTTGTTCAGAGGTTCCCTAGGGCCGCAACCCCGGCGGAGCACGGTAATCGTTTCCGAGAAGTACGGTCACATCCACCCGGAGCAGGGTGTCGGTCGACACCCGCACCTGTCTTGCCCCGAGCGCGCGTGCAACCCGCGCCGCCGCCGCCGAATCACCGCGCCGCGCGAGAGCCTGGGTCGTGGCCACGATCTGGCTCAGATTCCCGAAGTACACGACATCGAAGCCCGCCTGACGCAGAACCCGGGTCGCCGCACGCGCCAGCCCGCGGCGTCCTGATCCGTTCAATACCTCCACGACGATCCGGGTTCCCTCGGGGACCGGCGGGGCGGCGCGCGGCTCCCCGGCATCCGAACAGCCGGAGAACGACACCGCACCCGCCGCGACGGCGAGCACGAGCCGCGCTACTCCGCGACGGATGAGGCGAGGCTGTTCCAAAACCGGAAAGTGGGTTCGGGAATCGGCCAACCGAACTCGATTGAATAGGCCAGCCGGCGACGGGCGACCTCGTAAAGCACTCCGCGAGGATCGGCGGGAAACCTGAGGGCGAGGGCGGCGCGACCGACTCGATCGAAGGAACGCCCCGGCTCGAGGAAATCGGCGCAATAGAGCGCGCGACCAGGCATATCCCACTCTGCGTACCCGAGCGAGTGATAGCGTACTGCGTCCAGGACCCCGCGGTCGGCTTCCCCTTCCGCGTCCGCGCGCGCGGCGCTCGCGGGGCCATGCAACAGCTCGACCGGACCCGCAGAGCCCGGCACCAGCGCGGCGAGCTCCTCGGGCGAGGCATCCCGGAGCGCATCGTGGAGCCAGGCGGCGCGAAGCCACCGGGCATGCTCCCGCGCCGGCAGACGCATCTCGCCCCCCCACCGGGTGACCAACCCGACCACCCGCTCGATATGGGCGAGCCGCTTCGGGCGCACTTTCGCCCAGGCCGGGAGCCCGACGGCAGCCGCGGAAGGATTCGGCACCGATCACCACCCCATATGAGCGAGCTCATCGAGCTCCGTTCGCCAGAACGAGCGGTCCTTGAGCGCGGGATGCGGCAGCGTGAGGCCGGGCTCGTCCTGCTCCACATCATCGTACCGGACGATATCGAGGTCGAGCGTCCGAGATTCCCACCGTTCGCGGCGCCGGCGACCCGCCGCTTCCTCGATGCGCTGACAGGCATCAAGCAGGGCGCGTGGCGGGAGCGTGGTCTCGAGCACGACCATCTGATTGAGATAGGGGGGCTGGGCGCGGCCGCCAAGCGGAGCGGTCTCCTCGACGGCGGATGTCGCGAGGAGCACGGTGCCCGGCAACGCGGCGAGCCGCTCGCGCGCGAACGCCAGGTGCGCCTGCCGGTCGCCCAGATTGCTCCCGAGCGCCACGTACACGCGGGCGGCCTTCATCCCTCGACGGCGAAGTGGCGCGCGATGCCGCGGAGCTCCCCCGCCACCCGCTCGAGCTGCCCGATGGCGGCCTCCAGCTCCGCCTGACCCCTGGTCGCTTCGCCGGCTTCGCGCGCCAGCGATTCGGTCTGTCCCCGCGCCCGCAGCGCGGCATCGGCCAGCTGGCGAATCTGGGCCGAGAGCCGCCGGCTGGCGGCCTCGTGGGCTACCTCGGATTCGGCGATCGCCCGCGACTGGGTGCCGGCCTCGTGCGTGGCCCGGACGATCGCATCGAGGGCGCGCGCGGTATCGCCGGAGAGCTCGCCGACATCCTCGACCAGCTGCTCGCCGCGCTCCATCTGGGTGGCGATCCCGGAGACTTCTCGCGAAATGTCACTGACCAGCCGGCTGGCATCCGCTCCCGCGGCGGCGCTCTGCATCGCCAGCTGGCGAATCTCTTCCGCGACCACCGCGAAGCCGCGTCCCGATTCCCCGGCGCGGTGGGCCTCGATCGAGGCGTTGAGCGCGATGACGTTGGTGAGCTCGGCGATCTCCTGGATCGAGGTGAGGAACGCCCGGATTCGTCCGGTGGTGATGCCGAGCGTCGCGACCGAGCGTGAGCTGTCGGCCACGAACGCCTGCACATGGACCAGCCGGTCCACGGCGACCTCGATTTCCGCGCGGTGCTTGGCGGCCGCGTCGGCGGCACCGCCGCTGACCCGGGCGGCCTGTGCCCCGGCCTCCGCGGCGACCTCCGCGAGCCGGCCCAGTTCGCCCATGGCCTCGAGCCCGGTGCGCGCAAACGATTCCTGGCTCGATGCGTCGCGCCGCATGTTCTCCGACGCCAGCTGCAGGGCCAGCGCGGAGGAACGGAGGGAGTTTGCGGCGCGGGCCAGCGCGTTGATCTGGGCGCCGATCTTCTCGACGGTCTCGAGCAGGGGTCGTCGCAACTCGGCGATCTGGATCGCGGTCGAGATCTGGCCCGCGATGGCCTTCATCGCCGACCGGTCGCGGGCCCGGTAGTGATAGCGCTTGTGATGCTCGAGCTCCAGCGTACCGATCACCCGTTCGGCGTAGCGCAGCGGATGGAAGGCGACGGTGCGCACCCCGAGATCCGGGTACTGCAGCACCTGCTCCCGAATGGTGTCGTCGATGACCAGCGGCTCCCCCTTGAGGAGCACCCGTCCGCGCACCAGCTCCAGCCCGGGATCCGGCGCGATCCGGTTGGGCCGGCCCTGCAGCCCGCGGTACGCCAGCGCCGGACGTTCGGCCCCGACGCGATAGATCCGGAAGTCACCCCAGTCGAGCAGCCGGTAGGCCAACTGCTCGATTTGCTCGAAGGAGGTGCGCAGGCTCAGGTTGGAGGTGATCGTGCCCTGCATCGTATGGACCTTGTTCAGGTCCTCGGCGGAGATGGCTTCCTCCAGCAGCGCCCGGGTGACGAGTCCCGACACCGTGAGCGCCGACATCACGACGATCCAGCCGGCCAGGGTAAGCTCGGTCAGCGCCCAGATGATGATGCCGACGCCGAGGAGCGTCATCAGAAATGCGATGATCTCCCAGCGGAGGATGAACAGCCGCTCTTCCACCTCGAGCTTGCCGCGCATGATCAGCGACAGGTAAAACAGCACGCGGGTCACCGCGAAATACGTCCCCGCGAACACGACGAATGGGGCCATGAAGTCGAGCGAAATGGCGTGCGCGCCGCTCACCGAGAGCGCCAGCGCATAGAATCCGTACGCCACCGCGAACCCGAGCGCTTCCCGCCCGGCGTTGACCGACGCGACCTGGAACGGCTTCCGCATCCAGGCGAGGTCGGCCAGGAAGACCCCACCGGTGAGCCCGATCAGGGCCACCGAGGGCGGCGTCGCGACCGCGGCGACGAGGGCGGGGATCCCGATCTGCGTGAGATAGGAAAACTTGCTCAGCCGCACCGGGGCGATGCGGAGCGACGCCGCCGAGAGCAGCACCGCGACCAGCGCGACGGGGTGGTCGATCCATCGGTTGTCGATCAGGGCCGTTGCGAACACGAGCGCGGGTCCCGAAATCGAGAGCACGCGGGCGTAGTGCTCCAACAGCCTGCCGGAAGTGTCGGGGACCGCGGAATCAGAGGAAATAGTCGCCCACCGTGAGGCTGTACCGATCCGGATTGGTGACTTTGACGATCGAGCGGAGGAAATTCCCGTCCGAGCCGCGCTCGGTCAGGTCCACCGCCAAACCGGGAGGAGCGAGCGCGCCGCCGGTAGGATCGATCGCGATCCGCACGACCGGCCGATTCAGCAATTCCCGATCGGGATTGGACTGCGCGACGATCCCCACCTCGAACGTATCGAGGATGACGCACGTGCCGATGGGATATACACCGATCAGGTTGATGAGCGCCTTGACCACGATCGGATCGTACCCCCGCCGCGGATTGGTCCACATCTCCCGCAGCACCTGGTCGGGCTCGATCGGCACCGTCTGGTAGGCGCGCCGGGTGGTGGCGGCGTCGAAACCGTCGGCCACCGCGACGAGGCGCGAGAATATACCCAGGGTGCGCGGCCGGATGGCGCGCGGATAGCCGGTCAGGTCCGTTTTCATGTGATGCTCGTGCGCCACGAGGATCGACTTGTACGGGATTTCATCGTAGGCGCGCAGGCCGAACAGGGTCATGGCGCCGCGCCACGGATGCGCCTGAATGACCCGCCACTCGTCTTCCGCAAGGCCGTGGGTCTTGTTCAGGATTTCGATCGGAATCTTGGCCTTGCCGATGTCGTGGAGCAGTGCCGTCATGCCGAGGTCGTAGAGCTGCAGCTTGCTGAGCCCGATTTTCCGTCCGAGCGCCACGGAGAAAATGCAGACATTCACCGAGTGCGTGAAGGTGTACTCGTCGTAGTCCCGGAGCGTCGTGAGCCCCATGATCGAGGTCTCGTTGGTGAGCACCTGGTCCACGATCATCTGCACGGCGCGCTTGACCTTCTTGACACTGCTGGTCCGCCCCATCCGGATACTGTTGACCACTTCCTTCGTGACCGCCACACCCTGGGCGTAGGTGCGCTTGGCGACCTCGCGGGCCTCCTGGGCGTTGAGCTCCTCGGTGACCGCCGACACCGGCTCGAACTCCAGGTGGGGCGTGTTGGCCTGCCCCAGCCGCTCGACCAGCGCGAGGTAGCGGTCCTCGACCGTGGTATCCGCGGAGATGCTGAGCAGAATGCTGAGCAGCGCCTGCCACTCGCGCCGCTCGACGCCCACGTGGGTGCGGAACACCCCGATGTCGAATCCGCGGAGGGTCGTCAGCAGGTTGCTGAAGGCGGCGAAATTGTCGAGCTCGAGGCGGAGGCGGGTTCCGTTGATGAAGAGGAAGTCGCCGGCCAGGCGGAGCTCGAGCTCGGATTCGCGCTGCAGCACCGCCGTGGCGGCGCTTTGCAGCTCGTCCAGTGCTTTCTGCACCGTCGCGTTCTCGACCGGATAGAGCTTGAGCGCGCGCAGCGCGGCGTAGAAGGTCAGGAGGAAGGTCCGGCCGACGGCCCGGATGAAGCCCTCGTCGCCGGTGCCCGGCCGGGACGTGTGGGTGAGATCGTCCGTCATGCCGGCCACTCGCGGAGCGCCCGCACGGCGGCGTTGCGGACGGGAAGGTCCTTGTCCTGCTGAATGCGCTCGAGGACGGCGCGGGCTTCGGGGTTCTGCAGCCGGGCGATCGCGTAGGCGGCGCAGGTGCGGGTCTCGGAATTGCCCCGGCGCCGGAACAACCGCTTCGGCTCGAGGATCTCGAGCAGGATCGGAAGCGCGGCCGGCCCGGCCACCACGGCGTAGGCCTCGAAGAACTGCCGGCGCTCGGCGCGCTCGAGCTCGTTGGGGCCCCTGCCCCGGACCACCGCCTCCAGGCGCCGCAATGCCGCGCGATATCCGTTGGACGTCACCGCATTCAGCGCGGCGATGCGCACCGACCGGTCCGAATCGTCCACCGCACGCTCGAGTCCCGCCATGGCACCGGCAGAGCCGATTTGGGCCAGCGCATCGACCGCTCCGAGCCGCACCACGGCATCCTCGTGCGACACCAGGCGATCGAGCGCCGGAACCGCGATCTGGAGATTGAGTCGTCGACAGACCGCGACCGCCCCGGGGAGCCCGCCCGAATTCCCGTTATTGAGGATCGAGATCAGCGTATCGGTGTTCACCGCCGCCAGGCGATCCACCGATGCCTCGAGGATGGCGCGGATTGCCGGTCGCTTGAGCGCCGGGATGAAGGTGAGCATCGTCTCGAGCCCTTCGGCGTGCAGCTCGCCGAGGACTTCGCCGACGTCTTCATCCTCCGGAAGTACCGAGGACTCCTCCAGCGATTGCAGCAACTGGGAAAGGATGGTGGGCTCGCTGAGCCGGATCTGGAAGGAGAGCAGGTGGTCGCGGACCGCCGGATCCAGAACCGTGACGCGCTGCGACATGGCGCGAAACTCCCGGAGCAACTCCGCTACGGTGCGGAATTCGCCGCGGGTGAGGAGATTCGGGAAGAGCCCGTCCAGGATGCCGAGGATTTCCGACCGCACCAAGGTGACGGGCTGGGTCTCGAACGTGTCGAGCAGTGCGGCCAGCGCCGCCTTCCGGATGTCCCGGGTGTACTCCTCCTCGACCTGGCGGCGGAGCGTGGCGGTCTCGCTTTCCTCGAGGAAGTACAGCGTGGAATCGAAATCATCCACGTCGACCGCGCCCGCACGATCGATCGCGTCGGCACGCACCTCGTCCCTGACGGCCTCCTGGGCGGTGGCGTCCTGCTGCATGGCGAGGTCAACCGCCTGGGGATCGAGCACGACCAGCGAGTCGGTGATGATCTCGGCGAACTGATACTCGATGCACTGAAAGTCCTGTTCCCAGAGCAGCGTCAGGAGATCGTCCCCGGCGTCACTCGCGAGCATCCGGGCCCGGGTCACCACCTGGAGGAACCGGATCAGCTCCTGGTCCTCAACCCCCGGGCGAATGGTCAGGTGCCGCATCCCATCCTTGTAGAGAATCCAGGCAAAGCTGTCGTGCCGGCTCGGCTGCCGATACACCACCTGCTCCCCCCAGGTGATGTCGGTTTCGACGATCGTCAGGGCAAGCTGCTGGGTGGAGGACCAGATCGGGACAAAGGCGTCGCGAATCGCCTGTTCTGCCCGCTGATAGACCGGATTGTTGGGCAGGTACATCTGAAACGCCCGGAGACCCTTGACGATAGTCCGTATCAGCTCCTCCACCTGCGTGGCAGGCAGCGCGAGTTCTGATCCGGTTGGAATCGTCACGTGCGGACCTCAGCGTCGGAAACGGGGCCGAGGATAGGGATAGTCTGCTGCAACATACTATGGGACTGCGGGTTAAGGCACCAGGCAACGCGGGGAGCGGCTGGTTGATTTTCGGGACTTGTTCGGTTACCTTATGGTATCCCTTTGGGTCACCAGCGCGATCGGGCGACAATCACCGAGGAACATCCAGCCATGCCCCTGACCAAACGGCAAAAGGAAATCCTCAGCTATCTGGAAGATCATATACGGGCCCGTGGCTTCGCACCGAGTTTCGAGGAAATCGCGGAACATTTTTCCTTCCAGTCCCTGGCCACCGTCCACGAGCATCTCACCAATCTGGAGCGCAAGGGCTACATCCGCCGGAGCTACAACGAGAGCCGGTCCATCGAAGTTCTGCCGCCCAAGGGAATGAGCGGCGCCACCGAGATCCCGCTGCTCGGGGTGGTGGCCGCCGGAATGCCCATCGAGGCGGTCCTGCATCAGGAAACGCTGCCCGTACCGGACGCGATGCTCCCGACTCGCGGGCCCAATTACGCGCTCCGGGTCCGCGGCGACTCGATGATCGACGAGCACATCGTCGACGGCGACTTCGTCGTCGTCCATGGCCGCCAGAGCGCCGACAACGGCGAAATGGTCATCGCCCTGGTCAACGGCTCGGAGGCCACCGTCAAGAAGTTCTTCCGCGAGCCGGGCGGCTGGGTTCGCCTGCAGCCGGCCAATCCCACCATGCAGCCGCTTCGGTTTCCCGAAAATGACATCATGATTCAAGGCGTGGTTGTCGGCGTCATTCGTCGATACTAGGGAGCCGGGGAGTCTGACTCCCTGACTCCCTTTGCTCTACCCCCACGCGCGGCTAAATTTCTCACCAATGGCGCGCACCTTTCTGGTCACGCTGCACTACGACGGCGGAGGGTTTGCCGGGTGGCAGCGACAGGCCGAAGGGCGCACGGTTCAGGCGGTGCTCGAAGGGGTGCTGGAACGCCTCGCCGCCTCGCCGGTTCGGGCGCATGCCGCCGGACGAACCGACGCCGGGGTGCACGCCCGCGGAATGGCTGTCAGCTGTACGATGCCGGCGCGCTGGACCGCCGAGGCCCTTTTCCGGGCACTCAACGCGCTCCTGCCCGAGGATTGCTGGACCGAAGCGGTGCGGGAAATGCAGCCGGGGTTTCACGCGCGGACTGCCGCGACCGGCCGGAGTTACCGCTATCTCATCGGCATCGATCCCGGCGCCGAGTCGCCCTTTCGCCGACGCTATGAGTGGGCTCTCGGGCGGCCGCTCGATCGCGACGCCCTCGAGGCCGCGGCCGATGCGCTCCTGGGCGAGCATGACTTCCATGCCTTCAGCGTCCGGAGCTCCCCCCGTGCCCACAAACGCTGCCGCATCCGCGCCGCCCGGTGGTCGACTCGGCCCGAGAGCCAGGGCGTGCGATTCGACATTGCAGCCGACCGCTTCCTGCATCACATGGTCCGAATGCTGGTGGGCACGATGGTGGACATCGGCCTCGGACGCCGCGCTCTGAGCGACATGGACCGAATGCTCGCCCTCGATGCCCGCGTCACCACCAGCCCGCCCGCGCCGGCGCGGGGGCTGTATTTCGTCGCGGCGGAATACCCCACGGAGTGCTTCGCATGAGCCGCGTCCGTTTCCTCGCCGTCGGCCTGGCGGTCGCGGCCGCCGCGTGCGAGACGGCCAACGACAGACTGATCCCGCCGGCGAACGCACAGCGCAGCGCCGAAAACGCGGCCCTCAGCACCTCCCGGCGCACCGCGGTCGTCGATGCCGCGAGCCGGCTCGCTCCCGCCGTGGTGTCGATCACCGTCTCCTCGCGGCGCCGGGTCACCGAGCGCAGCCCATGGGATTTCTTCTTCATTCCACGGGAGACGGAACAGCTGGTCCCCAGCTCCGGCACCGGCTTCCTCGTCAAGTCCGACGGCGTCATCATCACGAACCAGCACGTCGTCGCCGGGGCCGAGACGATCACCGTGACGCTCGCCGACGGGACCGATCTTCCCGGCACCCTGGTCGGCGAGGACCCTACCACCGATATCGCCGTGGTGCGCATTGATCGGAGCAAACTTCCCGTCGTCACCCTCGGCCGGAGCACCGATCTGCTCATCGGGGAGTGGGTCGTGGCGCTGGGGAATCCCTATGCGTTCCTGCTGGGCAACAGCGAGCCCTCGGTGACGGCCGGCGTGGTCAGCGCGACCCATCGCAACATCCTGCCCAACGGCGAGGAGCCCGGTCTCTACCTGGACATGATTCAGACCGATGCCGCCATCAACCCGGGCAACTCGGGGGGTCCGCTGGCCAACGCGCTGGGTGAGGTGGTCGCGGTGAATTCCTCGATCTTCACCGGCGGCGGCGGGAGCAGCGGATCGATCGGCCTCGGCTTCGCCATTCCGATCGAGCGCGCGATGCGAGTCGCCGACGAGCTGCTGCGCACCGGCACGATGCAGCGCGCGTGGACCGGACTCGAGGTGGCCGGCCCGAGCGCCATGCAGGACTGGAAGAGCCAGGGGGGCGTCACCGTCACCCGGGTGGCGGCCGACGGGCCCGCGGCACGCGGCGGTATCAGAGAAGGCACCATCCTCACCGAGGCCAACGGGCGGCGGCTCCGAAACTATCTGGATTGGGAGGCGGTCAAGCTCGACCTCCATGTGGGCGACAAGGTCTCGGTCCACATCAAGCGCGGGTCGGGCAGCGAGGCGCGGGAATTCACCACCGGAAATCTGCCGACCAGTACCGCCACCAAGGTCACCGTGCTGCGAGGCCTCGAGGTCGTCACGGTCACTCCCGCCATCCAGGCCGAACGCGGACTCCGCGCGCCCCGGGGAGCGCTGATCGTCCGGGTGACCGATGATGTCGCCCGCGGAACCGGTCTCAGGGAGGGCGACGTGATTCTCGCCATCAATCGCTCGCTGATTACGGATGCGCGACGGTTCGGCGAGCTGCTCGAGGCGAGCCGGGCCGACCAGGCGTTCCGGATCTACTTCGAGCGGAACGGGCAGACCATCTTCACCGACATGGTGTTCCGGTGACCGAGGCGCGGTATCAGTCGCCGCTGGGGACGCGCTACGCCTCCCCCGCAATGCAGACCCTCTGGGGCGAACCCCATCGGGTGGGGCTCTGGCGCCGGCTCTGGCTCGCGTTGATGGAAACCGAACGGGAGCTCGGGATGGAGATTCCCGCCGCCGCCGTCGAAGCGCTGCAGGCGCACCTGGATGACGCCGATCTCGCGGCCGCGGCGCAGTACGAGCGCCGGTTCCGGCACGATGTGATGGCGCACGTGCACGCCCTCGGCGACCAGGCTCCCGCCGCGCGCCCCTACATTCATCTCGGCGCGACCAGCGCGTTCGTCACCGACAACGCCGACCTGATCGTGATGCGGGACGGGATGCGGCTGCTGGTGGGCAGACTCGGAGCGCTGCTCAGGGCCCTGGGGACCTTTGCCGCCCGGCATTCGGCCCTGCCCTGCCTCGCGTATACCCACTTCCAGCCCGCGCAGCTCACCACCGTCGGAAAACGGGCCACCCTGTGGGCCCAGGACTTTGCCCTCGACTCCGAGGAACTCTGCCACCGGCTGACCGGTCTCGCGTTTCTCGGCTGCAAGGGCACCACCGGGACCCAGGCGTCGTTCCTCGAGCTCTTCAAGGGCAGCCACTCCAAGGTGCGCGAGCTCGACCGGCGGATCGCGGAGCGCATGGGATTTGCGCATCCGGTCGCGGTCTCCGGCCAGACCTATCCGCGCAAGATTGACAGCACCGTCCTCGACGCCCTTTCGGGGCTCGCGCAATCGGCCTCCAAGATGGCCGCCGATCTCCGGCTCCTGCAGCACGAAGGCGAGCTGCTCGAGCCGTTCGAGTCGGAGCAGATTGGCTCCAGTGCCATGGCATACAAACGGAACCCGATGCGCGCCGAGCGGATCAACGGCCTGGCCCGGTTCCTGATTTCCCTGCAGCAGAATGCCGCTCAGACCGCGGCGACCCAGTGGCTGGAGCGGACGCTCGACGACAGCGCCAATCGGAGACTGGTGCTGCCGGAAGCGTTTCTGGCCGCCGACGCGATTCTGATTCTCGCCACCAACATCGTGACCGGTCTGGAAGTGCGCGAGCCGGTCATTGCGCGCCATGTCGCCGACCAGATGCCTTTCATGGCTACCGAACGCTGGCTGATGCTCGGCGTGGCTGCCGGCGGAGACCGCCAGGCCCTGCACGAAGTCTTGCGCACGACGAGCATGGCGGTCGCGGCCGAGGTCAGTGTCGGACGACCCAACGACCTCATGCACCGGCTCGCCAACCATCCGGCATTCTCGAGCATTCCGGCCGCGGCGCTCGCCGCCGAGCTCGACCCCGCCCACTACACCGGACGCTCGGAGGCTCAGGTGACGGAGTTCCTGGAGGAATTCCTCGATCCGGTCATCGCCCGCGCCGCAGGGCACGCCGCGCCCGCCGCGACCGGGGAGGTCCGGGTATGATCGTGGTCGCATCCACCCGGCTTCCCCTCCCGCTCTGGCGGCGCGGCAAGGTACGCGAGGTCTACGAGGTCGACGACGCGCGGCTCCTCCTCGTCGCGAGCGACCGGGTGAGCGCGTTCGACGTCATCATGACCGAGCCGGTCCCGAGAAAAGGCGAGGTCCTGACCCAGATCACGGTGGCGTGGCTCGAACTCCTGGGAGGCCTCGGTCCCCATCATTTCCTGACCGCGGACGCCGACCAGATTATCCGTGAGGTTCCCGCGCTCGCGGGCCACCGCGAGATCCTGGCCGGCCGATCGATGCTGGTCCGGCGGACTGCTCCCGTGGCCTTCGAGTGCGTCGTGCGCGGATATCTCTCCGGCTCGGCCTGGCAGGAATACCGGCGGAGCGGCACGCTGGCCGGCGAGCGTCTCCTGACCGGGATGCTCGAGTGCCAGCGGTTTCCGCAGCCGGTGTTTTCTCCAGCGACGAAGGCCGAGACCGGTCACGATGAGAACGTCGCCGTGGACACGATGCGCCGGGCACTGGGGGCGGAGCGGACGGCCGAGCTCGAATCCAGGAGCCTCGCCCTGTACGAAGCCGGGCGGGAGCACGCCGAGCGGCGGGGAATCATCATCGCCGATACGAAGTTCGAATTCGGCGTCGATCCGTCGGGCACGCTGCGCTTGATCGATGAGGTGATGACTCCCGACTCGTCGCGCTTCTGGCCCGCGGCGGGTTACCGGCCGGGGCGGACTCAGCCCAGCTTCGACAAGCAGCCGCTGCGCGACTACCTGGCGGAGCTGCGGACGGCGGGTGCGTGGGACGGCAACCCGCCGCCGCCGCCGCTGCCTCCCGAGGTCATCCTCGCCACCAGCGCCAGATATCTCGAAGCCTTCCGGTTACTCACCGGCCGGCCGTTGCCGGAGCACGGCTGATGCGCGTCGCGCCCGAGGGATGGCCATTCATCGCCGTCGCCTGGATCGTGGCGGGTCTCCTGGTCTGGATGCATCTCTGGATTCCCGCGGTGCTCTGGCTTCCCCTCGCGGTCTGGGTGGTGGCGTTTTTCCGGGACCCGGTCCGCGACGGCCCCCGCGGGGACGAGCTCGTGCTTGCGCCCGCCGACGGCAGAGTGGTCAGCGTGATCCCGATCGACGAGCCGCTCTACATCCGCGGGCCCGCCATCCGGATCGCCATTTTCATGAACGTGTTCAACGTCCACGTCAACCGATATCCGACTCGCGGCCGGGTCGGTTTTCGCGACTACGTCCGCGGGAAGTTCGGGCATGCCGGGCGTGAGAAGGCCTCGACCGACAACGAGCACAGCACCGTGGGCCTCGACACACCGAAGGGCCGGCTCCTCATCCGGCAGATCGCGGGCTCGATCGCGCGCCGGATTGTGACGGACCATGGCGAAGGCAGCGACGTCGGCCAGGCCGAGCGGATGGGGCTCATCCGCTTCGGTTCGCGGGTGGATGTGTTCGTTCCGGCGGGCACGGCGGTCCTGGTGAAGGAGGGCGACAAGACTCTGACGGCCCGGACGGTGGTGGCACGATGGAAGTGAGAAACGATCAGCCGGAGCGTCGCGAGGGAATTCGCCGCGTGGTCGTGGTGATCCCGAGCGCGTTCACCCTCGGAAACCTCTTCTTCGGTTTCTGGGCCATCGTGCAGGCCTTCAACGGGAATTTCCGCCAGGCAGGGTGGTTCATCGTCTTTGCCGGAATCCTCGACTCCCTCGACGGCCGGCTGGCGCGCCGCATGGGCACCGGCAGCCGGTTCGGCGCCGAGCTCGATTCGCTGGTGGATGTCATCTCGTTCGGCGTGGCGCCGGCGCTCCTGATCTACTTCATGGAGTTCTCGACCGCGGGGCGCTACGGCTGGATCGTCTGTTTCCTGTACCTCGTGGCGGTCGCCCTGCGCCTGGCCCGCTTCAACGTCCTGTCCCACGGCAAACCGACGCCGGGATGGTTCACCGGGCTCCCGTCGCCGGCGGCCGGAATGACACTCGCCACCTACTACGCCTTCAGCCAGACGCAGTGGTACCGGCTGTCGGTCGCGCACCTCGACCTGGAGCATCAGGGACTGGTGGTGCTGCTCCTCCTGCTGGCGGTCCTGATGGTGAGCAAGGTCATGTATCCCCGCGGCGCCCCGGTCAGTCTCAAGACGACCCGAGGGATCATCGCCCTGGTGGGCCTGCTCGCGATCATCGTCGGGTCGATTCTCTATCCCTCGTCGATTCTGTTCCCCTTCTTCATCGCCTACGCCAGCTTCGGCGTATTGCGCCACATCTTCCTGCTCCTCACCGAGCGCGGAGCCGACGAATGACCTGGCGGGTCCATGTTCGCATACTCCCTCGTGCCGGACTCCTCGATCCCCAGGGACAAGCTGTGGAGCACGCCCTCTCCGCATTGCACTTTCCCGAAGCGAGCAACGTGCACGTCGGCAAGGCGATCGCGCTGGACGTGGCCGCGGCCAGCGCCGCGGACGCCGAGGCCAAAGTGCGGACCATGTGCGACAAGCTGCTCGCCAACCCGGTGACCGAGGACTACGAGATCGCGGTCGATGCGGGAGGGCGACCATGATGCGCGTCGCCGTCGTCCGTTTTCCGGGGAGCAATTGCGAGCCCGAGGCCTGCCGCGCGGTCGAGCGCGCCGGGGGGGAAGCGTTCTACGTCTGGCACCGCGACACCTCGCTCGCCGGGGCGGATGCCGTGATCCTCCCCGGGGGATTCAGTTACGGCGATTACCTCCGGAGCGGTGCGATCGCGCGGATGAGTCCGGTCATGGATGCCATCCGCGCCCACGCCGCCGCGGGCGCGCCGGTCCTGGGCATCTGCAACGGCTTCCAGATCCTCTGCGAAGCGGGGCTTCTGCCCGGTGCGCTGGTCCGGAACGCGGGCCTCAAGTACGTCTCCCGCCCGGTGGACGTCCGGGTGGAGCGGACCGCGACGCCCTTCACCTCGCAATACCTGCCCGGGGAGGTGATTCGCATTCCGGTCGGGCACGGGGAGGGTCGCTACGTCGCCCCGGAAGCGGTGCTGGACCAGCTCGAAGCCGAAGGCCGGGTCGTGCTGCGGTACACCGGTGACGCCGGCAATGCCGTTCCCGTCAACCCCAACGGCTCGGCTCGCGACATCGCCGCTGTCTGCAGCGCGTCGGGTACCGTGGTCGGAATGATGCCGCATCCCGAACGCCTCGCGGAGGCGATCCTCGGGAGCGACGCCGGGCACCGGGTCTTCACCTCACTCACCTCTCACATGATCGCGGAGTCCCTGGTCCCATGAGCACCGATAAGCCGAGCCGGAACGAAGACGAGTACTTCGCTCGCGAAGAGGCCGAGCGGCTGGCCAAGTTGCGGGCCAAGGGCCGCGCCGAACAGACCGCGGCCGAACGCAAATTGCACTTCATGAAATGCCCCAAGGATGGTGCCGACCTGCACACCGAGGTATTCCACGGCGTTCACATCGACCGGTGTCCCGAGTGTCAGGGGATCTGGCTGGATGGCGAAGAGGTGGCCCTCCTGATGAAGGAGGATAATCCGGGTGTGCTCGGCCGTGTGATGGGCGACCTCTGGTCCACCCTGCGGAAGGGCCGGGGCAAATCGTGACCCAAACCGCGGTCGCGCCCGAGGCGCTTCCCTTCCCCGGGGAGCGACCCGTCACGGCGGAGGTCGTGCGGGAGCACAACCTGAACGACCGGGAGTACGCCGAGATCGTGGCGATGCTGGGACGCACGCCCACGCTCACCGAGCTCGGGATCTTCTCGGCGCTCTGGTCGGAGCACTGCTCCTACAAGCACACCCGGCCGATTCTCAAGACCTTTCCGACGGACGGCCCGCAGGTCGTCCAGGGACCGGGAGAAAACGCGGGCGTCCTTCGGCTTCCCGACGGCTGGGCGGTCGCCTTCAAGATCGAGTCGCACAACCACCCGAGCGCGGTGGAGCCCTATCAGGGTGCGGCCACCGGTGTCGGCGGCATTCTGCGTGACGTGTTCACCATGGGCGCGCGCCCCGTGGCGCTGCTCAATTCCCTCCGACTCGGACCGCTCGACCAGCCCCGAAACCGGTATCTCTTCGCCGGGATCGTGAAGGGCGTGGGCGACTACGGCAATTGCGTCGGCGTGCCGACGCTCGGCGGCGAGGTCGCGTTCGCGCCGGGTTACAGCGGCAATCCGCTCGTGAACGCCATGTGCGTCGGACTGCTCCACGAGAAGGACCTCATGCGAGCCAAGGCGCATGGTGTGGGCAATGTCCTGCTGGCGATGGGCTCGCGGACCGGACGGGACGGGATCCACGGCGCCAGCTTCGCCTCGGAAGAGCTCTCGGCCAGGAGCGAAGCGCGGCGTCCCCAGGTGCAGGTGGGCGATCCCTTCACCGAAAAGCTCCTGCTCGAGGCGACCCTGGAGCTGATCGAAGCCGGACTGACCGTGGCGATCCAGGACATGGGCGCCGCCGGGCTGACCAGCTCGTCGGCGGAGATGGCGGCGCGCGGCGGCGTGGGAGTCGAGCTCGATACCAGCCGCGTCCCGACCCGTGAGCCGGGCATGACCCCCTACGAGATCATGCTCTCCGAATCGCAGGAGCGGATGCTGATCGTGGCGCTCCCCGAGCGCGTTGAAGCGATTCAGGCGGTCTGCGCGAAGTGGGAGCTGGAGGCCACCCCCGTCGGGCGGGTGACGGACGACGGGTTGTTCCGCGTCGTACACGGTGGCGTGACCGTCGCCGCGATTCCGGGCGAGCGTCTGGTGGACGGCTGCCCGGTCTATCACCCGGAAGCGGCCGAGTCTCCGGTCGCCATCGCGCGGCGGAGGGCACGTCCCGACGAGCCGGCGCGCGCCGATGTGCTGGGCGCGCTCCCCCTCCTGCTCGACGACCCGACGATCGCGAGTAAGCGCTGGGTGTTCGAGCAGTACGATTCCACCGTGCAGGCCGGGACGGTGCTGGGCCCGGGCGGCGACGCGGGCGTGGTCCGGGTTCCGGGAGCCGGATTCGGGCTCGCCGTCTCGGTCGACTGCAATCAGCGGTACGTCGCGCTCGATCCCTACGAGGGGGGCAAAGCCGCCGTGGCCGAAGCCGCGCGCAACGTCGCATGCACCGGGGCGACGCCGCTCGGGATCACCGATTGCCTCAACTTCGGCAATCCGGACAAGCCGGATGCCTTCTTCCAGTTTCGCGAAGCGTGCCGGGGGATCGGCGACGCTTGCCGGGCCTTCGGCACCCCGGTGACCGGCGGAAACGTCTCGCTCTACAACGAGAGCCCGGCCGGAGCGATCGACCCGACCCCGACGGTCGGAATGGTCGGGCTCCTGGAGGATGTGACCCGGCGGGTTGCGAGTCATTTCCAGACGCCGGGCGACTCGATCGTGGTGTTCGGCACGACCGCGGGCCACCTCGGCGGCTCGAGCTACTGGGAAGTCGTTCGCGGATTCGTGGGAGGTGCTCCGCCGCCGGTGGATTTGGGCGCCGAAGCCAGGCTCCAGCGGATCCTGGTGGCCGCGGCGGGGGCAGGTCTCCTCCGCTCCGCGCACGACTGCTCCGACGGGGGGCTCGCGGTGGCGCTCGCCGAGGCGTGCATCGGCGCCCCATATGCCGATACCTCCCTCGGTGCCTCGGTCGCCCTCGCCAACGCCGCCGGACTTGCCTCCGAGTCTCTGCTCTATGGCGAGGATGCGGCACGCGTCGTCGCGTCGTGCGGACGGGAGCGCGTCACCGAGCTGCTCGCGCTGGCGGCGAGCCACGGGGTGCCGGCCGAGGCCGCCGGACACGTCGGTGAGACCGGCGGGAGACTGGAGATCCATCTGCGGGACACCCATGCGACGTACGGCTGGGCCACCCTCGAGCTCCGGCGCGCGTACTTTGACGCGATCCCCCGGCGCATGCGGGTGGATGGCGAACGCGGCATGGAAGGGCGCTGACCATGTGTGGAATCATCGGAGTATCCTCGATGCACGACGCCGGGCGGGTGGCGTACCTCGGCCTGTATGCGCTGCAACACCGCGGACAGGAGAGCGCCGGCATCGTCACCATCGACACCACGGGCCAGTCGCATGCGCACCGCGGCATGGGCCTGGTGGGCGACATCTTCCAGGAACGGCACCTCAGCGATCTCCCGGGTGACGTGGCGGTGGGCCACACCCGCTACTCCACCACGGGCAGCTCGGTGCTGGCGAACGCGCAACCCTGCATGGCAAATTACCGGGGCGGCGCCCTGGCGCTGGCGCACAACGGCAACCTCACCAACGCCCCCGAGCTTCGTCGCGCGCTGGTGGGACAGGGCGCGATCTTTCAGTCGTCTTCCGATTCCGAGGTGATCGTCCATCTCATCGCTCGCTCGCCCGCCGACGATCCCGAGGCCCAGATCCGCGAGGCGCTCGCGCAGGTCGAGGGCGCCTACAGCCTGGTCATTACGGTCGGCCGCGTGGTCTACGCGGTGGTCGATCCCCGCGGATTCCGCCCCCTGGTCCTCGGGCGCCTCGGTGACGGCGTGATCGTCGCCTCGGAGACCTGCGCGCTCGATCTCGTGGGGGCGACCCTCATCCGGGAGCTCGCGCCGGGCGAATTCGTGCGGATCTCGAACGGCGTGGTAAGACCGCTGGCGCCGCTCCCGCCGCGGCCGGTCAGCCGCTGCGTCTTCGAGCTGGTGTACTTCGCACGCCCCGACAGCCAGGTGTTCGGGGAATCGGTGGACCGGGTACGCCGGGAGCTCGGGCGGCAACTGGCGGTGGAGCACCCCGCCCCCCGCGGCGACGTGGTGTTCAGTGTGCCCGATTCCAGCAATGCGATGGCGCTGGGATTCGCGGAGCAAAGCGGGCTCAAGCTCGAGCACGGCCTGATTCGCAACCACTACGTGGGCCGGACGTTCATCAATCCGACTCAGGCGCTCCGTGTCGCCAAGGTGAAGATCAAGTTCAACCCCGTGCGCGAGGTCATCTCGGGCCGCTCCGTGGTGGTGGTGGACGACAGCCTGGTGCGAGGCACGACCAGCAAGGGCCTGGTCCAGATGATCCGGTCGGCCGGAGCCCGCGAAGTTCACCTCCGGCTCGCGTCGCCGCCGATCACGGGGCCGTGTCACTACGGAATCGATACGCCGACCCGCGACGAGCTGATCGCCGCCACGCACTCCGCGGACGAAATACGAGATTTCCTCGGCGTGGACACCCTCGGCTACCTCTCACTGGAGGGGATGCTGCGGGCGGCCGGTTCGCGCAATTCATTCTGCCACGCCTGCTTCTCGGGCAGGTATCCGGTGCCCGTCACCCCCGAAGAACACCTCGCGGCCATTCTGCCACCGCTGGCCACGTCACCGACATGAGCGACACCACCCCGCAACCGCTGGTGTACTTCTTCGGACAGGGGCGCGCCGATGGCACGGCGGCGATGAAGGACGTGCTCGGCGGCAAGGGCGCCGGGCTCGCGGAAATGACCAATCTTGGAATTCCGGTTCCTCCCGGCTTCACCATCGCCGCGAGCCTCTGCCCCACCTACCTCGAAACCCGGAGTTTCCCTCCCCGCCTCCGCCCCCAGCTGGAGGCGGCGCTCGGGCGCCTCGAGGCGGCCACCGGACGGCAACTCGGCGGGAGCGCCGATCCCCTGCTGCTGTCGGTGCGCTCGGGAGCGGCGGTCTCGATGCCGGGGATGATGGAGACCATCCTCAACCTCGGGCTCAATGACACGACGGTCGAGGGACTTCGCCGCCACTCCGGGAACCCCAGCTTTGCCTACGACTCCTACCGCCGGTTCGTGCAGATGTACGGCGTGGTGGTCTTCGAGATTTCCAAACGGGTGTTCGACGAAACGCTGGAGCGCCGCAAGCATGCCGCCGGCGCCGCGCGGGATATCGATCTCCCCTGGGAGGCGCTGCGCGACGTCGTGACCGAGTTCAAGGAGGTGATCCGCCGCGAATCGGGAAAGCCGTTCCCCGAGGAGCCGATGGACCAGCTCTGGGGCGCCATTGCTGCCGTCTTCGAGAGCTGGAACACCCGGCGCGCCATCGACTACCGGAATCTGCACGACATTCCCGACACGATGGGAACGGCGGTGAGCATCGTGGCGATGGTGTTCGGCAACATGGGCGAGGACTCGGGCACCGGCGTCGCCTTCACCCGCGATCCGTCGACCGGCGAACGCGCCCTCTACGGCGAATACCTGCTCAACGCACAGGGAGAGGATGTCGTCTCGGGCATTCGAACCCCCGAACCCATCATCCGGCTCAAGGACCGGATGCCGGAGGCGTTCGTCGAGCTCGAGCATGTGGCGCGCACGCTGGAACGCCATTTCCGCGACGTGCAGGATCTCGAGTTCACGATCGAGCGGGGGCGGCTGTACATGCTGCAGACCCGCCGGGCCCAGCGGTCGGGACATGCGGCGGTGCGCTGCGCAGTCGAAATGGTCGATGAAGCGCTGATCTCGGAGGAGGAGGCGATCGCCCGCGTTCCGCCCAACGATCTGAATCAGCTCCTCCATCCAACCATCGATCCGAAGGCGGCGCTCGACCTGCTCACCACGGGGCTCCCCGCGTCTCCGGGGGCGGCCAGCGGTGCCGCCGTCTTCGACGCCGATCACGCCGAGGCCCGCGGCCGAAAGGGCGAATCGGTAATCCTGGTCCGCCGGGAAACCAGCCCCGAAGACTTTCACGGGATGGTCGCCGCCCGGGCGATCCTCACCGCGCGCGGCGGGATGACGTCGCACGCCGCCGTCGTGGCGCGCGGAATGGGCAAGCCCTGCGTCGCCGGCGCGCACCAGATCGAGGTCGACGAGCGCACTCCGTCGTTCGCCGTCGATGGACGGCGGATCCAGGAGGGCGACTGGATCACCGTGGACGGCAGCACCGGCCGGGTCTACGCGGGCAAGGCCCGCCTCATGCCGCCCGAGCTCTCGGGACACTATTCGCGCCTGATGGGCTGGGCCGACGGGATGCGGCACCTGCGGGTGCGGGTGAACGCCGACACGGCGGCCGATGCGCACCGCGGCCGCGATTTCGGCGCCGAAGGCATCGGGCTCTGCCGCACCGAGCACATGTTCTTCGAGGGCGACCGGATCACGGCCATGCGCGAGATGATTCTGGCAGCCGACGAGGAGGGGCGGAAGAAGGCGCTTGCCAAACTCCTCCCGATGCAACGGACCGACTTCGAGGCAATCTTCCGGGCGATGGAGGGTTACCCCGTCACCATCCGGCTGCTCGATCCGCCGCTCCACGAGTTTCTGCCCACGGAAGCCGGTGAGGTCGCCGCACTGGCCCGGGACACCGGCAGGTCGGTGGAGGACGTGATGCGGACCATCGCGACGCTTTCGGAGGTAAATCCGATGCTGGGGCTGCGCGGTTGCCGGCTCGGCATCATGTATCCCGAGATCACGATGATGCAGGCCCGGGCGATCTTCGAAGCGGCGTGCACGGTCGCCAATCGCAAGGGCCGGGTCCAGCCCGAGGTCATGATCCCGCTGGTGGCCCACGTGGTGGAGTTCAGGAAGCAGGCGCTGCTCGTGCGGCAGGTGGCGGAAGAGGTATTCCGCGAGCGCCAGCTCACCGTGCCCTACCTCCTCGGCACCATGATCGAGCTGCCCCGCGCGGCGCTCACCGCCGACGAGATCGCACGGGAGGCGCAGTTCTTCTCCTTCGGCACCAACGATCTGACCCAGACGACCTGGGGCCTCTCGCGCGACGACGCGGGGGTCTTTCTCCCCGCCTACCTGGAGCGCAACATCATCGACGCCGACCCCTTCATCCAGCTCGATCTCGAGGGCGTGGGGAAGCTGATCTCGATGGCGGTCGCTCTCGGGCGGCGGGAACGGCAGGATCTGAAGCTGGGGATCTGCGGTGAGCACGGCGGCGAGCCGCAGGCGGTGGCGTTCTGCGAAGCCCTGAAAATGAACTACGTGTCCTGCTCCCCCTTCCGGGTGCCCATCGCGCGACTGGCCGCCGCGCAGGCCGCGCTTGCCGAACGCGGAACCATGAACCGGACCCGCGCCACGGTGTGACCTGACGTCATCAGCCGTCGGCCTTCAGCCGACGGCTGAGCGTTTGCGACTGGTGGCTGATGGCTGGTGGGCGATGGCTTTCCGCAGTCCCTCCTCGAACTCCTCCTTCGGCATCGGTCGCCCCACCAGGTAGCCCTGGATCCGGTGGCAGCCGCGGTCCTTCAGGAATTCGGCCTGGGCTTCCGTCTCGACGCCCTCGGCGACCACATCCAGTTCCATGGCCCGCGCCAGCGCAATGATCGCGGTCGTGATGGCGGAATCGTTCGGATCCGTGGTGATCCCGGCGACGAAGGAGCGGTCGATCTTGAGTGTCGTCACCGGAAAGTTTTTGAGGTAGCTGAGCGAGGAATACCCGGTGCCGAAGTCGTCGATGGCGAGGCTCACACCGAGATCGGCCAGCTCCAGGATGGTCCGCCCGGTCACGCCCTTCGGCTCCATCAGCATCGACTCGGTCAGCTCGAGCACCAGCGACCGGGGGCGAAGTCCGGTCTCCTGAAGGATGGTACGCACCGTTTCCACGATCCCCTCGTGCCGCAGCTGCCGGGCGGAGAGGTTGACCGACATCCGGACGGCGCCGAGGCCCGCCAACTCCCATGCCCGTGCCCGCGAGCACACCTCGCGGAGAATCCATTCACCAAGCGGCACGATGAGTCCGCACTCCTCGCAGAGCGCAATGAATTCCCCCGGAGAGACCAGCCCGCGCACCGGATGCTCCCAGCGGACCAGCGCTTCCGCGCCTACGGGCCTCCGGGTGTCGAGATCCACGATCGGCTGGTACCAGATGGTAAACTCCCGCGCCTCGACCGCCTTGCGCAACTGCTGCTCCAATTGCAGGCGGGCCATTGCCTCGGCGTTCATTGACGCGGAATACATCTGGTAGGTATTGCGGCCCTGTTCCTTCGCGTGATACATCGCGACGTCGGCGCTCTTCAGCAGCGCTTCCGTATCGGCGCCATCGAAGGGATAGATCGCGATCCCCACGGAGGCCGTGACGAAGACCTCCTGGGTTCCGAGCCGGATGGGACGCCGCAGGGACTCCAGAAGCCTCCGGGCCACGCGCACCGACTCCTGCGGATCGATGAGATCGGACAGCACCACGGTGAACTCGTCGCCGCCGAGGCGGGAGACTTCGGCGTCGCTTTGCTCGGTTCCCAGGCGGGCCACACTGTCTCCTGCCCGCGCCGACCCGGTCAGGCGCCGGGACACTTCCTGGAGCAGCTCGTCCCCCAGGTCGTGCCCCAGCGTGTCGTTGATCCGCGAAAAATGGTCGAGATCGATGAAGCACACCGCCACAAAGCGGTCGTTGCGCGCGGCTCGCACGAGCGCCTGGGCGAGCCGTTCCTTGTACAGCACCCGGTTGGGCAGCTCGGTGAGACTGTCGTAAAAGGCGAGAAAACGAACCTGATCCACCATTCGCGCATTGGAAAGCGCGACCGCGACCTGGTCGGCGATGCGGCGCACCTGGACCATGTCGTCCTCGGTCGTTTCCCCGGGCTTCGCGCGCAGCGCCAGAACCCCCAGCAGGTCGCCTCCGAATCGCAGCGGGAAGGTGTCGACCTGGATCGCCTCACCGTCGCGGTGGAAGTGACTCAGATACGGGGGCAGGGATTCCTTGCCCGGGCCGTACACCAGCCGGTCCGGATGTTCGTGCGTACGGCGGACATCTTCCGGGTCCAGCCGCACGCTGGCGTGCGTCCGGTCCAGCCCGCCCGCGGAGGCGCGCCAGGTCGTCGCATCCGCACTCCCCGGAGCGTTCAGGAGCGTGATGCTGAGTCCGTCGCAGGGGCAGATCTCGGGAACGCGGTCGACGATGGTCTGGGCGATGGAGCCCGCCTCGACCGAGGACAGCACGGCGCGATCGACCTCCGCCGCCGCTTTGAGGGCATTGAATTGACGCGCCAGGCGGGTCGACATCGTGTTGAACGAGCCGGCCAGCTCTTCGAGCTCGTCGCCGCTGGTCACCTTCACGCGATGCTCGAAGTCCCGCTCGGCGATCCGGCGGGTTCCCCGCTGCAGCTCCGCGAGGGGCTGGAGGCTCCGCCGGATCAGGCCCATGCAGAGCAGGAGGACGGTGAGCAACGCCGCCGCCAGCAGCAGCGCGAAGTCACGCTTGAACGAAGCCATGGGAGCCAGCACGTCGGCCATGGGCTGGCTCACGATCACCCGGAACGAGGGGAGGAACGATTGGCCGGTCGCGGCAGCCGCCCACCAGGATGCCAGCGTCTCGCCGAGCGGGCCGTTCCATTCGAATGTCCCGCTCGGAGCCCGCGCCAGCAGCCCTGCGACGCCCGGGGCGACAGTCGCGCCGCCCGAAGTCGATGCGATCAGCGCTCCCGCCCGGGGATCCCAGAGGGTGAGGGTGACGTTTGACGGGAGCGCTTCGTCGTCGGCGGCACTCCACAGATAGGCCGGGTTGATCCGGACGACGACCCGTTCCGCGCCCCACCCGGGACGGTGCACCAGGTACATCCGGACAGTGCCGGTGGCGGCCCGCTGTGCGACCACCGCACTTTGCCCCGGCCCGAGTTCGGGCATGTCCGCGAGGGCGAGGGGCGCGAGTTCGTCCGCTTGGCCCGCCAGGCGCCTCGGCGCTTTGGCGGAGACCCATATGACCTCGTCCGCAGCGTAGAGCATCGCGGACGCGCAGTCGGAACAGGCCGGGAGTCGTGAGGCCGACTTCCGCAGGTCGGCCTCCAGGAAATCGAGACGGTTGAACAGGGTGTGCCCGGCAGCTCCCGCCACCGATGCGAGTCGCTCCCAACTCTGCTGGGTGAGCTGGGACGCGGTGCTCTGGAACGACAGCCAGCCTACCGCACAAGTCGGAACGATGGCACAGACGACGAAGAGCACCAGGAGCCGCTGCCCGAACCTGCTCTGGATGAGCAGCCTCGTCGCGAGCGATGGCGAGTCGGCTGGAGTCTTCAAGTGCTTCTGCATCGCAATCCGGATCGTGGGGTGGCCGGGAAAACGACCTGGGCTGGCCTTCAAACAGCAACGGGCGGGCCAAGCTTCTCAGCAGCTGCTATACCGTGATCGTACAAGGGGTTGGGACATCGGGCGGGCCTCCTGGGTCCGGGGGGGGCCGGCCGGGTCCCTCGCATCCCCAGAGGCGCGCGTCTACTTTGCCTCGGCGCGCCACCGGGCGGCGCGCCTGGCTGCTCCATTCCCTGCTGCTCACGGAGTTCCCATGGCGAATGCACTCGTCGGCGTGGTGATGGGCTCGACCTCCGACTGGGAGGTCATGCAGCACGCGGCGCGACGCCTGGGAGATTTCGGGGTCCCGTACGAGACGCGGGTGGTCTCGGCCCATCGGACGCCCGATCAGGCCTTCGAGTACGCCGCGACGGCCGAGAAACGTGGCCTGGTGTGCATCATCGCCGGCGCCGGCGGGGCAGCTCACCTGGCCGGCGTGGTTGCCGCGAAGACGGTGCTCCCGGTCCTCGGAGTGCCGGTTCCATCCCGCCACCTTCAGGGGCTCGATTCCCTCCTCTCCATCGTGCAGATGCCCGCCGGAGTCCCCGTCGCCACATTCGCCGTGGGTGAGGCCGGCGCGCACAACGCCGCGCTTTTTGCCGTGGCGATTCTCGCCACCGGCGATCCCGCCCTCCGGCGCGCTCTGGTGCAATTCCGGGCGACCCAGGAGGAACGGGTGCTGGCGCAGCGCCTGCCGCCCGCCGCGTCCTGACGGGACTCCCCGGAGCCACGCTGGGGGCGGCGGCGCTGGGGGTTAGGGAAGCCGGGCCGCGAGCCGCCGCAGCGGCGCCAGATCCTCCCGGGCTTTCGGATCGGCCAGGGCCCAGTTTTTCGCCAGCCGGCCGAGCGCCTGTTCGGCGGCCGCCTTGTCGCCCGTAGCGATCGCCGCGCGGGCAAGTCCAAGCAGGGAGCGTGAGCGGCCCGGGGCCAGCACCAGCGCGCGCCGGAACTCGGCCTCGGCGTCGGTCGGGTTGAGCTCGAGCAGCATCCATCCCAGGAGCTCGTGACTCGGCTCCACGATCGCCGGTGGACCGAACTCCATGGGCATCGCGTCCTCGATGAGCGTGGCCTGCCGGACGGCGCGCACCCCTGCGTCCCTGCTGCCGCCGAGAAAGAGTGCCATCCCACCCAGCTCACTCGCCATCACCCTCCCGGCCATCGTCGCGGGATCGGCTCCACCACGGTCCACCCGCATCGCTTCGACGAGGCGGGCCACCTCCGAGGCGGCCTCGGCGAGCGTGGTCTGGTCGCGCCGGCGGTAGGCGATGGCCCCGCGGGTAAAGACATCGGTGATCTCGCCCATCAGCGACATGCGGTCGTGACTCGACTGCTGGTCGAAGACCACGCCGCGCCAGTCCTCGGAGTGCAGGAGGTAATGGGACCGCATGTCGACGAGAGCCCCATGCTGCGCGTGCAATCCTCCCCCGGCGAGGTTTCTCCGGAGCTGCGCGATGAGCTCCTGCGCCATCCCGTAGCGGCCCTGCTGGATGAGGGCGTAGACCAGCCAGCTGGAATAGTGTCCCGGGAGCGTGGCCTGCAGCCGCATCGCAATCCGGTTCTGCGACACGACCTCGTCCCACATTCCCATCGCGAGGAAGATGTGGGTCGTCATGTGCTGGGCGTGCGCGGCGTCGGGGGCGATTCGGGCATAGGCCCGGGCGGCGTTGAGCCCAAGGGGGGCGTGCACCGGATCGTCGTACGCATGAATCAGATAGTGCGCGCCGCCGGGGTGATCGGGGTTCGCCCGAAACACGGTGTCGGCGTAGGGTGCGGCCCGGAGATAGGTAATGGTGTCCCGGATTCCTTGATTGAGGCCAAGCAGCGCCAGCGCGTAGAATGCCTTGGCGTCGAGGTCGCCGGGATTCTCGCGAACCAAGCGCTCCATCACCGCGGCATACAGCGTGTCGCGGCGGGGCTTCGGGCCCGGGCCGTACAGGGCCTCGACCGCCTCGAGATACCGCTGCTCCCTCGCGGTCTTTGCCATGGCCCGGCGGGCCTCCGGAGTCGACCCCAGCCGCTCCAGCGCGCCCCGTCCGGAGCTCGCATCCTGCTCGTTCCACACCGGGTGCGTGTAGGTCATCGCCTCGCCCCAGTGCGCCATGGCGAATCCGGGCTCCAGCGACTGTGCCTTGAGAAAGGCACGCTCGGCGCTCTCGTACTCGAAGCTGTGCAGGAAAAGCACACCACGAATGAACGCCTCCTGGGCCGCGGCCGATCCGGAGGTGGGAAACGAAATGGTACCGAGGCGAGGGCCAGGTTGCGCCGCTGCAGGGATGGCGGCGAGGAGGGCGACGAGAGAGCAGGCGGAGCGCGACCGCATGAACCAATAATAACGAAGCGCGAGGAGCGAAGAGGGCTTCCCCTCCTCGCTCCTCGCGCTTCGCGACTTCCTGGCTGATGGAGGCGCAGGGAATCGAACCCTGGTCCGAACCAGCTTCCAGCGCAGCGTCTACGTGCGTAGGCCGGTGTCTTCGCGTGGTCCCGGGCCGGTCATCGGCCAACCTTCCCGGAACGAACCTCCGAAGAATCTCGCCCACCGCGTCGGAGGGCCGCGGCGGGCCAGCCCGGCTTTGCGTATTCGACGCCGACGCCCCGGACGGGCTCCGTCGCCGAAGGTGCCAGAAGCGAGACTAGCTCAGCTTAGGCAGCCAGTGCCAAATCAGAGTTGGCATTTGAACGTTTCCAAGCGGTTTTACCAGGGACCTGGACCTGGGCACGCTGCCACACTTTCTACTGACCCGTCGAAGCCAGTCGCCCCCCTTCTGGAACTCCGTGAATGATAATGGAACCGTGAATGGACGCCAAGGCGCCAAGCCGCTTGGCGTCCTCGCGTCGATGCGCCTCACGGCCCCCCTGTTAACCTCTTCCCATGCTGTACATTATACCTTCAGAATTCGCATCATTCCTCACTTCCACCTGCATAAGTGACGATCATGCATCCTCGCGGTAACGGACCCTTTCTGGTCTGCTTAATCGCCGGCCTGGCGCAGGCGCTCCCCGCGCAACAGACCCTGCCCCTCCGCCAGTCGTCCCTCGACTGGAGCGCACGCGACCCCAATTTCAAGCTCGAGGTCGACTCGACCTTCGACGCTCGGTGGCTCGGCGGCGCGGCGACTCAGCCACGCTGGGACCTCGACGGGCGCTGGGTCTACTTTCAGTACCCGCTGGACCCCAAACCAGTGGTGGCGGGCACGGTGGACGATCCCTGGTGGCGGGTCTCCCGCGACGGCCGGCGGGTCGAGTCGGTGGATCGCAAGGAGGCGATCCTGATCCCGGCCACGGTCGCCTACACGAGGGATGGCGCCCGTGCGGTCTATTTCCTCCGGAACGAGCTCCGCTACTGGAAACGCGGCGCCTCGCCCCGGCTGCTCCTGTCGCGCACCGAGAACGTGGCCCCCCGGTGGAGTCCCGATGAGCGGGAAGTCTGGTTCCAGAGCAGCGGCGATCTCTGGGCGATCGAGCCCGAGAGCGGCGCGATGCGGCAACTGACCCGAAGCTTCGTGCAGCCGGAGCCGCCTCGCGCCAACCGGATCGCCGAATCGCTCCGCGGGCAACAGGAAGCTCTGTTCGATTTTGTCAAACGCCAGCGCGCCGATCGCGATACCGCGGAGGCCCGGCGCCGCCGCGACGCCTCGCCACTCCCGATCGTGATCCCGCGGCGACGCGACGAGACGGTGGGTGGGCTCGACATCGCCGCGACCGGCGTCTATGCCACCTTCCTCCTGACGCCACGGGTGGAGAATCCCCAAACGACCTACAGCGACTACGTCAACGACTCGGGCTTCGTGTTCACCCGGACGTCTCGTCCCAAGGTAGGGCAGACGATCGCGCAGGTCCGTGTGGGCATCGTCGCGGCGGATCCCTTCGCCGTCCCCGACAGCGTAAAGGTGATCTGGGTCGACACCGCCGGATTCGGAAAGCCGGTCAGCGCCATGCAGGCACAGTGGAACCGTCAGGGGACGCGCCTCGCGGTGGATTTTCTCTCCCACGATTACAAGGATCGCTGGATCGTCCTGGTGGACCCGGCCACCGGCAAGCGGCAGAGGGAGCTCGAGCACCTTCGAGATGACGCCTGGCTGGTGCATTACTGGACCGCGATGCCGACGCCCATCACCTGGCTGCCCGATGGAGAGACCCTCGCCTACACCAGTGAAGCCTCCGGCTGGCATCACCTCTGGACCGTGAATACGGCGGGAGAAAAACGCCAGCTCACCACCGGAGAGTGGGAGGTCCGCGGGGTCACTCTGTCCCGTGACGGGACGCGGTGGTGGCTGGAGACGAGCATGGATCACCCGAGTGAGCGACACTTCTACTCGATGCCGACCGCCGGCGGCGTCCCGGCCCGGGTGGACCGATTGGGGGAGGGCGAGGTCCAGCCGGTACTTTCACCCGACGAGATGGTGCTTGCCAGTCGATTCTCGAGCCCACGAGAGCTCACCGACGTCTACCTCCAGCCGGTAGGCTCGAACGCGGCGCCGGTCCGGGTCACGCGGAGCGGAACCGACGCGTTCTACCGGATCCCCTGGCCGAAGAGCGACTTTGTCCGGTTCGAGGATGACCAGGGAAAACCGGTCTGGGCGCGCGTCTACGTGCCCGAGCGGCAGCACTCGACTCGCGCCGCAGTCATGGAGATTCATGGCGCCGGGTATGCCCAGGGCGTGCACAAGACCTTCGCGGGCTCGGGCGCGCATGGCGGCTCCCTCAACGCCGCGTATCTGACCCAGCGCGGCGTGACCTACATGGTTCTCGATTATCGTGCGAGTGCCGGCTACGGGCGAGAGACCCGGGCGGCGATCTACCGCTCCATGGGTGACCGGGATGTGGCCTCGGCCGTGGCCGCCCTGCCCTTTCTCGAAAAGAGCTACAACGTGGACAAGGGCCGGGTTGGGCTCTTTGGCTGCAGCTATGGCGGGTTTTTCACGCTGATGGCTCTCTTCAAGCACCCGGATCTCTTCCGGGCCGGCGCCGCGCAGTGCTCGGTCACCGACTGGGCGCACTACAATCATGGCTACACGGCCAGAATCCTGAACGGCACGCCCGTGACTGACAGCACGGCGTATCTTGCCTCCTCTCCCATCTATCACGCCGCCGGTCTCCGGGGCCGGCTCCTGCTACAGCACGGGCTGATCGATGGAAACGTGGAGTACCAGGACGCCGTGCGCCTGGTCCAGCGGCTCATGGAGCTTGGCAAGGACTTCGAGTTCGTCACCTATCCCGTGGACCAGCACGGATGGCAGACGCGGTGGGCACGACGCGATTCGGTGCGGCGGGTGGCGAGGCTGTGGGAGGAGACGATTCTGAAAACAGGGAACTAGGGAATCAGGGAGCCAGGGAGCTGGGGTGTGCGGCTCCTCCCTAGCTCCCTAGTCCCTTGGCAATCGCCTCGACACGTTCCATGACACGCAGGAGATTCCCGCTCCAGAGCTTTCCGATCTGTTCTTCGGTGTACCCGCGGCGCACCAGCTCGAGCGTCACGTTGAAGGTCTCGCTCGCGTCGCCCCAGCCCTCGACGCCCCCACCGCCGTCGAAATCCGAGCTGATGCCCACATGATCGATGCCGATCAGCTTGACGGCATAATCGATGTGATCGGCGAAGTCCTTCACCGTGGCGCGCGGCGGCGGCGGGTATTTCTGGTCGAGCACCCGCATCTCCTGCTGGAACCCCGCGCGAGCCGAATCCGGAAGGCCCTGGGCACCGCCGGCACCGGTCAGGCCGTACCTCTGCCGCAGGGCCGTCTGAGCCGCCTGTCGCTCCGGGGATTCCTGGCCACACTTCACATAGCTGTTGAACGCAACCAGCTGCGCCACCCCGCCGTTCTTCTTGAGGCCCTGGAGCTGCTCGTCGTCGAGATTCCGCGAGTGATTGCAGATGGCCCGAACCCCGGAGTGCGACGCGATGATCGGAGCCCTGGTGAGCTCCAGTGTCTGCATCATCGATTGCTTCGAGGGGTGGGAAATATCCACCATGATCCCCAGCCGGTTCATCTCGGCGATCACCTGGCGCCCGAGCGGCGAGAGCCCGTTGTGCAGCCAGATCCCGTCGCGCTCGCCCGTGTTGGAGTCGGAGAGCTGGCTGTGTCCGTTGTGGGCCAGTGACATGTACCGGCCACCCAGGTCGTAGAACTTCTTCACGTTGGTGAGATCGGTGCCTATCGGATAGCCGTTTTCGATACCGATGAGCGCCACCTTCTTCCCGCCGGCATAGATTCGCCGGGCGTCCGCCGCGGTCAGGGCGAGCCCGATACGGTCTGGAGCGAGCTGCTCGGCCAGCCGGTGGATGGCCTCGAATTTTTCGACCGCCGAGGCGTGCGCCCGGGAGTAGCCCTCCGGTGTGAAATCATTCCGCTGGCCCACATAGACGATGAAGAAGACCGCATCGAGTCCCCCGTCCTCCATTTTCGGGAGGTTCACCTGGGTCGTGAGCCGCTGCGTGTAGTTCCGATCGGCGGTGAAATTGGAAGGGTTGATGTCCACGTGGGTGTCGAGCGTCATCACCCGAGCGTGAATGGCGCGGGCCCGGGCGACCAGCGCGGGGTCGTCCTGTGCGGCGAGTGGCGCGGCGAGCGCACATGCGGCGAGCAAAAATCGGTGCATGGAAGACCTTCCTTGAGTGGCAGGTGACTCGTTGCGACTTTGCGTCATTGGGCCTTTCCGCCCTGGAACACCACCACCCGGTCGCGCCCCGTCCGCTTGGCCTGGTAGAGCGCCGCGTCGGCCTGGGCCGAGAGGCCCTCCTTGGTGGCGCTGGTATCGGGACAGGCCGCCACGCCCAAGGACGCGCGAATCGTCCGTTTCTCGCCCTGCCATTTCCACTCGCTCCACGCGATCGCCTGCCGGATCCGCTCGGCGACTTGCCGGCCGCGCTCCAGCGTCGCGGCCGGAAGCCAGACGGCGAACTCTTCCCCTCCGATTCGCGCCACCGTGTCGATGTCGCGCACCGCCTGAATCAGCAATCGCGACACATGCACCAGGGCCGCGTCGCCGGCTGGATGCCCCAGCGCGTCGTTGAGCTGCTTGAACTCGTCCAGATCCATGTACACGAGGGCACCGGTCGCCACGCTGATCGAAGTCATCACCTCGCCGAGTCCGCGACGGTTTCTGAGACCGGTGAGCGGATCGCGAATGGCGGCGTCATTGAGCGCCTGGCGCTCGAACGCCCCCAGGAGGCGCGAACCTGCCGTCTCCACCGCGCTCCGGAACCTTGCGAGCAGTGGTCCCACCGGCTCCGCCCCGCCGGCCGTCCACACCGCGACGGCCCCGAGCGGACTCTTGTCTCCGGGAATTGGGCAGACAAAAGCGGGATCTCGCCGATGCCGACGGTCGGAGAGCACGTCGCCGAACGGCGCCACTACCCCGGCGATAGCCCCGGCTCGGCCGAGGGCCGCCTGCTCGATGGGACTCCCCTCGGCAACGAGGGTACGCAATAGCCGGCGGTCGGTTCGGAGGGACACTCCGGTGATTCGAACGCGCCCGGCGTCCCCGAGCGCCACGCACGTTTCGACGCCGAGCAACCGTTCCAGCTGATGCGCGAGACGGAGCGCCACACTCTCCACCGACTCGCCGGGAGTGTCCTGCTCCTTGGCCACATCGGCCAGGACCGGGCGCCAGCGGTCGTAGTCGAGCAGCCGGGCGAGATCGCGCTGGGCCGTCGCTGCGGCCTGGGGAGTGCTGCCGGAAGGAAGGTGCAGCCCGGCCGCGCGACCCTCCAGGCTGGCGAACACCAGCGTACCCGATCCGAGGCGTTCGATGCCTTGCCCGTCCCCGACCCGTTGATGCTCGAGCCGCGCGCGGACGATCTGGTCCACAGCTTCGGAAAGTCCACCGGTAGGAACCGCAACCTCGCGGGTCCCGGGACCGACCATCCAGGCACCAAGGGCGCCGTTGGAGCGGAGAATCCACTCGAGCAGCGGAGGACCTTCGGCGGTGGGCTGCGGCACGGGACCAGGCGGCGGAGGCCGCTTCACCCGCCGCAGGAGCAGCCCGGCACCGGTTCCCGCCACCAGTCCGGCCACGAGCCAGAGCCACGGGCTCACGAGCGGCCGCGCCCCAGCCAGCCGCGCCGGCGGAACCAGGTGAAGATCACCAGGCACACCGCGGCCATCACGACGATGACGGCAGGATATCCCCACCGTTTGCCGAGCTCCGGCATGTGCTCGAAGTTCATGCCGTAGATGCCCACGATGAACGTGAGCGGAAGGAAGAAGGCCGAGAAGACCGTGAGAACCCGCATGACTTCGTTGGTGCGGTGAGAGGCCATGGTGACGTGCATGCCGAGGAGGTTGTTCAGATCCTCCTGAAGCTGGTCGGCCCAGAAGTGAAAGCTCTCGGAATTCTCCTTGAGGTCCTGGTACAGCGGGAGCATCCGCTCGCCCGCCGGCGTCATCCTGACGATCACGTTTTGCGTCTGCCAGAGCATCCGTTTGATCAGGCTGACCCGCCGCTTGAGGACGTGAACGCGCTCGAGTGGCGGGGCCGGCATATCGGGCCGGAAAAGTCCCTCCTCGAAGGCGTCGATGTCGTCTTCGGCCTGCTGGAGCGGTCTGTCGTACGAGTCCAGCGTCGCATTGACCAGGGCCGCCAGGAGCGCGATACCGGTGCACTCCTCCGCGGAGGGACCGCTGAATCGTTCGCGCACCGTGGTGATGGCCGGAAGGTCGACGCGGTGCACCGTGAGTCCGACGTCCCCCCGGAGAAAGAGCGCGATCTTCCGGGTGAGCTCCTGCACCGTCCCCGCCGAGCCCGGCGCGGCCGGATCATGGACCCGGAGAATCAGGAACACCGAATCGTTGAAGCGTTCGTACTTCGGAAGGTGCTCCGGATCGAGACAGTCTTCGACCGCGGTGGCCGGGAGCCCGTGCCGGGTCGCGATCTCCAGCAGCTCGGCGGGTGACGGAGCCGTCACATCGATCCAGGTGAACGGCGGCCGCTCCGAGTGATAGACGGTCTGCTGCATCAGCCAAGACTCCGCGCGCGAGTGGACAGCAGTCGGACCGCCGCCATCGCGGCCCCGAAGCCGTTGTCGATGTTGACCACGGTGACTCCCGCGGCGCAGGAGTTGAGCATGCCGAGGAGGGCGGCCACGCCTCCGAAGGATGCGCCATAGCCGACGCTGGTCGGCACCGCGATCACCGGGGTGGCGACCAGTCCCCCCACCACACTCGGAAGCGCGCCCTCCATTCCGGCCACGACCACGATCACGTCGGCGCGCTGGAGGGTATCGCCCGCACTGAGCAGCCGATGAATTCCCGCGATCCCCACATCGGAGAGACGCGACACACTGACTCCCATCGCTTCCGCGGTCGTCGCGGCTTCTTCAGCGACCGGAAGATCGCTGGTGCCTGCCGTCACCACGAGGAGGTTACCCTCGAGCCGCACCGCCGGCTCGGCCGGAAGCCAGGCGGTTCGCCCCGCCACACTCTGGCCGAGACCCTTGAATCGGGCCCGGAGGGCGGCCGACTGGTCGCCGCTCACCCGGGTACAGAGGAATCCCCCGTGCGCCGCTTCGAGCGCTTCACAGATGGCGAGAATCTGCGCCGTCGTCTTGCTCGCGGCGAAGACAACTTCGGGATGCCCCTGACGCAGCGACCGGTGATGGTCCAGCTGGGCGAAGGCGAGATCCTCGGTGGGAAACTGGGCGAGCGAGTCGAGCGCCTGCCCCGGGGATACCGAACCGGCGGCCACGTCCTTCAAGAGGCGCTCGAGACGAGCCCGGTTCACGCCGCCTGGACGGCCGGCTCGAGGTAGTCGCGAAAAATCGTTTCGGCCTCCACCATCGATTGGACCTGGAACAGGCGCTCGCGAAGGTGCGCCGAGGCGGGCAATCCCCTGGTGTACCAGCCGAAGTGTTTTCGGAATTCGATGACGGTCTTCCGCTCCTCGCCCTGCAGCCGGAGGGCCAGCCGGGCGTGCTCGAGAGCGACGGCAAATCGCTCGGTCGCTCCCGGAACCGCTCCGGGTGCTTCACCACGGAGGAGTGCGCGTCCGTCCCGGAAGATCCACGGGTTTCCGAATGAGCCCCGTCCGATCATGATCGCGGCGCAGCCGGTGTGCTCCCGCATCCGGAGGATATCGCCGGCGCTGGTGATGTCGCCGTTCCCGATGACCGGGATCTCCAGCGCCTCCACTACCCGGGCGATCTCGTCCCAGCTTGCCTTCCCCTGGAACATCTGGGTGCGGGTGCGGGCGTGCAGGGTGAAGCCGCGCGCGCCGGCGTCCTGCATCCGGAGCGCGATGCCAACCGGGTCCCGCGTCTCCTCGTTCCAGCCGCTGCGCGTCTTGACCGTCACCGGGAGATGGGTGGCCGCCACGACGTCGCGGATGATTCGGTCGACCAGGTCCATGTCCCGAAGGCACCCCGAGCCGCCGTTGCGCTGCACCACTTTCTTCACCGGGCATCCGAAATTGATGTCGATGAAATCGGGCTGGTACGCTTCGGTGACGATCGCCGCGGCCCGGGCCATTCCCGAGGGATCGGCGCCGTAGATCTGCACCCCCACCGGTCGCTCGATCTCCTCGAATTCGGCCCCTTCCAGGGTCCGCCGGATTCCGCGCCGGATCGCCTCGGCGGAGAGGAACTCCGTCATGAGGATGTCGGCGCCGAACCGCCGGCAGATCTGGCGGAAAGGGCCTTCCGACACCCCCGCCATGGGAGCGAGGACGAGGGGAGTGCCCGGCGAGGAGAAAAACGGTAACCGCATGAGGGAAAGCTATTTGGCCGGGGCAGACGCGGCAACGCGGGGGGTACCGGACGCCTGCCGGCCAATCTAGACTACACCCGGAATGCGCCTCCGCGATTTCATGGACCCCAGCGCAGTCTCATTCGACCTTCAGGCCTCCACCAAGGACCTGGCGTTCGAAGAATTGGTGGCCTTGCTGCATCTGGATGAGCGCTCGACGCTGCAACTGAGCCGTCTGCTCAAGCGGCGGGAGATGCTGGGCTCGACCGGGGTTGGACGCGGCTTTGCCATCCCGCACTGCCGCTCCCTGGCGCTCAATCGATTGCGGATCGGCTTCGGCCTGCACCGCGCCGGCCTCGAGTACGATGCCATCGATCACCGCCCGGTGCACATCTTTTTCATGATCGTGGCGCCGCCGACCGAAGTGTCGAATCAGTATCTGCCGGTGCTGGGAAAGATCGCGCAATTCGCCCAGATGCCCGATGTGCCTGACCGGCTCAAGGCGCTCACCGATCCGGAGCAGCTCTTCCGGCTGCTCGACGAAAAGGGTATCTGACCTATTCCCACTCGATGGTCGCGGGCGGCTTGCTGCTGACATCGTACACCACGCGATTCACACCCTTCACTTCGTTGGCGATGCGGCTGGAGATGTGCGCGAGCACATCCGGCGGGAACGGGTACCAGTCGGCCGTCATCCCGTCGCGACTGGTCACCGCGCGCAGCGCCACCGCCTGGTCGTAGGTGCGAAAGTCTCCCTGCACCCCCACCGAGCGGATGGGCAGCAGCACGGAAAAGGCCTGCCAGATCTCGTCGTAGAGTCCCGCCGCGCGGATCTCTTCGATGTAAATCGCGTCCACCTGCCGCAACACATCGAGCGCCGGGCGGGTCACCGCGCCCAGGATGCGAATCGCCAGCCCCGGTCCCGGAAAGGGGTGCCGGCCGACGATCTCCTCCGGCAAACCGAGCTCGCGCCCCACTTGCCGCACTTCGTCCTTGAAGAGCTCGCGGAGCGGCTCGATCAGCGCGAACGGCAATTGCTCGGGAAGCCCCCCGACATTGTGGTGGGTCTTGATCGTGACGGAGGGCCCGCCGCCCGGGGAGGTCGATTCGATGACATCGGGATAGAGCGTGCCCTGAACCAGGAAACCCACGTCGCCGCCGACCGCCTCCGCCTCGGCCGCGAATGCCTCGATGAACTCGTGCCCGATGATCCGCCGCTTCTCTTCGGGATCGACGACCCCCTCGAGCCGGGTGAGAAACCGGTCACTCGCGTCGATCACACGAAGATCGATGCCCAGATGCCGGCGGAAGGTTTGCTCGACCTGATCGCGCTCGTGCAGCCGGAGCAGGCCATGGTCCACGAAGATGCAGGTGAGCCGGTTTCCGACGGCCTTGTGGACCAGCGCGGCGGCCACCGACGAATCGACGCCGCCGGACAGCCCGCAGATCACCCGGGTCGCCGGCCCGACCTGCCGGATGATTCGGCCGACCTCGCTCTCGATGAAGTGCCCTGCCGTCCAGTCCGGCGAGCAGCCGCACACATCGAAGAGAAAGGTCGCGATGATCTCGCCGCCGCGGGGGGTGTGCGCGACCTCGGGATGGAACTGCACGGCGAAGATCGGCTTGCGCTCGTGCTCGAACCCTGCGACCGGCGAATTCGCGCTCGATGCGATGGGTACGAAGCCCGGCGGCGCGGCGTCCACGTGATCCCCGTGACTCATCCACACCTGGATCTCTTCACCCGGCGTGAAGCTCCGGAAGAGACGACCGCCCTGCACCCTCACCGTGGCGCGCCCATACTCCTTGCGCGACGCACTCACCACCCGGGCACCGGCGAGATGCGCGATCAGCTGCATGCCGTAACACAGGCCGAGGAGCGGAATGCCGAGGTCGAGCAGCTCCTTCGGGGCGAGCGGCGCGCCCTCGTCATAGACCGAGCTGGGACCCCCGGAAAGGATGATCCCCTTGGGGCCCCACTCCCGGATCCAGGCAAGCGAGCGGCTCGCGGGATGGATTTCCGAGTACACGTGGGCTTCGCGCACCCTCCGGGCGATCAGCTGGGTGAACTGGGAGCCGTAGTCGAGAATGAGAATCTTGTCGTGGGTGGTCATGGCGAGGCGGCGGAACCGCCGAAGCAATCCGGCTGTTCCCCTCGAATCAGGTCTTCGAGCGTCTCCCGCGGCCGCGCGATAGCCCATCTGCTCCCGTCCACCAGCAGCTCGGGAGGTCGGGGCCGCGCGTTGTAGGTCGACGCCATCACGAAACCGTAGGCTCCCGCTCCGAGGATGGCGATGACATCTCCTGCTTCGACCATGGGAATCGGGCGGTTGAGCGCCAGGAAGTCGCCACTCTCGCAGATCGGGCCGACGACATCGACATGGCGGAGCGCCCGGCCGCGATCCAGGACCACCACCATCTCGTGGTGGGCGTCGTACCGGCTCGGCCGCACCAGATCGGTCATTCCCGCATCGACGACGACGAAATGTTTCCCGCCGGCCTGCTTCCGGTAGAGGACCGTGGTGAGCAGGATACCCGCACTGCCGACAAGGAATCGCCCCGGCTCGAGGTGGACGGCCAGGCCCAGCGGCGCGGTAATCGGACCGATTGCCGCGGCGAGGTCCCGGGGATCGAGGGGGGCCTCGTCCTTGTAGCGGATCCCCAGACCACCGCCGATCCCGATCGACTCGAGCGTCGCGATGCCCGCGCCGCGAATCGTACCGACCAGCTCGGCGAGCCGGGCGGCACCGGTGGTGTACGGCCCGACTTCGAGCAACTGACTCCCGACGTGCATCGCGATACCGCTAAGCAGAAGGTGCGGTTCGCCCGCAATGCGCCTCGCCGCATCGAGCACCTGGTCCGCGGGAATTCCGAACTTTGCGGCTGCCGTGCCGGTCGTGATGTACGGGTGGGTGTCGACCGTGACATCGGGATTGACCCGGATGCCGACGCGAACCGGTGCCGCCCCGGCGCGGCGCCTGGCCAGCTCGGAGAGCAGGCTCAGCTCTTCGAGCGACTCGATGTTGATCTGCCCTACACCGGCTTCGAAGGCAAGGGACAGCTCGGCAGCCGTCTTCCCCACCCCGCTGAACACGATCCGTTCCGGTGCAAATCCCGCCGCGCGGGCGAGATAGAGCTCGCCCGCCGATACGATGTCGCATCCGGCGCCGAGGTCGCGCAGCACCCGCAACACGGCCAGGCAGCTGTTGGCCTTGACCGCATAGTGAATTCGATGAGGCAGCGCGCCCATGGCGGCGGTCAGCGCCTCGTAACGACGCCGGATCGATTCGGTGTTGTACACGTACGCCGGTGTCCCGGCCAACCGGGCCATCTCGTCAACGGCCACTCCGGCCAGCAGCAGGGTGCCGTCGCCGTCGCGCGAAAGGCCGGCATCGGAGAAGAGCTCCTCCTGCCTGCAGGTGCCAGCCGTCCGGCCGTCCAGCCGACCCGTCTCCATCCTCAGTACGCCTTGGCCCACACGACCTCAGCCGTGGCGGGGCGCCCGGTCCAGATACACGTCGCCGGCTCCACCGCGGAGCGGAATTCCTCGTCGGGAATAACCCGGATCGTGGCCTTGGTCTGCTCCTTGATCTCGGCCTCGACCGCCGGATCACCGCACCACCCGGCATAGACGAAACCCCCGGTGCCCTCCAGGAAATCAACGAACTCCTGCTTCGATTTGGGGCCTCGGAGCGACGCCGCCTCTCTGCGAGCTCTGGCCGCCTCGAAGAGCGCCACCTGCATCCGATCCATTTCCTGGTGCAGCCGCGTCGCGAGGCCCGCCAGGGGGAGCGGCTCTTTGGGGCCTCCGGTGCGCCGCGCGAGCATGACGGTCTGATTGGCCAGATCCCGGGGCCCGAGCTCGAGGCGCAGGGGGACCCCGCGCCCTTCCCATTCATAGTACTTGGCCCCCGGCTTGATCCCCTCGCGAGCGTCCTGGTGGGTACGAATCCCGGCGGCGCGAAGCTCCGCAACCAGCCGGGCCCCCGCCTCCGCCACACGCGCGCGCTCCTCATCGGTCTTCCAGATCGGGACGATCACGACTTGCCACTGGGCGAGACGGGGGGGACAGACCAGCCCCTGATCATCTCCGTGAGTCATGATGAGCCCGCCCACGAGACGGGTGGACACGCCCCACGATGTGCTCCAGACGTGATCGAGCCCGCCGTCGGCGGTCTGGAAGGTAACGTCGAAGGCCTTGGCGAAATTCTGTCCCAGATTGTGGCTGGTCCCGGCCTGCAGGGCCTTGTTGTCCTGCATCAGCGCTTCGATGGCATAGGTCCGTAGCGCCCCGGCGAATCGCTCGCTGTCGGTCTTCCGCCCGGTAATGACGGGCATCGCCATCCAGTCTTCGGCGAACTTGCGATAGATCGCGAGGATCGTCTGAGTCTCGCGCTCGGCTTCCTCCTCGGTGGCGTGGGCGGTGTGCCCTTCCTGCCAGAGGAACTCGGTGGTGCGCAGGAAGAGCCGGGTCCGGAGCTCCCACCGAACTACATTGCACCACTGATTAACCAGGAGCGGCAGGTCGCGCCAGCTCTGGATCCACTTGGAGAACATCGCGTAGATGATGGTTTCCGAAGTCGGCCTCACCACGAGGGGCTCATCGAGCTCCTTGCCGCCGGCGTGGGTCACCACCGCCGTCTCGGGCGCGAAGCCTTCGACGTGTTCCGCCTCCTTGTGGAGAAAGCTCTGCGGGATGAAGAGCGGGAAATAGGCGTTCTCGTGGCCGGTATCCTTGAACATCCGGTCGAGAGCCTTCTGCATTTCTTCCCAGATCGCGTATCCGTTGGGCCGGATCACCATGCAGCCGCGCACCGGGCTGTAATCGGCCAGCTCGGCCTTCATGATGAGCTCGTTGTACCAGGCGGAAAAGTCCTGGGAGCGAGTGGTGAGCGCCTTGCTGTCAGCCATAACACCAGTCGTGAGTCGTGGGTCGTGAGCCTTCAGCTGTCAGCCTTCAGCCTTCAGCCATCAGCCTTCAGTCGAGAGCGCCGTAACGATGGCCTCGACCGCTTCGGCGAGGGGTACTTCGCGCTGACCTCGCGTTTCCAGATCCTTCAGGACGACTACACTCCGGGCCCGCTCCTCCGGTCCGAGGACCACCGCGAGCCTGGCGCGCCGGACCGAGGCGAGCTCGAGCTGCTTGCCGATCTTGAGGTCGCCGAGCGCATACTCGACCCGGATGTCCTGTGCGCGGAGCGCATGGACGAAACGCAGCACCGTTGGCCGGTCGTCGCTCGTCGCCGCGACCACAAAGACCTCCGCGGCGGGCGCGGGAGCCGGCACCAGCCCCCGCTCCTCGAGCAGCTCACCAAGGACCACGTCGCCCATTCCAAAACCCAGTGCCGGCAGATTCACCCCGCCCACGCGTTCGAGGAGATCGTCGTAGCGTCCGCCGCCGCAGATCGCGCGAAGTGCCTTCTGCGCGTCGAAGAGCTCGAACACCGTGCCGGTGTAGTACGCCAGGCCGCGCACAATGGTCAGGTCGAGATCCACGAACTCGCCCAGCCCCATCGCGTCCAGCGCCTCCATGGTGCGGTGCAGCGGCTCGCCGGCACCCGCGGCGGCCGGATAGCCGGATTCGAGGTCGGCCCAGGTTCGAATCGACGGCAGCGCTTCCAGCCGGGTGATCGCGGCTTCGTCGGCGCCGTCCTCGAGCAGCGCGCGCTTCCGGGTGGAGTATTCCGACCGACCCAGTTTATCCAGCGCGTGGAAGGCGAGAGTCTGGCGGGCGGCGCCGATCCCGATTTCTTCGAGGAGAACGGCAAGGAGCCGCCGGTCGGAAAGCCGCACCCGCACGTCCGCGGCGGTGAGCCCGAGCGCCCGCATGACGTCGATGCTCAGCGCGATGATCTCGGCGTCTCCGAGCGGCCCTGGCTCGCCGATCAGATCACAATTGAGCTGGAAATGCTCTCGAAGCCGGCCCCGCTGCTGCCGTTCGTAGCGGAAGAGCTGAGGGATGGAGAACCACCGGATCGGCTTGCGGAGTCCGTTGGCGCGCTCCGCCACCATACGCGCGAGCGTCGGCGTCATCTCGGGCCGCAGTGCTACCTCGCGTCCACCCTTATCGGTGAACCCGTAGAGCTGTCCGGCGATCTCATCACCACTCTTGCCGGTGTAGAGCTCGAGCGATTCGAGCGGCGGCCCGTCGTACTCCTCGAACGCATACTGGCGTGCGACCCGCCGCATGGCATCAAAGATGTGAGCCCGGAGAGCGAATTCCTCCGGGAAGAAATCCCGGAATCCGGGCAGGGCCTTGAAGGGCATCGGCTAAAGATAACCCTGTAAGCCCTCAGAGACTCATGACTTAGCTGAGGATCAGGGACCCTTTCGGAGCGGATAGGCGCGGACGTGCTCGACGTCCTCCGAATCCTTCCACACCCCGTACACGGCATCGGCTCCAATGCTCGCGGCACGGAAATCGGCTGGCATGGTAACCCGGCCGAGCAGGCGGCCCGACCCGTCGAACACCGAATAGGACGCACGCGCATCTCCGGGCGGAGTGACTTCCTGTGCCCAGAGGTTGCTTTCGGAATCGATCAGCAGCGCCGCCACGAAGGGCAACGTCGCGGGATACTTCGCTTGCTCGATGCGATCGGTGAGCTGCTTCTTGAACGCCTCGGGCATGTTTCGCATCATCGGTATGCCCTCGATCTGATCGAGCTGGGCCTTCCGGTGGGCGGCAATATCCGCCGGCGTGAGTGGCCTGGCGCCGGCATCGACCCGGATCAGGCGAACCAGATTGCCGTCGGCCTCCCGCACCTCGACCTCCCAGGCATTGTTCTGCGCGAGGTAGAAACGATCCCCGTGCACCGTGCTCACGCTCTGGCGCCCGAGCGGCACCGGCGTCGGCGCGGAGAACGACTGCCCGCCCATCGACATCGTCATCTGTTCCATCTCGGCGCCGGGGAACCGGGCGATGGTGTCCCGCACCGCGCCATCGGGACCATAGCGCAGGGCGCTTACCGTGTCCCGGTACCTGCCCTCGCGGGTCTGATTCAGCACGAAGCTCATCGTGACGCCGACGACACTCCCGTCCGCGAGCCATCCCTGGGGCAGCGCGAACTCGAACCGCCCGCCGGTCGGGACCATTGCCCCAGTGTTGCCCCCGAGTGAGAAGGAGCGGACGAAGGTCGCATCCTTGTCCAGCACTGTGACTCGGCGCGCCAGGAAGTCGGACACGAGGAGCGAATCCCCCGGGCCACGCCAGATGCCGGCGAGCATCTGGTACTCGCCCGGACCGCTCCCGGCACGCCCCGACGCGTGAAGCCGAGAACCGGCGGCGGCGTACACGCGGACCTCGTGGGTGCCCGCGTTCGCGATGGCCAGGCGCCCGTCGGCGAGCCGAACCGGACCGGTGACGCTGTCGATATCTCCCGCGATATCCACCATCACGCTGTCGATCACTTTCCATTCCTGGCCGGCTGCCCAGACCGGACCGGAGTTCTCAACGATTGACACCCCTGCGCTATCCCGGGTCACGGCGGCGCCTCCTGCGCCCCCATTTCCGCCGCACGCGGCCGAACCGATCACCACGGCACTCACCAGCGAGATTCCTCGCATCAACCGCCTCCGGTCAAACGGGTTCGAATCCGAGCGCCTGCATCACATCCCCGACGGTGTGGAATGAGCCGGTGACCAGGACTGTCCCCGCATCCCGCTGGACCACCGCCATCGCTTCCTGAAAATCCGGCACCAATTGCCAATGCGCCCGCGCGGGTGGACGATCCGGATCGCGCAGCCAGCGCCGCAACCACTCGAGATCCCAGCGCCGCCCCTCGGCACTCGGGGTCACGGTCAGCACACCCCGCTCGACCACCCGATCGAGCTGAACCAGCATCTCGGGCCACGCCTTGTCACCGAGGATCGACACGAGGGCATGAACCGGCCGCCGGGGTCCGACGTCTTCGATCGCTCGGCATAGCGCCGCGACCCCGTCCGGGTTGTGGGCCACGTCGAAGAGCCACTTGCCGCGCTGGTCGAGCCGTCCGGGAATGGTGGCCGCGGCGAAGCCCTCCCGGAGCGCGGACTCGTCCGGGCGGTAAGGCTGCGGCAGCGCCCGAAGCACCTCGGCTGCGACCGCCGCGTTGCGCCGCTGATGCGTCCCCCGAAGCGCGAGCGGGCCGTCGAAACGCGCCTCCGCGTCCACGAGTCGCACGTCCGCTTCCGCCGCCGGAGCGATCGATCGTACCGACGCCGTTGCTTCCCGGCGCAGCACCTCGATCAGCCCTGGACGGGTTTCACCGATGATCAGCGGCGCCCCCGGCTTCGCGATCCATGCCTTTTCTCTCGCAATCGCTTCGAGGGTCTCACCCAGGTATTTCTGGTGGTCCATTTCGATCTTGGTGACCACGCTCGCGATGGGTCGCACCACATTCGTACTGTCGAGCCGCCCGCCCAGACCGACCTCGATCACGGCCACTTCCGCACCCCGCGCCGCCAGGTCGGCGAACGCCATTGCGGTGGTGGTCTCGAAGAAGGTAGCTCCCAGCCGGTCGGCCGCGGGTCGCAGCAGCGCCGTCCACATCGCTACCGCTTCTTCGCCGATCGGCACCCCGTCGACCATGATCCGCTCGCGAAACGACACCAGGTGCGGTGAGGTATAGGTACCGACCCGCCAGCCCGCAGCCTGGAGCGCGGCAGACACCAGGGTCGCGACGCTGCCCTTCCCGTTGGTGCCGCCGACGTGCACCACCGGAATCAGCTCGTGCGGATTACCAAGGAACGCCAGGAGCTCCCGGGTGGTCTCCAGCCCGAACTTGATCTGGGTGAGGCGGGGGAAGAGATACTCGAGCGCGGCGGCGTACGTGAGCGACATGGTGAGCGGTGAGCGGTGAGCGGTGAGCGGGAACGGCCTGGACCGTTCACCGTTCACTGTTCACCGTTCACGCTGTTGAAACGGGGGAACCAGCCGCCGCCACCACCCCCGGCGCCGCCCCCTGCATGTGGCGAATCAGCCGGGCGGTCGTTTGGCGGAGGGAGCCCCGGGGCACCACGTCGTCGATCTGCCCGTGGTCGAGCAGGAATTCGGCGGTCTGGAAGCCCTCAGGGAGATCCTGCCCGATGGTCTGTTTGATCACCCGCTGTCCGGCAAAACCGATGACCGCGCCCGGTTCCGCCAGGATCCCGTCACCCTGCATCGCAAACGAGGCCGACACGCCACCTGTGGTGGGGTTGGTCAGGATCGTGACCAATGGAATCGCGTCCATCTTGAGCTGGGCGATCGCGGCGGAGGTCTTCGCCATCTGCATCAGCGAGAGTACGCCTTCCTGCATCCGGGCGCCCCCGGAGGTACAGACCAGGACGAGCGGCAATCGCTTGTCGGCGGAGCGGCGAGCCAGCCGCGCGATCTTCTCCCCCACGACGGAGCCCATCGAGCCGCCCATGAAGGCGAAGTTCATCACGCCGAGGTGGTACGGGAGGCCCTCCAGGCGGCCGAAGCCGGTGTAGATGGCATCCGACGTACCCGCCTTTTTCTCCGCGGTGTGGAGCCGGTCGCCATAACTCTCGAAGCTGAGCGGGTCCTGCGATCGCAGGCCAGCGAAGAATTCACGCCAGGTTCCGGCATCGGTGAGAAGCTCGATGTACTCCTCGGCCGTGAACCGGCGATGGTGCCCGCATTCGGAGCAGACGTTCAGCGCCTTCTCGAACCGCTCCCGGATATCGACATGTCCGCAGTTCTCGCAACGCTCCCAGGCATCCTTCGGAATCTCCAGGCGTGTCCGCTGGGAAATCCTGGGCTTCCGCTCCTTCTTGAACCACGCCATAACGGCCATAGGCTCGGGATAGAGGGCACGAGGAACGTGACACCCGGGAACGACGACCGATCAATCTGGCGCAATCCTTCGCACGACGCCAGTCCTTGACATGCAAGTCATTGCTATATATCAGCATAGCCACTTAACCTCGAGTCCCATGCAACCCGAAGGACGAGTCCGATCGCCAGCCCGAGCCCCAGCAGGAAGGATCCGCCATATGAAAAGAATGGCAGCGGGATCCCGGTGATCGGCATGACGTTGATGGTCATTCCGACATTCTCGAACAGATGGGTGAACAGCAGCCCAAGGACCCCGAACACCAGGAGGCTCGAGAACGGATCGCTGGTCCGGCGGGCGATCCGGAGCAGCACCAGGAAGAGGGTGAAGAACAGCGTGAGCGCCGCCACGACACCGACGAACCCGAGCTCCTCCCCCAGCACCGCGAAGATGAAGTCGGTGTACTGCTCCGGGAGGAATGCGAGACGCTTCTGGGGTCCGTTCAGGAATCCATTCCCGAAGATCCCCCCCGAGCCGATGGCGACTTTGGACTGGATCGCCTGGTAACCGGCGTGGATCGGGTCGCTCTCGGGGTTGAGGAAGCTGGTCAGCCGCTTCTGCTGGTAGGGCTTGAGGTTGTTCCAGAGGATGATGGCGAGGACTCCCATCGCGGCGTTGACCAGATAGATCAGCACCCCCTCCGCCACGTACGCGCGCCAGAGTACGAGCAGGAAAAAGAGCAGCAGCATCCATGCGCCCCACCAGCCGGTGTCGGCGGCGAGGAGCAGGCTCACAACCGGGGAGATCAGCAGCAGGAGGAGCCGGGGAGACACGCCGGCCCAGAAGAGCATCGCGAAGAGGATGCCGACGAAGACGATGGCGCTTCCGAGATCGGGCTGCCGCAGCACCAGGAGGAACGGAACCGCGGCGATCATCCCCGGCACGACAAGCTGCCGGAGGCTGTTTGGAGGCTCGCGCAGCGAGGAGAGATACCGCGCGAGCAGGAGAATCGTGGCGAGCTTCGCGAGCTCCACCGGTTGCCCGATCCGGATTCCGCCGATCTGCAGCCAGCTGTTGCTGCTCGCGGCAGATCCCGCACCGGTGCCCACCAGGAGGGTGAGCACGAGGAGGAGCAATCCCAGGGCGTAGAGTCCGGGAGCTCCCCATTCGAGAATCCTGGAATTGACCCGGAATGCCGTCGCGGCGGCGGCGATCGCCAGTCCGATCCAGACCAGCTGCCGGATCCAGGCGCCGCGGGCGACGGTCGGCACATCGGTCTGCCCCGCGGAATACACCATCAGGATCCCGAACGTGAGCAGCGCCAGGACGACGATGAGAAGCGGCCTGTCGAGTCCGGCGCGTCTCATCGGGTCGTATCGGGCGGAACGATGACCGACGTGTCACGACCCGTGATCGAGTCCTGGAGCACGGGTCCGCGCACTCTGGCGCCCGCGAGTGACGGGTCGATCGCGGTGAGGTATCGCTTGATGACTCGAACGACGTACGGGGCGACGAACGCGCCCCCATGTCCTTCGAGCGACTCCATGATGGCTCCGACCACGATCTGGGGATTGTCGGCGGGAGCGTACCCGATGAACCAGCCGTGGTCCTTCCCGGTTTCGTTCTGCGCGGTGCCGGTCTTGCCCGCCACATTGAGCAGCCGCCCGCCGCTCCCCGCGGCCGTGCCCGACGCGACCACCCTGGCCATCGCGGCCTTGAGGCCCGCCAGCTGTTCCTTCGTGATGCCAAGGGAACGCTGCTCCCCTTTCGCACGGGCCACGAGGAATGGAGCCCCCGTGGTGCCGTCGCCGGCGAGCGCCGCATAGAAGCGCATCATGTTCATGAGCGTCTGGCTGTTCTCGCCCTGACCGATCGCAAGGTTCAGCGTCACGGCGGCACTCCAGCCCCGTGGCCCGTAGCGCCGGTTGTAATACTCGGTGTTCGGAGGGAAAATCGGGCGTTGCTCGTTGCCGAGGTCGATGCCGCTCCGTTCGCCGAACCCGATCAGGGTGCCTTCCTCCAGGATGGCCGGTAGTCCGATACGAATCCCCAGCTGATAGAAATACACATCGCAGCTCCCGGCGATCGCGCCGGTGAGATCGAGCGAGCCGTGGCCTTCCCGTCTCCAGCATTTGAAGCGCCGGTTGCCGAATTGCAGCGCGCCACGGCAGGGGATGGGCATATGGGAAGTAAAGTCGACCACGCCCCGCCGCAGGGCGATCACCGCGGTTGCCAGCTTGAACGGGGACGCGGGTGGATAGGTGCCTCGCATCGCCCGGTTGATGAGGGGTTTTGCCGGATCGTCCCGGAGCCTGCCCCAGAGATCGGAACCGATCCCGCCGATGAACTCGTTCGGGTCGAAGGTCGGCGCCGAGTAGAGCGTCAACACCCCGCCGTCCGGCGTCATCGCCACGAGCGCACCGCGCGTCCCGGCCAGCTCGGTGCTCCACATGCTGTCGACGAATTCCTGGAGACGGAGATCGATGGTGGTGGTGATCGGGTTCCCGGCGATCGGCGTGAGCGATGGCGAGGACACTTCTTCCCGCACCATCCGCCCCCGCGCGTCCACCTCGGTGTATCGAACGCCGTCCACTCCCCGGATCACGGAATCGTATTCCTGTTCCAGTCCGTCCCGCCCGACGATCGAGCCCATCCGGGCTCCGGGGTACCGGCTCTTTGCCAGCTCGTCTTCGTCGACTTCGGCGACGTATCCCACCAGATGCGCCACCGCGGAGCGGGATCGATAGATTCGTCGGGGCTCGGTCTGGACCACGAGCCCCGGCAGCAGGTACCGGTGCTCCTCCAGTTTGGACACGATGGTGAAGTCCGCTCCGGTGAGCACCACGGCCGGCTGATACTGGGCGCTGCGGAACTTCCCCACGATGGTGTGCACGAGGCCGCTGTCCAGCGCCACGAGGTTTGCCAGTCGGCCCAGCACGGCGCGCATCGAATCGACCGAGGGCGCGAATACTTTGACGGTATATCCCGGCACGTTTTCCGCGATATTGAGGCCGTTGCGGTCGAGAATGGCGCCGCGCGGCGCCAGCAGCGGCACCTGGCGGAGCCGGTTCTTCTGCGACTGCAGCCGGTAGTCCGCGAAGCCCATGACCTGGGCGCGAAAGAACGCGCCCGCGAGCAGCAGGAAGGTCACCCCGAGCACCCACTGTGCCGTGGCGGAGCGGTCCCGGATCTGGTCGCTGGAAAGCCCGCTCACGCTTCGATCCTGATCGCGAACCAGTCGCGGAACAGCAGCAGCAGGGTGAGACCGGCCAGGGCGGTCGTGAGCGCCTGCAACGGCGCCCAGACCAGGAGGGCCGAGGCGAGCTGGCTCGCCGGTATCCCGCTCGCCAGAAGCACAATCGCGTTCCGGAGCCAGACTCCCCCGGCGAAGAGCCCGGCGTTTACGACCAGGTTATCGGGAAAGAACACCGCCCGCCCCCACGCCGCGATGTAGGCGACGATGGTGTGCGCGAGGGCGCCGGCTCCGAATGCGGCGGGAGTCAGGACATCGCTCGCGAGTCCGACCAGGAATCCGGCGACCGCGGCCCAGCCCGGGCGCGAGCGCACCGCGATGAGCATCAGGGCGCAGAGAAGAAAGTCGGGCGCGGCGCGGCCGTCGAAGACCCGCGGCCGGACGTAGAAATGCAGCGCGAACAGGAGCAGGAACCCGAGCACCAGCCGGCCGTCGCCGCGCCGGGGACTCACGGGACCTGCTCCAGGCCGCTCGGAGTCCGCACGACCAGGACGTGCGCAACGTGCCCGGGATTCGCCAGCGGCGCCAGGCGATAGACCCGTTCCCAGCCGAGCTCTTCCCGGCTCAGCCCGACGACCCGGCCGATCGGCAATCCCTTGGGATAGACTCCGCCCAGGCCGGACGACATGACGAGGGTGCCGGTCGCAACCGTGTCCCGATAGGCGACGCCACGGAACTCGAGGAAGGTCTGGCTCGCCTCGGTGTCGAGCGACGGCGCCACGATGCCCAGCACAGCGCCATCCTCCGTCACCGCGCTGACCCGGAAATCAGGGTGCGCCCAGGTCATCGCCACGGCGCTCTTGAGGTCCACGCTGAGCAGCACGCCGAGCAGCCCTTCCGGAGACACGACCGGATCGCCCGCGCGGACGCCGGTGCCCGCGCCGACACTCAGGAGCAGAGTGCGGCCGCCGGTGGGAGAGATCTGGTGCAGGACTTCGGCGGGAACGGCGATGCCGACGCTGCGTGCCTTGAGGTCGAGCAGCGCCCGAAGCCGGGAGTTCTCCGCGATGAGGGCCGCCATGGACTGCGCGGCGAGCGCCGCCGAATCGCGCTCCGCCTGGACCGCCTGGAAGCGCGCGCGGCTGGTGCGGCCTTCTTCGGCGCGCTCCTGGGTCCAGATGAAGGGACGGAGTGCGGTCCTCCTGAGGGTCGTGCCGAGCGGGAGACTGAGGCGATCCGGCAGCGCCAGCGCGCCCACCGACAGCACAAGGCAGGTGACGAACAGGAGTGAATCGCTCCGTGAGGTGGTGCGGCCCGGAGCCCGGATCATGTCAGCTGGTGAGAACGCTCCGATACTTCTCGAAATCGTCGAGAATCCTGCCGGTGCCCCGAACCACGCAGGTGAGCGGGTCCTCGTCCACGTGAATCGGGAGCCCGGTTTCCTGCTGAAGCAGGAGGTCGAGCCCGCGAATGAGCGCGCCGCCCCCGGTCATAATGATGCCACGATCCACGATGTCGCTCGAGAGCTCGGGCGGCGTGATCTCGAGAGCGCGGCGGACCGCGTCCACGATCTGTTGCACCGGCTCCTGGATCGCCTCGCGAATCTCGGACGAATGCACCCGCACCGTCTTCGGGATGCCGGACACGAGATCGCGACCCTTCACTTCCATCTCGCGCTCCTCGCCGGTGGGATACGCCGAGCCGATCTTGATCTTGATCGCCTCGGCGGTCGGCTCGCCGACCAGCAGGTTGTAGTTCTTGCGCATGAACTGCACGATCGCCTGATCCAGCTCGTCGCCCCCGGTGCGGATCGACGTATCGGACACGATACCGGAGAGTGCGATCACCGCGATCTCGGTGGTGCCGCCGCCGATGTCGATCACCATGTTGCCGGTCGGCGTCTCGACCGGAAGCCCGACACCGATGGCCGCCGCCATCGGCTCGGCGACCATCAGCACCTGCTTCGCGCCGGCGGTCTCCGCCGAATCGCGCACCGCGCGGCGCTCCACTTCGGTGATCCCGGAGGGGACGCAGACGATGACCCGCGGCTTCACGCGGAATACGTGCTTGTCGATGATCGTCTTGAGGAAATAGCGGAGCATCTTTTCGGTCACGTCGAAATCGGCGATCACCCCGTCCTTGAGCGGGCGGATCGCGATGATCCCGTCGGGAGTGCGCCCCAGCATCCGCTTCGCTTCCAGCCCGATGCCCTTGATCTTGCCGGTGCTGCGCTCCAATGCCACGACGGAGGGCTCGTTGAGGACGATCCCTTCACCCTTGACGTAAATGAGGGTGTTGGCCGTGCCAAGATCGACAGCGATCTCGTTCGCGGGAAGGAAATTCAGGAATTTGAAGGACCGAAACATGTTCGCGGCACCGCCGGGGGGTGGACCTTTCGCTAACCTAATGGCAGGCTTAGACATATACAAGCCGCCAAACCCAACCTCTCAAGCCCGCAAGCCGGTGCTCCCGAACCCGCCGGTGCCCCGTTCGGTCACGGGCAGTTCTCCGACCGTTCGGAATTCAGCCGGTTCGACCCGTCCGACGACGAGCTGTGCAATTCGCATTCCGCGGGTCACCTCGAACGCCACCTGCCCGAGATTCACGAGAGCGACCTTGAGCTCGCCGCGATAATCGGAGTCGATCGTGGCGGGAGTATTCGGCAAGGTGACGCCAAACTTGAGTGCAAGCCCGGAGCGGGGACGGATCTGGATTTCGTAGCCGGGAGGAATCGCGACGGCAAAGCCGGTGGCAAAAAGACGGCGCTCGCCAGCCGCGAGCGTACCGCTCTCGGCGCTGGCGAGGTCGAAGCCCGCACTGCCGCTGGTTGCTCGCGAGGGAAGCGGGAGGCCTTCCCCGTGCGGGAGGCGCGCAATCTCGATGATGATCATCGCGGAAACCGCGTCAACCGTTCACGCAGTTAGAGAACGGTTTCGACGGGGACGAGCGGGATCCCGAACGCCTCCGCGACCCCCGGGTACACCACTTTCCCGTCGACGACGTTCAGCCCGAGCGCCAGCGCGCGGTCCGCCTTGCAGGCCTGCTTCCAGCCGAGCTTCGCGAGGCGCACGCCGTAGGGCAGCGTGGCGTTGGTGAGCGCGAGCGTGGAGGTGCGCGGCACCCCGCCCGGCATGTTGGCCACGGCGTAGTGCAGGATCCCGTCCACGAAATAGGTTGGATTCTCGTGGGTCGTCGGCTTGATGGTCTCGACACAGCCGCCCTGATCCACGGCGACGTCCACGATCACCGCCCCCGGCTGCATCCGCTTGAGATCGGCGCGGGTCACCAGATGCGGCGCCTTGGCGCCGGGCAGGAGCACGGCCCCGATGACCAGGTCGGCGCGCTCGATCGCCTCGAGAATGTTGAATCGGTTGGAGTAGATCGTCTTCACATTGGCCGGGAGCACATCGTCGAGATAGCGCAGCCGCTCGAGCGAGATGTCGAGAATCGTGGTGTTGGCGCCCATCCCGGCGGCCATCTTGGCGGCATTGATCCCCACCACCCCTCCGCCGATGATGACGACCTTGGCGGGAGCCACTCCGGGCACGCCCCCGAGGAGCACGCCGCGTCCGCCATGGACCTTCTCGAGGTACTTCGCGCCCTCCTGCACGGCCATCCGGCCGGCAACTTCCGACATCGGCGTGAGCAGCGGCAGCTCCCCGCTCGGCAGCTGGACCGTTTCGTAGGCAATCGCGATCGCGCCCGAAGCGATGACCGCGCGGGTGAGCTCCTCCGCGGCGGCAAAGTGGAAGTAGGTGTAGATCAGCTGCCCCTTCCGCATCCTGGGCCACTCCACCGCGATCGGCTCCTTCACCTTCATGATCATCTCCGAGGTGGCCCACACCTCGTCGGCGGTGGCGAGGATCTTTGCCCCGGCGGCCACGTACTGCTCATCGGTGAATCCGCTCCCGAGTCCCCCGCCCTGCTCGACATGGACGGTGTGGCCCTTGGCGGTGAGCAGCTCGGCCCCCGCTGGTACCAGCGCGATCCGGTTTTCGTTCGTCTTAATTTCTTTCGGGACGCCGATGATCATTCGGGATCTCGCTGGTGAAAGTTCATTGTTGAGGGGGCCGGCCCCAGCCGCACGACCGACCATCGTGCCGGATCAAAATACTCTGCGGCGAGGGCCGCAACGGTGTCCGGGCCGACCGCGTCGATCTCCGCGAGGATCTCGTCGAGCCGGCGATACCGGTCGCGGTGGAGCGCCGTCCCCGCCAGCCGATGCATCCGGCTGCCCGGACTCTCCAGGGAGAGCATGACTTGTCCTTTGAGCTGCTGCTGGCCGCTCGCCAGCTCGTCGGCCGGCAGCCCCTCGCGCGCCAGCCGGGACAGCTCCGCCCGGATCGCGTCCTCCGCCGCGGCCGCCGTTCCCGGGGCGGTGCCGACGTAGACGCCGGTCATCCCCGAGCTCTGATATCCCTGCTGAAATGCATAGACCGCGTACGCCAGCCCGAGCTCCTCGCGGACCCGCTGGAAGAGGCGGCTCGACATTCCGCCCCCCAGGAGGTTCGTCAGGATGGCCAGCGCATAGCGGCGCGGGTCGCGCGCGGGGAACGTATCGGTCCCCAGCACGATATGACTCTGGGTGGTCTCCCGCTGCTCCCGGAGCGCGACACCCCGGCGCGCCGGCGCGGCGGGTATCGGCTCGCGCGCCGCTTCCGCCTCGCCCTCGAACCACCCTTCCCGCTCCAGCACCGTGAGGAGCTGGCCGTGGTCGACGTGGCCGGCGGCGGCGATCACGCAATTCCCGCGATAGTATCCCGCGCGGTGCACCGCCGCGAGCTCGGTGACGCCCAAACGGCCGACCGTCTCAGGCGTGCCGAGAATCGAATAGCCGTAGGGGTGGTCGGGCCAGAGCGTCCGCGCGTGCAACTCGAACACCAGATCGTCGGGAGTGTCCTCGACGCCGTTGAGCTCTTCCAGCACCACGTTCCGCTCGAGCTCGAGGTCCTCGGGGCGAAGCAGCGGGTGGCGCACCAGGTCGGTGAGCACTTCGACGGCCAGCGGAACGTCGGCGTCGAGGACATGGGCCTGGTAGCTGGTGTGGTCGCGCGAGGTGTATGCGTCCAGCGAACCGCCGCGGACTTCCAGCTCCTGGGCGAGCTGTTTCGCGGTGCGCCGCTCGGTACCCTTGAAGACGAGGTGCTCGAGCAGATGGGCCACGCCCATGACCTCGGGCGCTTCATGCGCGCTGGCGGACCGGACCCAGATGCCCACGGCCGCCGACCGGACTCCCGGAAGAAGTTCCGAGAGCACGGTCAGTCCGTTGGGGGCTACGCTTCGTAGCAGTCCCTCGTCAAGGCGTTCCTGCTCCACCGGGGTTAGCTGTTAGCCGTTAACCGTTCGCTATTCCTTCGGAATCAGCGCCTTGCGCGACAGCTTCATCCGGCCCCGCTCATCCACCTCGAGCAGCTGGACCTTCACGATATCGCCCTTCTTGACGACATCCTCGGTCTTCTCGGTGCGGCCGTGCTGCAGCTCGCTGATATGGAGCAGTCCCTCGACGCCCGGAATGATCTCGACGAATGCGCCGAAGGCGGTCGTGCTCTTGACCGGTCCCTCGTACACCTTCCCCACCTCGGGCTCGGCCACGATCGCGGAGATCATGTCGCGGGCCTTCTGGCCCGCTTCGCCACCCACCGCCGCGATGGTGACGATCCCCGAATCCTCGACCGAAATCTTCGCGCCAGTGGCGTCCTGAATGCCCCGGATCGTCTTGCCCTTGGGTCCGATGATGTCGCCGATCTTGTCCGGCTTGATCTGGATCGTGATAATGCGGGGCGCGTGGGGCGACAGGTCCGGGCGGGCCGCCGAAAGGGCCTTCTTCATCTCGGCGAGAATGTGGAGCCGCCCCGCCTTGGCGCGGGTCAGCGCCTCTTCCAGGAGCTTGAGATCGAGCCCTTCGATCTTGATGTCCATCTGGATCGACGTGATGCCCTGCTCGGTCCCCGCCACCTTGAAGTCCATGTCGCCGAGGTGGTCTTCGCTCCCGAGGATGTCGGTCAGGATCGCCACCTTGTCGCCCTCTTTGATCAGCCCCATCGCGACGCCCGCACAGGCCGCCTTGACCGGCACACCGGCATCCATGAGCGCGAGCGAGCCGCCGCACACGGTGGCCATCGAGGAGGAACCGTTCGACTCGAGGATTTCCGAAACGATGCGAAGCGTGTAGGGGAAGCCGGCGAAGTCCGGCAGCAGCGGCTGCAGCGCCCGCTCGGCCAGCGCCCCGTGCCCGATCTCGCGGCGGCTGGTGCCGCGGATCATCTTCACTTCACCGGTCGAATAGGGCGGGAAGTTGTAGTGCAGCATGAACGATTTGGTGGTCTCGCTCTTGACGTCGATCGAATCGATCCGCTGCTCGTCGTCGCTGGTGCCGAGGGTGACGGCCACCAGCGCCTGGGTCTGGCCTCGCGTAAAGAGCGCCGATCCGTGCGCGCGGGGCAGCAGTCCGGTCTCGATGGAGATCGGGCGGACCGTGTCGTTGTCCCGGCCGTCGACCCGCTCGCCCTTCTCGATCACCTGCGCCCGCATTACGCGGTATTCGATCTCCTCGATCTCCGTGACGATTTCCTTGGTCCGCTCCGGATACTCGAGGGCCAGCTTGGCCACGATGTCGCGCTTCACCTGGGCAAGACCGGCGGCGCGCGCCGCCTTGTCCTTGGCGTTGATGGCCTTGGTCATATCCTTCTCGGCCAGATCCCGCACTCGCCGGGTCAGCAGCTCGTCCACCGGGGCCTTGACCCACTCGATCTTCGGGCGCCCCGACTTCTTGATCATCTCTTTCGCGTGCCCGATCAGCTCCTTGATGCCCTTGTGCGCCACCTTGAGGCCGTCGAGGATGTCGCTTTCCGACACCTCGAGCGACCCGCCCTCCACCATCACGATGTGGTCGGCGTTGCCGCTCACGGTGAGGTCGATGCTGGAGAACTCGAGCTGCTGGAAGGTCGGGTTGAGGATCCAGTTCCCTTCCATCCGTCCCACCCGCACCGTGGCGAGGGGGCCGTTCCAGGGAATCGACGAAACCGCAAGCGCCGCGGCGGCCGCGAAGGCGCCCACCACGTCCGCGTCATTCTCCTGGTCCGCGGAGACGACCGTGACGAAGACCTGGACCTCGTTCTTGAACCCCTCCGGAAAGAAGGGGCGGATCGAGCGGTCGATAATCCGGCAGGCCAGGATCTCCTTGTCGGAGGGCCGGCCCTCGCGCTTGATGAATCCGCCGGGGATCTTGCCCGCCGCGTAGGTCTTTTCCTTGTATTCGACCGTCAGGGGAAAGAACGGCAGGGTCGAGACATTGGGGGAGACGGTAACGGCGGCGAGCACCATCGTGTCGCCGAAGCGCACCACCACGGAGCCGGCGGCCTGCTTGGCCATCCTGCCAGATTCGATGGTGAGCGGGCGGCCGGCGAATGTCGTTTCGATTTTGTGCACGGTTGACTGCCTTGGTTGAACTGTCCGCGTCCAATGCGAAGCGGGCGTCCACGCGGAAGAGCGGGACGCCCGCGGGTCCTCGGAGCCGGCTAGTGCCGGAGCCCGAGCTCCTGAATCAGTGCCCGGTAGGTCGAGAGATCGGTATTCCGGAGGTAGGTCAGCAGCCGCCGCCGGGTTCCGACCATTTTGAGCAGCCCTCGACGCCCGTGGTGATCCTTGGCATGGGTGCGGAAGTGATCGGTGAGCGAGTTGATCCGCTCAGTGAGGAGAGCCACCTGGACCCGGGCGGAACCGGTGTCCTCGTCGTGAAGGCGGTGCTTCGTCATGACGGTCTGCTTGTCGTACGGCATGCGCTTCCGGCCTCTTTGTATTCGTCTTTGTGAATATGCGAACCCTCGATAGCACAAGAAGATAACGAGACCGGCGCAAAGGCGCAAAGTTACCCCAAACCCCGACTCCCGCCCCCCACCCCGGGCATGCAACCTTCCCGGGGTTGACTGCGTCTATATCCCTGACCCTGTCCACTAAATGAGGCCCGCCATGCCCTCCAACCTCGGTGAATTCGAGCAGCTCGTCCTCCTGGCCCTGCTTCGGCTCGGGAAGGACGGCTATGGCGTCACGGTCCGGTCCGAGCTCCTGGATCATGCCGGCCGGGACGTCAGCCTCGGAACGGTTTACAAGACTCTCCTCCGGCTCGAAGCCAAAGGGCTGGTCCTGGCCCACGTAGGCGAACCGACTCCCGCCCGGGGTGGCCGGCGCAAGAAACACTACGTCGTTGCGGCCCGCGGCCGCACCGCACTCGAGCGGAGCCTTGCCGCGCTCCGTGGGATGAGCCGAGGCCTCAATCCCATATGGGGGGCCCCATGATGAGCCCGATTCGCTGGCTCGGGTGGCTGATTCCCCCTGCGGAGCGCGAGTTCATCCTCGGCGATCTCCTGGAAACGTATGGATCGCGGCCAGTGGCGCTGGGTTGGGGAATTGTTCGTGTCGGAATGGCCCTCCGGCTCCGCCGCGACCCCCGTCTCACGACTCACGTCTCACCTCTCACCAAGCGGAGCGACCTCGTGGGCACCCTTCTCTCGGACGTCCGCTTCGCCCTCCGCCAGCTGGCGCGCAGCCCGGGCTTCTCGCTGCTCGCCATCCTGACGCTCGCGCTCGGAATCGGCGCCACGACTGCGATCTATTCGGTCGTGAGTCCGGTCCTCTTCCGCCCGCTTCCCTACCCCGGTGCCGAGCGGATCATGACATTCTGGGAGCGCGGGAAAGACGGAAGCGAGAGCAACACCGGATTTGCCACGTTCCTGGATGTCGAGCGGATGTCCGCTTCGTTCGAGTCGGTCGCGGCGATCAGCTCGTGGCAGCCCACGCTGCAGGGGAGCGGCGATCCGGAGCGGCTCTCCGGCCAGCGGGTCACACGGGGATTCTTTTCCGTGCTCGGCGTGCGTCCCGCGCTGGGACGGGATTTCAGCGCCGAAGAAAACATCCGGGGCAAGCACTTCGTGGTGATCCTCTCCCATGGCCTCTGGCAACGGCGCTTCGGGGCCGATCCATCGGTGCTCGGCCGGTCGGTCACCTTCAACGGGATCGGCTACACGGTGGTGGGCGTGCTGCCGAACTCATTCGAGAGCTTGCTCACGCCGGGTGCCGTACTCTGGGCGCCGCTGGCCTATGACACCTCGCTTCCCTGGGCCTGCCGCACCTGCCGGCATCTGCGGGCGATCGGGCGGCTCAAGGAGAGTGTCACTCCGGCGTCCGCCGGGCGCGAGCTCGACGTCATCTCGGGGCGGCTCGTCGCCGAGCATCCGACCGACTACCCCGCGACGGGGATGCGCGTGGTACCGCTCCAGGATCGCCTCACCCGGGAGGTCGGTCCGGCGCTGCTCGCGGTGCTCGGTGCGGTCGCGCTGGTGCTGCTGATCGCCTGTGCCAACGTCTCGGCGCTCCTGCTGGGGCGGGCGATCCAGAGGGAGGGAGAATTCGCGATCCGGGGCGCCCTCGGCGCCGCGAAGTCGCGGGTCGTGCGGCAGCTGCTCACGGAGAGCGTAGTGCTCGCCATCCTGGGCGGCGCGGGTGGAATCGCACTGGCCTACTGGGGAGTGCAAGGCCTCGCGGCCCTCGCTCCCCCGAGCCTCCCCCGGCTTTCGGCAATCGGCATCGACGGTGGGGTGCTCCTGTTCACCGCCGCGCTCTCGGTGGCCACCGGCTTCGCCTTTGGACTGGTTCCCGCTTTCGCGACCGCGCGGCCCGACCTGTTCGCGGCGCTGCGGCCCGGTGGCCGAGCCACCGGGCTCCGCTCGCGGCGCTTTGCGCGGGCGACCCTGGTGACCGGGGAGATCGCGCTCGCCCTCATGCTGCTCTTCGGCGCGGGGCTTCTCATGCGGAGCCTGCATCGCCTGCTGTCGGTGAACCCGGGATTCGACCCCGCCGGGCTTCTCACGATGGAAGTGCAGACCACGGGCCCGCGCTACCAGGAGGACCCCGCGATCCGAGGGTTCTTCGATCGCGCGCGGGACGCGGTCACGCAGATCCCGGGAGTGGAGCATGCGGGGTGGACCAGCCAGCTGCCGCTCGGGGGAAACTTCGACCGGTACGGCGTCCAGATCGAAGGTGTGGTCCTCGCCAATCCGGCCAACGCGCCGTCAGCAGATCGGTACGCGGTCACTCCCGGATACCTCGAAGCAATGCGCATTCCGGTGCAGCGCGGGCGCGCCATCACCGAGGCCGACGGGACCGCGGCGCCCAAGATCGTCCTGATCAACCAGACCTTCGCCGCCGTCGCCTGGCCGAACTCCAATCCGATCGGAGCCAGGCTTCAAGTCGGCGGGCCCGACCGGCCATGGTGGACAGTGGTGGGAATCGTGGGCGATGTGCGGCACACCAGCCTCGATGAGAAACAGGCGCCGCAGATCTACCTCCCCGAAGCGCAGTGGTTTTCGGCGGACGACGCGATGGTGCTCACGGCGCGAACCCACGGCGATCCGGCCCAGCTTGCCAGCGCGATCCGCGCCGCGATTCGATCGGTGGATGCCACGCTTCCGATTCTCCGGGTCGCCACTATGGAGGAGGTCGTCTCCGCCACCGCCCAGCAACACCGTTTCGCGTTCGTTCTCTTTCAGGTCTTCGCCGTCGTGGCACTGCTGCTCGCCGCTGCCGGCATCTACGGAGTCTTGGCGGGAAGCGTCACCGAGCGCACCCGGGAGCTCGGCATTCGCGCCGCGCTCGGCGCCTCGCGCAACGGTCTCCTCGCGCTCGTCCTCCGGCAGGGGCTCGCGCTCACCGCGACGGGACTCGCCCTGGGTGCGCTCGGGTCCCTTCTCCTCTCGCGCTTTCTCCAGCGTCTCCTGTTCGGAGTCGGCTCGACCGATCCACTGACCTTCGGCTGGGTCGTGGCGGTGCTCATGGCCGTCGCACTCATCGCGTGCTGGGCCCCGGCCTGGCGGGCCACGCGGGTCAGTCCGCTGGAGGCGATCCGGGGGGAGTGACGGTGAGAGGTGAGAGGTGAGAGGTGAGGGGTGAGAGGTAAGAGGTGAGCGGTGAGCGGGAAGAGCTGCCCCGCCTACTGCGCACCGCTTACCGCTCACTCCCCCACACGCCGAAACTGGCGGCGGCCTTTGCCCCACGCTTCACCTGGTACATCCGCGCATCGGCCACCGCCAGCGCGGCATCGGGAGATGGCGGGGCGGCGAGAAAGGTCGTCACACCGATGCTGAAGGTGACCGGCCATTCCCCTTTCGCCATGCTCGAATCGAGCAACCCCTGGAGTTTCCGCACCGCCGTCTCCGCCTGGGCAGGATCGGTGTCCGGCATGAGCACCGCGAATTCATCGCCCCCGAGCCGGGCGACCACGTCGATGCGCCGGGTTGCGGCGCGGAGCGTTCCGGCCACCGCGCGCAGCACCTCGTCACCCACGTTGTGACCGAGACGGTCGTTGACCTGCTTGAAGTCGTCGAGGTCGATGTAGGCGAGGGTCCACGCACCCGCCCGGCGCATCGAGAGATCGACCGCGCTGGTGAGGGCGCCGAAAAAGGCCCGGCGATTCGCGACCCCGGTGAGGGCGTCCGCCCGCGCCAGGCTCCGAAGGATGTCGGCCTGGCGGCCCACGTACGACACCAGGAGGGCCACGCCGGAGAAAAACAGCATCTCGACGGCGGCATTCCAGACGATGAGCCCGGACTGGGTGCGTACCGGTCTCCCGGTCACATCCACCAGGGTCCAGAGCACCGTGGCGAGCGCCGCGGTGACAATCCCGTCGCGCCGTCCGCAAATCCACGCGACGATGGCGAGCGGTAGCAGGTAGAAGAACTCGAGCTGCAGATCGATTCCGGAGAGGTGATCGGTCCACGCGACCAGGGCGAGCAGCAGCCAGCAGAGCCCGAGAATCAGCCAGGGCGGCAGGCGCCGCAGGCCGAACTCGATGGTCCGAAGCCGGAGCATCAGGTGAGCGCGCCGACCCGAGTCAGACGCCGAGCAGGCGGCGAATGTCGTTCGAGAAGGCGAGGATCGTCAGCATGCCGATCAGCACCAGCCCGAGCACGGTCAGGCGCTCTCGAGTCTTTACGGAGAGCGGGCGGCGAAGAATCGCCTCCCCCAGCAGGAAGAGCACTTGCCCGCCATCGAGCACCGGAATCGGCAGCAGGTTGAGCACGGCAAGATTCACCGAGATCAGCGCCATGAAGCCTAGGAACACACTGATGCCCAGCTGCGCGGCCTGTCCGGCCGCCATGCCGATCGCGATGGGCCCGCCCACCTCCCGAGTGGACACGCGCCCGCTGAACATACCCCGCACGGCCCGGACAAGCTGGGTGGAGCCGGCCACGGTCTCCTTCCCTCCCGCCACCACCGCCTCGGCGAGCGTGGCCGGCTCGTGCCGCAGCGGCGTCGTGAAGCCGATCCTCAGCTTGCCGACCCGCCGTTCACCCGAGCTGTCCTTCACCGTC
>Ga0210377_10000182_pt1 | contig 60008 bp, 84 predicted proteins | sample PLM4_65_b1redo_FD_155480 | JGI IMG/M metagenome (GOLD analysis project Ga0210377, IMG submission 155480) | Groundwater sediment microbial communities from an aquifer in East River, Colorado, USA - PLM4_65_b1 redo | ecosystem: Environmental > Terrestrial > Soil > Riparian zone | place: USA: East...
CGTACCTATTAGGCAAGGCGATCGATACCGGATGGAATCATTCGGTCTATATGGTGACGGTTGTTCAGCCGAATGCCGATCACATTCAAGGCCGCATTCGCTCTTGCGAGTACACCAAGGCCGATCTTCTCAAGTACCAAAAGCAATTGCGCGCCGGGATCAAGCGTAACGAAGATGCCGAACTCGACAGCGCTTGCCCGGATCAAGGGTTCAAGACCGTTGATGAAGATTGGGCCGCGTCGTTCTTGGTCGCTGGCGATCACTGCATGTTCTGCGATGCGCAAGCGCGGTGCCCTGCCCGTCAAGCGCTCGCGCAAGAGGCGGCGGGAATCGACTTCAACGATGAACCGGCGGAAATCGAATTCGAACGCAGCGAAGAGGAAATTGCGCGGATCATGCGTTGGATTCCGATACTTGACCAGTTCAAGACGGCTGTTGTCGGCTACGCCCAACGCGCCCTTGAAAACGGATACGAAGTCGAAGGGCAGAAGCTTGTGCAGCGCGGCGCGCATCGCAAATGGAAGAGCGAACCAACGCCGCTCACGGCGAAGGCCATCGCGAAGCGATTCAAGCTCGCCGTTGAAAAGCTCTTTGAGAAACCATCGCTCAAGAGCGGCCCGCAGATTGAGAAGATGATTCCGGCGAAGCGCCGCCAAGAGTTTTCCGACGCGTACCTCTTCAAGCCAGAAGGTGTGTTGACGATCGCCCCGGTTAGCGATCCGCGTCCGGCCGTGAACCGTAGCGCGGGCGACGACTTCGCCGACGATTTGGAAGACCCGGAGGATTTCGGATGATTCTCATGTTCGAAGGGCTGCGAATTACCGCGACATGGCCTGAGCTTGGACTCGGCGCGTTCGTCGTGTTGCTTATGCTCGCGATTGTCACTGTTACCACGTACGGACTAAGATAGGACTCCCGAATGCGCATCGCTACCGCCAAGATCAAAACGTTTTACATCACTGCGAAAGATGGGGATCGCACCGTTCATTTAACGGTCCGCGTCGGCCCCGGTAACGGGCTTATGAAAGACGAAGCCGACTCGATGAAGGCGACGCTTGCGGACGCATTGGTTCGCGCGCTCGACAGCAAGACGATCAAATTCTTTCATCCATATCTTTCAAAGATCAAGGTCATCCGATGACGGCCCCATTCGTCAAGACCAACACGCCTGATCTAGCAGCGATTGATCACGCATTGGCGCATGTCCGCGCCGAAATCCTCCGTTCGATCGATAAACACGGCTCGCCATTTCATTCGGCACATGAAGGTTTCGCGATCCTTGACGAAGAGCGTGACGAACTTTGGGATGAAGTGAAAGCGAACGATCAATTTCGCGCACGCGAAGAGGCTATTCAGGTCGCAGCTATGGCGACGCGTTTCTTTATCGAGTGCTGATTTTTATAACGTGAGTAATTGCTATGGCGAACAATGGTTACGCCGCGCTTGTCGCGGTGCGTGCGGACGCGTCGGGAAAAAAGCGTCGCAAGCTTGACGATTACGAAACACCGCAACCGCACACGGCCCAACTTCTCGCGCATGTGAAGTTCCAAGGTCCGACGATCACCGAACCGGCGTGTGGCGGCGGTCTTATGGTCCGCGCGCTGCGCTTCGGAACCGGCTTGAAAGTGCTTGCGTCCGATTTGAAGACTGGCGCGAACTTCCTCAAGCGTACGCAGAAGATCGCGGGCGATTGCATCACGAACCCGCCGTACGGCAACGGCAACGCCGACGCCTTCGTGACGCACGCCTTGAGCCTCACGGAAGGCCGAGTCGCGATGCTCATGGAAGCGAAGTACGTCTTCGGCTCGCGCCGCTATCAATGGCTGTTCAGCCAGACGAAGCCTGAAAAGGTCATCGTCATTCCCGAACGCATTTACTTCCTTGTCGCCGGGAAGCCGCTCAAGTCGCAATTCTTCAATCACATCTGGATCGTCTGGCCTGATCGCAAGACCCGACTCAAAGGCGGCTACGCCTGCGAAACGATTTGGGCCGAACCATCGGGGGATTCGATATGAACAACCTTGAAGCGTCGTTAAACACCATCGTTCGGGAATCGCAACGGCGGTCTAAACGTTTCGCTATTTACTACATCGCCGCCCTTGCGGTGATTCTGCTTGTGTTCATCGCTGGTCTTCGACTCGCATCCGCCCATGATTGGTACGATCGCGATTGCTGTCACAACGAAGACTGCGGCCCTGTGCCGACTGAGGAAGTCGAAGAGCTTTCGGACGGCGATTGGAAACACATTCCAACCGGAGCGGTATTCAAAAAGAGCGAAGGCCGCGTTCGTCCTAGCCATGACAATCACTTTCACGTCTGCATAGGCAACGCCGAACACAACAAAGGGCGCGCGTACTGCATTTATATTTTGCAGGGGACGTGAGCCATGATCGCTCTTTCAAAGATTGAGTGCGAAGGCATTTACGACGCGGCGCGAACCATCTTCAAGAATGATCTTCACGCTCACAGCGTGCCGGAAGCGATTCTTTCAGGCAACGCTAAGCGGATCGTCATCACGCAATCGATGTGGAAAGCGCTCGCGATCATGGACGTTTGCGAAACGATCATCGGTACGCAACTCGACAACCCGCGTCGTGAATTCGACATTTCAAAACAGCGTGCCAAACACCCGCGCCGCTGATTTTCAAACGGAGTCATTGTCATGCGTACGCGGCTCGATTGGGTCAAATACCACGCCGATTTTTTCACCTTCCCGACTCTCGTTTCCGTCGTGCTGTATTGGCAAAGCGCGTTCATCGCGTCACACCCGATCGTCGCCGCGCTCGCGTTCGTCTGGGGTTTCGTCTTTTGGACGTTTGCCGAATATTGGATTCATCGCGTCGCGCTGCACGGCATGTTTTGGCACGGCACGCACGAACAGCATCACAAGAACCCAAGCGAGCATGTCCTGTTTCCGCTTTGGTATGTGCCCGGCAGCTTCGTCGCGATCTTCGGCGCGTTCTATCTGTTGAGCCTGATACACATCGCGGCGTTCGTCGCGTTTGCGGGCTTTGCGGCCGGATACGTTTGGTTCACGAACATGCACCATCTGCTGCACCATATCGATTTGGTGCCTCAGACATGGTTGCACCGCTTCGCGATCTGGCACAACCGCCATCACCGTTTGAACGATCGCAATTACGGGATCACAACTAACGTCTGGGATCGCCTGTTCGGCACGTCGCGTTGAAACGTTAGTTGATCCGCGCGCCGTTTGTTTTCATTTTCGCGGCAGACAGTTTCAAAACCACCATATTTGATATTGGAGATTTGATATCATGGCTACCATCACGAAACCAAAGCGCGAGTCCAAAAAGTTCACGACTCCCGTCTTCCGCGCATCGTTCCCCAACATCGCCGAAGCTCGCGAACCCGATGACGGCGGCAAGGCCAAATTCGGCGTTTCCGCGATCTGGACTCCATCGAAGTTCACGGACGGCGAGAAGACGCAATATCGCGCGATCCTCGCCGAACTCGACGCCGTGTCGCTTCGGGACTTCAAAAAGAATTGGAAGAAACTTCCGGACAACATCAAGCGCGGCTTGCGCGACGGCGCGGCGAAGGAACAGGAAGGCTACGGCGAGGGTACACGCTTCGCCAACTTGACGACGCACAACCGGCCCGGCGTCGTCACCACGAAGCGACGGCTCAACAAGAAAACCGGCAAGCAGGAATGGGTTCCGATTCCCGAAGACAAGATCGCTTCGGAGATTTATCCCGGCTGCTACTGCCGTGCGACCGTCAATGTCTATTCATACGGCCTCAAGGCGGGCAGCAAGGGCAAGGGCGTCGCGATCGGCCTGATCAACATTCAGAAGGTCAAGGACGGTGCGCGCCTCGACAACCGCGTCAATGCCGAAGACGACTTTGACGAAGAGTTGGACGCCGCTTGGATGGACGAAGCGGACGGGAACGAAGACTTTGACGACTTCGACGGCGACGACGCCGACGACGGCGACGAAGACGAAGCCTTTTGATCGTTCGGCCCGGCGCGATCATCGCGCCGGGGCCACCACGAAAGAACTTCCCCATGTACCATTTGATTCTCGTTATGCTTTTAGCGGGCGGCGAGCCGCAATTTTTGCAGCATCCGCAAAACCCGTTTCCCGACAAGACGGCGTGCGAAGCCGCAAGCGCGTCGGAAACAAAACGGCTGATCGATCGTGGCGCTGCCCATAGCATGACGCGCCCCGAAAATTTCGATTTCACTCTGACGTGCGTTCCGCTTCCGCTCGCGGGCGCTTCGATCTGAAGTCATGTCCGATCGCCGATCGCGGCAACCATACACTATCAAGCTCAAGCCGCTACGCGATCGGCTCGAACGCGCCACGGTTGACTTCGAGTCGCGGTCCGCCTGCGATCTGAAACGCCGGGGCGCGTGGCTTTACAGCAAGGATGATTCGACCGAAATTCTGTGCCTTGCGTGGAAAATCCCCGGCATGCGCGAGCCGAAGCTATGGCACCGCGCACACCCTGATATCGGCATCGAAGAGTCCGAACCGCCTTGGGCGCTGTTCCGCTGGATCGATAGCGGCGGGCTAGTCGAAGCTCATAACGCTTTCTTTGAAATGTGCATATGGGCCAACATCGCCGTTCCGGTGCATGGATGGCCCGTCATAGCCGAAGAGCAATGGCGCTGTTCGGCCGCGAAGGCAGCGGCGCATGCCCTGCCCCGCGATTTGAAGGGCGCTACGGACGCCCTTGAACTGCCCGTCCGCAAGGACGAACGCGGCAAAGCCTTGCTGAACAAGTACAGCAAGCCGAAGCGGCTCACAAAGAACGAAAAAGACCTTTGGGGTGACGACGAAATCATTTTCAACGAAGACGTTGAGGGCCTTCGCGATCTTTGGGAATACTGCCGCCAAGACGTGCGCGCCGAAGAGCGGCTATCGGAAACCATCGCCGATCTATCGCCAACGGAATTAAAGGTTTGGCAGATCACGAATCGGATGAACTTCCGGGGCGTGCTGATCGATATCGATCTGGCACGATCCGCGCTCGCGCTCGCCTCCAAGGCCAAGGCAAAGGCGAACGCCGAATTCTTCAAGCTGACCGGGATCAAGAGCGCGACACAACGCGCCGTCGTCAAGGCATGGCTCGCGGCCAATGAGGCGCTAGAGCTTCCGGACACCAAAGCTAAGACGCTGGAATTCTATCTTGATCGCAACCCGGTCAAGCTTTCGAAGCGCGCCCGGCGTGTTCTTGAAATCGTCAAGAACGTCAACCGTACTTCGACCAACAAATTTAAGCGGATGCTCGAATGCGTTGATGATGACGGCCGCGCCCGTGAGTTATTGGCGTATCACAGCGCCCATACCGGACGTTGGGCCGGTCGCGGCATTCAGGTTCAAAATCTCCCGAAGGGGAATTTCGCCAAGTATCTGCCGAAAGCGACGGCGATGGATATCGCGTGCGAGGATGTGAAGTCGCAAGACCTTGCATGGTGCGAATCCATTCACGGCGACGTTATGAATATGATTGCGTCGTGTCTTCGCGGCGCAATCATCGCCCCGCCCGGCAAAGACCTGTTGATTGCGGACTATGCCGCGATTGAAGCGCGGGTTGTGCTTTGGGCGGCGGGCGCAACGAAAGCGCTCGAAGTCTTCAAAGGCGGCGGCGATATCTATTGCGACATGGCGTCCGGAATCTACGGATATCAGATCGTAAAGGATGAACGGGCGCTTGCGCTGAATCCCGGCGCAAAGATTGCGGCTGTCATTAATGCTATGGGCTCGACCCAAAGAGATTTTGGCAAAGTCGCGATTCTGGGATTGGGCTTTGGGATGGGATTCCTAAAGTTCCTGATCACTCTGCGGACGTATAAAATCTATCTGACGCGCGCCGAAGTGTTGCAGATGATGGGGCCGAAGCGCTTCAAGAAATACATAGCCGTTGTGCGGCGCAAGCTCTTCCCGACGCTCGAAGACTTGAAGGGCGACGAAAAACGACTGAAAGCCGCAGAGCGTGAGGCGCGGATTGGGCGTCGCATGCTCGCGGACGAACAGGAAGACCCGGCGAAAGTCCTGCATGAACTCGCGTTGTGCAAGTACACGGTTGACACCTATCGCCGCCGGTATCCTGAAGTCCCGCAGCAGATGTGGAAAGCACAAGAGACGGCGGCGATCAAGGCCGTCCGCACAGGCAAGGCCGTACGCTGTGGCGTTGTCGTCTGGAAGGTTGTCGGTCGCTTCCTCAAGTGTCGCTTGCCATCCGGCCGTTGCCTGCATTACGCGAATCCTGAAATCAAATTCGCCAAAACGTCATGGGGCGAGTCGCGGCCTTCGCTACGCTTCATGGGGCGTAATCAGAAAACAGGCCGCTGGCAACGCCAAGCCACATATGGGGGCCGCGTCACAGAAAATATCGTTCAAGCGATTGCTCGCGATATTATGGCTTTTGCGAAATGCACGCTCGAAGAGGCGTACGCCCTCGCCTATCTGCTTTTGCTTTCGGTGCATGACGAACTGATTACCGAAGTCGATTCAGATACGGGAAGCCCTGAAGAGCTTGAATTCGTCATGTCCGACTTGCCGCCTTGTTACGACGGTTGCCCCATCACGGCGGAAGGTCGCCGACTTCGCAGATATAGGAAGATATAGGAAGTAGAATCATGCTCGCGCTCGCGTTAACCGATGGCGACGCACAAGCCTTTGAAGAGGCGATCGGCGTTCGTCGCGTCTATCTCAACGAAGACTGTTCGGTTTGGTGCATTGTTGACGCCATCGATTACGAATGGGCAACCCGATGGCGTTGGCACTATGTCTATGATCGGCACGGCCGTAAACGATACGCCGCGCGCAACACGCGGCGGCGCGGCGAGTCCCCGAAGCAAATCAAAGTCTTCATGCATAAGGATATCTTGCTGCGATCCGGCAAGCCACAACCGACGACGGCGCACCATATCGGCGATCACGACGACGGCGACAGCCTGAACAACCGGCGCGGCAACCTTGATTGGGCGACGCCCGCGATGAACCGCGCGAGCGCGAGGGCGCGGCAATGATCATCACGGCAACCGGACATCGCCCCGACAAGTTAGGCGGCTACACCCTTGAGATACGCGAACGCCTGCGAACGACCGCGCGCGAATACCTTGCGTTTGAAGATGTTTCCCGTTGCGTCGTAGGCATGGCGCAAGGATGGGATCAAGCCTTTGCGTATGCGTGCTTTGACCTTGGCATCCCGTTTACGGCGGCCATTCCGTTCGTCGGTCAAGAGCGTGTTTGGCCCAAGGAATCACGTTGGCAATACCATCAACTTATAGACCGGGCGCAACACGTCGAAATCGTATCGCCGGGCGGCTACTCCCCCGACAAGATGCAAGTCCGTAATGAATGGATGGTTGATAACGCTGACAAGATCGCCGCGCTTTGGGACGGCACGAAGGGCGGCACGGCCAACTGCCTTCAATACGCCCGCACGCTCCGCAAGCCAATAAACAATCTTTGGCGGGATTTCGCGCCATGAGATACACGGCCGAACTCATAGGCGCGAACTTCAAGACGCCGCCGTACGAACATCAACTTCGCGAGTTTGAAGAGCATGCCGAAGCGCCCGCGCGGGCTTTGGCGTGGTCGATGCGCACAGGTAAGAGTAAATCCTGCATCGATCGGGCATGCCATCTATACCAACGCGGTCTGATCGACGCCGTTCTGATCTTCGCGCCGAATGGCGTGCATCACAATTGGATCGCGAAGGAATTCCCCGCGCACGCATGGGACGGCGTTCCGCTTGAATGTCTGGTCTGGCGATCCGCTGACAACAGCAAACGCGCGGCGAACAAAATCACATGGAATCGTCATATCGCTTGGGAAGAGCAGCGGGAAGCGTGGTATGCGCGCCTAAAGCTCATGCGCAAATCGCGCAAACTTTTCGTGTTGTCTGTGAATACCGAAAGCATGACTCGCAAAGACGTTCGCGCCGTTGTCGCGCGCTTCATCAAACATCGCCGCGTCTTGGTTGTCTTCGATGAATCGGACGATTGGGGTACGCCGGGTTCTAAACGAACCAAGATGGCTCGCGCGCTCGCGCGCAAGTGTCCTTTCCGAATCATCATGTCCGGGACAATCATCGGCTCTTCGCCGCTCGCCGCGTTCTCGCAATACGAACTGTTGAAGCCCGGTGCGCTTGGCTTCGAGAAGTACGCACCTTTCAAGGACCATATCGCGATCACTGAAGACGCCTATTTCGGCAACCGCAAGTTTCCGAAGATTATCGGCTTCAAGAACGAAGACGATTTGCGCGAGCGTATGGCGAAATGGACTAGCGTCGTTCTGCGTGATGATTGTCACGACATGCCCGATTTGATTCCGGGCGTTGTCAACATCGTTCCGACAGAAGAGCAATTTGCAGCGTATCGCGATCTGCACGAAGATTTCATCTTGTCGCTTGGCGATCAAACGGTGTCAGTCGGCGAGCGTGCGCAGCGCTTCGGCAAGATGCAGCAAGTCTTTTCCGGCTTCGTGATTGACGAACGCAAAAAGGTTCGATTCATCCCCGGCGAAAATCCGCGACTCGATGCGTTGAGCGAACACGTTTATGCAGCGCCGGGTAAGGTGATTATCTGGTGCCAGTTTCAAGCCGACATAGATTTGGTGAAAGCCAGAATGTTAGCTGACGGTGTGAAATTCGTTGAATACCATGGGCGTGTGTCCAATGAGAGTAAGCTAAAGTCTCTACGCACCTTTGCAGAAAACAGAGAGTACAAAGCACTCATTGGACACGTTCAATCCGGCGGGCGCGGCGTCGATATGTCGGCCGCGTCGCACATCTTCAACTACTCGCATACGCAGAAAGCGCGCATGCGATTGCAAGCGCTAGAGCGCGCGACGGCAATCGGCGGCAAGAATATTCACTATTTCGATTTCATCGCGCCCGGTCCTGATCGGGCAATTCTGACGCGCACCAATTCGCGCATTGACATTGCAGACATCATCGCAGGCCGGGGTTTGCGAGATTTTTTGAGAGAGTTGGCAGTGTGAAAATAACGCAAGCCAAAGTGCGACGGCTATTCGATTATCGCGACGGGAACCTGATTTGGAAGGTTTCGCGCGGTCGCGCCGTCGCCGGAGCAATAGCGGGGAGTCTGAATCCCGGTAGCGACGGCTACGTTAGAGTCATGATTGATCGCCTAAGCTATAGAGCACACCGGCTGATCTATCTTTGGCATCACGGTCATTGTCCGCCGTTGGTGGATCATAAAGACACGAACCGCAGCAATAACCGGATCGAAAACCTTCGCCCGCGAACCAACAAACAGAATTGTCGAAACCGGGCGGGTGCAAATATTTCTAACGTTTCTACGGGCTTGCGCAATATCCATCGCAAGAAAGATCGTTATCACGTCAATGTTTTTGCTCGCTATCGAGGGTCATTTATCAACCTGTGTGACGCCTTGAAATGCGCAAAGGAGTTGCGTCATGCCGTCTAGAGTCTTTGTCGTTCAACAACCGGCTTACTTTAGCCGGGAGAAGCGCGAATTCGTCGCGAAGTACGATCTTTCCCCCGCCTCGATACACGGCAAGCTGATTTATCTGCTTGGCCCCGGCAACATCTTCAAGAACCGGATTGAGCAAGCGACGCGGCAAATTCGCGACGTGATGGCGCAACATGATTTTGCGGAAGATGATTTCATTCTCGCGATCGGCGATCCGGTCGCCATCGCAGCGGCGGCGATGATCGCAGGCAACCGGACGAACGGCCGCATTCGAATATTGAAATGGGACCGCATCACCAACGGTTACGAACCTTTTGACGTTGGCGTGTGACCATGACAGTTCGTGAAATCATCATCGCGTCTATCCGGCGCGGGAAGAGCAACGCCGCAGCGCTCGCCGCCGTGAAGCGCAAGCATCCCTATTCCAAGATCACGCTGCCAACGATCAATTGGCATCGCAACCAACTGCGCAGAACAGACCGCGCGATAAAAAACGACAGAAGTTGCCGCCCCTAATCAGCTAACATTTCGCTTGACGCGTTTTTGAAAATCGCCTTATCTGTTTTCGATTTCAGAGTGCGATTTTATAAATGATTTTGCTCCCGGTCGTCATCCGGGTACGTGACGAGTATCTAATCGTCCGGCCCGAAACGTCTCAAGCGCGCGTTGGCGGCAAGCCCGCGAGCGCGACGATTCTTCGGCCAATCAAGCCCAATACCAAGCGCGCGAACATCTTCGCTTGGTTCTGCGATTCGAAGAACTCCCGCAAAGTAGCTGACGCCTGCAAACACTTCCAAGTGTCGCGCCAAACCATATTCGCGCATTGGACTGTTCTCAATCGCGAGCATGGCATCGGCTACGCGCTCGATAGCGATTGCCTCACTCCAATTATCCCCGGTGAATATCATGGCGCTTGAAAAATCTTTGTGGGGTTGGCTCGCGAAAGCGCGTCCCGTTCTAGCCGATCGTCTGCATATGCAGCGTGTTGAAAACAGCATCGAAGGCGGCGCGGGCGACGTTGAAGGTTTCTACACGGAAGCAATGCCCGAGCTCGCGCCCGGCGGCGATTTTGTATCGTTCTGGCTTGAACTCAAATCGGAAGAGCGTCCGGCGCGGCCGTCAACACCCGTCCGTTTCGATCTGCGCAAACGGGAAAAGCAAATCGAATTTATGCGCAAGCGCTACGTCATGGGCGGCGCGGCCTATTGGCTTCTGCAAGTCGGATCGTATTCCGAACGAATGATCTATCTCGCGCCCGGTGATTACGGGGCAGCGCTTGCGAAGGGTGTATGTGAGGGACAATTAGCGGCCTCTTGCTGCAACTATGGAATTTTCAACAAAAACAGTTTGCCCGCCGATGTTTTCAAGCAGGTTTTGAAATGTCACCTAAAGAGATACCGCTAGCGTTGCAGTCGATTCTGCAACTGCTCGAAACGCACAATGCCTTAGCGCTTGAGCGTGGCGAAGCGCAGTTGAAATCGTGGCACGCTTCGCATTGTACGTTGGCGCAACGCGTTGCGATTCTGCGTACGCGATCGATAGTGATCGGGCAACAGGCCCAAGGCGTGGCGGACACAAGCCTGACGCACGCGCGGGTGAAACGCAACATGCCAATCCGGCGCGCGATGCTCGCCGCTCTTTCCTACATCGATCATTACGAAGTTGCCGCGACGGGCAAGGCGTTGAGCAAGCGCGCTGCTAAGCGTCACGATCGGCGCACGCTGCTTTCGGTTGGCTTGCCGTACAGCGAAGTCATTACCCGGATCAAGCAAAAGGTTCCGAACGCGCGAACGACGCCGCTTGCGCTTCGTGTAGCCGCCGCCGCGATCCGCGAAGGGCAACCCGGCTTTGAAACCACTCTGCCGCAGAAGCGGCCTCACGCAGCGAAAGGGCGAACCAAATGCAAGACGTGAAACCATGCGGCACACCACAGCAATACGGCGACTCAATGGTGTGTGAAAATTGCGGAAGGCGCTGGGATTTGGACGAACCCAAACCGCCCTGCCCCATCCCGGCTGTTGACGATGGCGCGATGACTCACGAACAGCTAGGCCCCGGATCGAAAATGAATCGCGGTCTTCGCGCGCTCGATATCTCGCTATGTGCGATTTCGCCCCATCCGCATTTGCAGCTAGGTGTCGCGATTATGCTTTGCGTTCTTGCCGCTGGTCGCGTGCTGGACTCGCACGCCCCGGAGCGCGGCAAGCGGATGAAGCTGATCAAGACCATGATTGGCGAATTCGACTCGAAGCTCCGAACCTATGTCCGGATGCAGATCGAAAAGGGACAATCCGAATCAACAGGTTAACCGCCTGTTAACCGCCCCTCCTTTTGGATTTTGACTCCTGTTTTCGAAAACGCTATGTTGCCTTTCGTAAATCAGACAGTCAGAATTCAAAATGTGGCAAGACGATATCACCATAGAGCTAGCCCGAGTCACGCGTGAGGCATATGCAGCCATTCACGCCAAGATGGCGGCGCAACAGTTGGGTGAAGCGTTTTGCGATCTGCCTGTTGAGACAGTAGAGGAAGACGACTATGCGCAAGCCGCGTGATTTCGTAACAATATCCGTCATCATTCTTGCACAGTTGCTTGCCGTCGCCGGGACGAAGGTAGCGCGCGGCGATACGATCGCGACGGATTGCCAGCGATCGGCCGGGCGGCTGTCGTGTGTAACGACGTTGATCCCTTCCATGAGCAACAGCGCGCGGACCATTCCGGTTCGGCGCGATTTCCTTAGCGCCGACGAAGTAGCCGCCAAGGCCGAACGCGTCCGGGTCTGGGAAGTGTTCTGCAAGCCCGTTGCCGCCGTCGATTCCTTGGGCGTTTCGCGCTACACCTACGCACATCCCGGTTGCGAACATGGGCGGACACAATGAACGCCGCGCGACGCAAGGCCATTGAAGCCGCTGTTGCCAAGCTCGAAGAGGCCAAGGGCGAATTGGAAACGCTCAAGGACGAAGAGCAAGATTATTTTGACAACATGCCTGAGTCGTTTCAGCAAGGCGACAAGGGCACGAAGGCCGAAGAGGCTGTTAGCAATCTTGAAGACGCGATCAACGAAATCGATTCCGCGATTGCGAGCGCACAGAACGCGGCGGAAGGGTAGAGACATGACCCACGAAATCGAGCTTCGCCGGATCGTACCAAACCAAACGCGCAAGTATGTCACGCGCGGCGCGCGTGCGATCTTCGTTGGTGGCGAGCGATGGGGCGAACTTGTCCCCGAGCCGAACGGGACGCACGGCACGCACTATTCATTCACGGACGCGCACGGTTCGCCCGTTGAACATAACGCGTGGAAATCGCGCGGCCGTAAGTCATGGGATCGTCGCCCCATCCGCGTGAAGTCCGACAAATCCGAAAAACGAGGCCACGCATTTAACGATCCCGTCAAGCCCGTCATGGTGCGCGTTGTTGAACGGATCGCGCAAGCCATCAAGGACGGCGATCTGAAAAGCCCGGCCGATTTGAAGCGCGATTCAGAAGCGGCGAACAAGCTTTTCCGTGAAATCCGGGAACAAGCCGCCGACGCCGATCAAGCGGCGTTCAATGCCAAGGCCGATGAAGTTCTTGCCGCGTTTGTGACAAGTCCTATTCGAATGTGCGAAGACCTGCCGGGTTCAGATCAAATGCGCGCGTTGGTAGTCGCGGCGCTGCGATGGGCACAGACGCAATGATGATCCGTTCAACATCCATCCACATGCACGCGCCCGGTCTTTACCGCGTTGGCGTCGGCGGATGGATTGAGCGGCGTTCCAAGAATGGCAGACGGTGCCTATGGGAAATCACCGTTCCCGGCTTCGGCGGCGCGAATATTCACGAAAGCTTTGATGCCTGCCAAGCCGCCTTGATCGTCGCGGGCGTGATAGCCGCCGACGTGCAAAAGAAAAGGCTTCCGCGATGACAACGCCGGTACACCGCAACACGGCTAACGAATACTTCGAAGCGATTCGCGTAGCGATCCCGGCCGATGCAGTCGCCGTGCATATCTATTGTCGGTCTTCTGTGCATTGGACGGACAATAAAAAACGCGCTGAAGAAATCAGCTTCGCATTCCATCGCAACGTTGATGTTGCCTCGCGGGCGTTTCAGTCGGCCGCACAAACCAATGTGTATGATTGGGGTGTGCTGTTCTTTCGTGCGCCGGATCACGTACCGGCGGTTAGCGGTTGGCATATGTGGGACACCTTCACGTGAGCGATTTCGAAGGGCAACCGTATTTCACCGCGCGGGATATCCGGGCGCGCTTCGGCGTGAAGGGTAAGAATTGGATCAAGACCAAGATCGCGAGCGCTGGATTCCCTTCGCCGAAGACCCGCTTCGGAAGCTCGCGCAATTTCTGGCTTGCGTCCGATGTGCTGGAATGGGAACGTGTGATGATCGCCAAAGGTATCGAGGCGACGAAGAGGCCGGGCAAATGACCCGCTATCCTACCTTGACGAAACCGCAGCGCGCAATTCTGCAATTCATCGCGGACGGTCACGCGACATATCTCAAATATTTCGGCGGATCGCCCGGCAAGGAAGACATGCGCGATCCAGCGCGCGGATTCTATTGGGCGCAATACGATCGTACGCAAACAGCGCCGCCGTGCGACGGTCGCGCAATCAACGGTCTGATTAAGCGCGAATTGCTGCGGCCGGAAGATGACGGCGATTATGCAATCACGGACGCCGGGCGCATTGCCCTTGGTCAAACTGTGATCGCCGAAACTAAATACCAATGGTTTGACGCGAACGATGATCCGATACCCGGTGCCACCGGGCCAACGCTTGATACTATGAGCGGAAAAGAAACTTGCCGCATTACCATCAAGCGAACGTTAGTTGAGGCCCGGCGCGTTCGCGGCTAGGCTACTCGGATTCCTGACTACCGGCGCGGCGGATGGAAGCTAGACAACACCCCGCAGCGCAGACGGCCGATGGAATGGGCCGGGGATTAAGAAGCGGTATCGGTCTAGCCCGCTTCCGACTCCGGCCCGCCCAATCCCTTCAATCCCAAGATCAAGGCACGCAGCGGGCCGCGCTTGTGCGTTATTCCCGGCCGGACGCACTTTGCACCCGGCGCGATCGGGACGCCTGTACGGCCCTCTAATCGAGCCGCCCCGTTTGGTGTTACCCCGGCGCTACCCGCCGCTTGTTTTGCCGGTTCGTTGGGGAGCTAAGTGCTTGAGCGGGTGAAGGGAATCGAACCCTCGTATTCAGCTTGGAAGGTCCGTACCTGCCTTCCCGCCCGGTCCCGCCCCTTCCCGCCTTTGGCCTGTTTTCCGTTTACCTTTCAAGGATATGATGCCAATAAGGGAACAATCGGGACGTTAGGGGATACCACTCCAAACCCCCGGAATCTGTTACCCCGGCGTTACCCATGACAGTCTTGACGAAAATCAGCGTCGATAGCCTCAAGCCGCGCGCCGATCGCTTCGAAGTGCCAGACGGCCGCGTGCGGGGCCTCTACATCGTCGTTCAGCCGTCCGGGGCGAAGAGTTGGGCGGCGCGCTACAGGCACCACGGGCGCGCTCGCAAGCTCACGCTAGGCCCTTTCCCGACGTTAGGTCTAGAGCAAGCGCGGAAGCTCGCGGGCGACGCCATGTCCAACGTAGCGGCCGGGCGCGATCCGGCTGGGGAGAAGGTCAAGGCGCGCGAAGCCGCCCGATCGGATCAACTGTTCGGCGTGCTGTACGATCGCTATTTCAACGAACACGTTGCGCAGACCTTCAAGCCAAGTTCCATTCGACTCTGCAAGGATATCTTCGGCCGTCTCATTCTGCCGAAGCTGAAACGGATTCGCCTATCCGAAGTCACGGCTCAAGATTGCAAGGCGTGCTGGCGCGCTCCCGTGCGCAAAGGCCACCGGACGACGGCAAACAAGGTACACAAGCATTTGCGGCAGTTCTTTAACTGGCTGAACGCCGAACTGATTACGCAGATCAACCCTATGGAAAAGGTTCGCAAACCGGCCGAAGACAAGAGCCGCGACCGCAAGCTGACCGATCAAGAAATCATTTGGTTTTGGTGTGCGTGCGAGGAAATCGGATACCCCTTCGGTCCTGCGTTCCAACTGTTGCTGTTGACCGGCGGACGGCGCGGCGAAGTCCAAGGCATGACCGATCGCGAGATTGATTGGCCCGGCGACGTTTGGTTGATCCCCGGCGCGCGGACAAAGAACGGGATCGAACATACGGTTTATATGTCCGACTTGATGCAACAGATTCTTAGCGCGTTGCCTGTGATCGGCCGGGGCAAAAACTGGCGATATCTCTTCACCACATCGGGCACCAAACCGGCGAGCGGATTCGCCAACGGCAAGGCGCGGCTTGATCGGATCATGAAGCGGCTCGCGGGCGACGTGCCTATACCGCCTTGGGTTGTTCACGATCTGCGGCGATCGTTCGCCAGCGGTTGCAGCCGTCTGACGCCGCGTGTTCCGCTCGAAGTTGTTGAGCGCTGCTTAAATCATGTATCGGGCAGCTATGGCGGGATCGTCGGCGTCTATCAGTTGGAACACTTAGCGCCGGAAAAGAAAGAGGCGTTCCAGCGTTGGGCGGATCATGTTAAAAGTTTAGTTAGCGAACATTGAAGTCCGACGAACATTCGAACCGATCTGTAACCGGGTTCATACGGCATTTCGATTCAGACGTGCTGACCGTGCTGCCCACCTTCGACTCATAGCTGCATTTAGTTTCGCCGAAGTGATCCGTCTTGCAGCCGCCGGAACTCGTAAGCCAAGGCTCTTTGCCCGTTTTCGGATCGCCGAACGCGTACGCGATCACAATGATTCCCAACACGATGAAAAGAAACTTTTTCATAGCTCGCCTCGCGGGTAGGCAATCAACCTACGCGCGAACCGTTAATGAGGCGTTACCGAAACCATTTCATCGCACACCACGTACCGGTGAACGCGCCAAGCGCGGCCGGGATCAACATATATGGATCGTGCGTGTAGCTGATCGCCGCTGTACCGCTCAACAGTATGAGCAAGGACGCGTACGCGCCCGCCCCTATAGCGTTCGCCCGGCCGATGGCGCGGGTATAGCCAACCCAAACGAAATCGAGTGCGAAGAGCGCGGCGAACGTGATCGCGATCACGTTAAAATATCCAATAGGCTTTGCGCTCGATTGTCCCGGCGAACGGCCGAACCTTCGCGCGTTCATTGATCGCCCCGGCCGCTAGATAATCCTTCCCTTCAAACCAATCATCACAGACAAGAACGCCGCCGGGGAGCATGCGGCCCCAAAGCCAATCCAGCGCGGCTACAGTCGGCGTGTAGTGATCCAGATCGACATGAGCGAATGCGTATGGCCGGGCAAGCAACGTTTCCTGTAGCACGTCCGGAACCCATCCCTTGACCAAGCGAATTTTTGGGTTCGGAAACTTCGCGGCGATCTTTGCCAGCGGTTCGCGCAACCGCCCGCGCGGATAGGGGTTGCGTCCGTCCGGCATGATATCGCGCGGCGTCGGATCGCCCATCCCCTCGAAAGAATCGACTCCGAAGGTCAAACCCGGATGCGCGGCGATGAACCGCAAAGAATCGCCCCGGCAAACACCAAGCTCGATACGATCCCCGGCCGGGGCCAGCGCGATTAGATCGTGAAAATTCATGACTCAGACCACACATTGCGGACGCCGTACCATCGGCATTTGTAGCAATAGACGGCCATGTGAATCGCGCCCTCTATGAGCCAAGCGACGATGACTATCACGACGGCGAGGCAGCGCAACAGGAAGGCGATCGGCCACGCGAGCAGGTACGGCTTGCGAATGCGATCCGGCCAATCGCGTGAGTTACTGAAAAGCGCAAGCGCCATCCGTTCCAACACGCTCATGGGACGGCCCAAGAATTCAGCTTCAAGCTCTTTTTGTTTGGCGTCCTTATCCATATGCAGACTCCTACCCTAGCAGCGAATATGCCATGTCAAGATGCTCGTCCCGTTCGGCTTCAGTCTTCCATGTCCGGCTGCAATGCGCCGGGTTGCAATAAAAGCGGCGCTTGTGAATGCGCGTGAAATCATCCGGGCAACAGCGTGTGCGCTTGTAATATTCAGGCGGGCTTTCGCCGCGTCGGCATTTTGGCTTTTCGAAGAATGTCATGCTCGAAACTTCTCATTCCAGAATGTGAGGATGGTTCGGGAAGCGTTTTCGTATGTTAAAATATGCGAGATTGAAGCGGCGTTCGGCCCCTTCGAATATGAAAAGGATCGCGCGCACGCGCCGCCGGACAAGACGCCATCATACCAAGTCGCCTTGTGATCGTGGGCTTTGTTGACGCGACGGCCTAGCTTCCGCAGTGAACGTGTTGACCCGCGCGCACCATTCGGCCCCAGATCGCCGTGCAGACCGCATTCAATGCCGCCGCCGTGTTTCTTGAGGATGATATAGGATTCATCCTCACCGTTGAATTTGACTCCGGCCGGGATTGGGTTCGCGCAATTGCGAAGCGCCCATTCAAGCACGTTGAAATCCTTGTCGCCGCCTTCGATGGCATCAAGCAACTTGTCTTGCAGGCGATAGAAGTACCGCGCGTTTGTCATGTCATGCGCGGGGTTGGCTTCGTTCAACCATCGGTTCAAATGCCGATCGTGGTTTGAACGAATCACGACGCTTTCGCACCATTCGCGATATGCTTCGGTCGCGAAGTCGGCTGTCACCTGAATTTCATCGTCAACGCTGCTTTCGCCGTTGACATGCTTTTCAAACGTCCGATGAAAATCCTTGATTTCATGATGCCCGGCCGCGCGCATTGAAAACAGATCATGCCAAAACTGTTTGCGCGGGCGAAGCTGATTGAGCATGCCGCGCGGTCCCCATCCGAGTTCGCGAACCCATAATTCCATTTCGGATGCGTGGATATCGCCCCAAGTGACGGCTTCGATGAACGATCGGCCGGGCGCATTCAAATCCTTGGGGAGCGGGATCGCGTCAACCTTGCCGTCTGCGATCCTCACGCCTCGATAGCCGCGCGGACCGATATCGTACACCGCGCCGTCGTCGCCGATCTGTAGTTGTCGAACGTACCAATTGCCCTCGCAATCGACTTCAACAAGCACGCCGCCGAATGAGTGCTTGCGTTCCGCGACGATGCCCGCCCGCTTCTTGATGTAGTTGCGCATTGTGATCGCGCCGGTCGCATAGTTGAACTTCGTTGCTTCGTCGGCAAGCGACGCAATCGACTCCATTGCATGCTTTGCGTGCGGGATGATGTTTGACGATCGGCCGTTGTAATCATCAAGGCCGGTTAGCGGACTTGTCGCCGTTGGCAGGATGTTCATTTCACCGCACCAGATCAGGCCCGGTGCAAGCTGAATGGATTCGTCTTTGATGTGCGGCACAAGTTCAGGCGCGAACCAAAGCTTCTCGCCTTTCTTGCTTTCGTCGTACGATCCGCGTTTGACCGCTTTCACGCCGTACGCGTCAATCGCGTAAGAGAATGAGCCGAAGATCATTTCAAAGGATGACTTCGGCTGTGTCGCGAACCAATCGCCATACGCCCGCACGTTCGCCAAGCCGGGATGGGGATAGGTATTGTTCTGACACGACGAGAGGAAATAGCGTGCAACGCCGCCCTTCGGCGGCAACGGGCGCTGTACCGCTTCGACGTAATCAATATGACCGTCAACGATCTTGCCGAGCTTCATGCGCAACTTCGTTTGCGCCATATCGAGTCGATCCCGAAACGTATTCCGTTTCATCTTACGCATACGCGCGGCTTCGGATTTGTTTCCGCCCGCGTCAATGTACGCCTGAATATCCTTGCGCAATTCCTCGATAGGAACTGGCAATGAACCCTTGCCGTTGTTCATCGTTACTTCCAATGGTGATCTATGAAATATCGAACCGCTAAAACAATGAGTCCGCCGATGACGGAAAGAAACGCCGCAAATGATGCAAGGCCAAGCTTCGCCGGAGTCGACTCGGCCGTGAGCCGAACGCGGCGGGTAAACGCCGCATCTTTCTGTTGCTCGATAATGCCCGAAGGTGTTTCGGCCTGAATGCCTAGTTCAAGCAAGACGTGTTTGACGGCGCGGTTCGTCGCTCGCTTCGCTGCTTTCTCTGCGGCGGCTTCAATAGCCCTGATAATCGCCGGATCGATCTTCGGCGTTGTGGTTTTACGGACGTGCATTTTATCCACGCCCCCGAAGCGATTTTATAAGCGCAATACCGCCAACGGCGACGCCCGCACCGATGAAGAGCGATTGAATAACGGCGTGTTCGGTTGTCTCGAAGAGGCCGGGGAGCGCGGCGACCCTCCATGACCCGACAGCGTGACGTTGAAACGTCGGCAAGAACCATTCGCCGATGACAATATGCCACGCCGACGAGTCAAGAACGACTTGCCAAGTATGGTATGAGAACGGAAGCATGAAGCCGAAAATCGTCACAACAACCCAAGGCGACCAAGGCCCTTCCTTGCTCCGTATCCCGGCGTTCAGTTCGTCGGCTTTGGACATGCCTTCGATGACTGTTGATCCGACCTTGGCGAGCGTTTCATTATCGCTCAAGTGAACGCGTACTTTCGCGTCAACGCGAGCGTTCAGCCAGTTGAACAACGGGCCGACGATCTTTGACAACGAACCCAAAGCCGCTTCGAATATCCATTTAAACAACATCGCCGTTACCCCGTGTCGCCATCGTCGCTTGGGTCGTTTTTCTTGCGGAAACCCGCCGGGCCTTTGGTCACAAGACGCAAGACGATGAAGATTGCAGCGACGGCAACAAGGATCGAACCAAGTCGCGCACTTTCGCCGAACAGCGTCTTCAGCGTCGTGAGAAGATCGACCAGATCGAATTGATCGGCGAAGCCCGCAAGCAGCACAACGATTCCGATGACTATCGTTCGTACGCCACGAATTGCCGCCATCGCGCATTGATACGCGCGAACAAGGCAAGACGGCTCGCTTGACTCTTCGATCATATCCGAAATCCTATCGAGAAAGTTTTGCAACCAGTTCATCACGGTACTTCCAAGCTACATACGCGAGCGCGCAGAACAGCGCCGCGCCAAGTGCGACCCAAAGCCAAAGCGGAAGATAACCGCCCGCAAGATGATCACCCGCGCCCGTGATGACTTCGGTTGCTATCGTGCCGCCCGCACCTGTCGTCTGACGCACACCGTCGCGTTCCCGTTGGATCGCGGCGCGCGTCGCTGGTCCGGCAACACCGTCAACACGCAATTGTTTGTGTGCTGTTTGAAATTTCAGAATCGCGTCTTGGGTAACGGCCGTGAAGTATTCGCCTTGAGTGCCGGTTTTGAAACCGATCTTCGCAAGTGCGGCGTTCAGGTCCGCGCATTCCGGCCCTTTGTCGCCAAGCCGAAGCATGCCGAATGATTGCGCACGCTTGGAATCCGTGTACGGGCGATTTCCTTCCGGGCCGTAATCGCCTGAAAGGATCATTGCGAGTTCGCGCTTGCGCCGCCGAGTCAGGCCCGCAAGAACCTTTCCGCCGCCCTTGTTCCAACTCAACAGCGTTGGACCAATCTCGCCACGATCGCCGGAGCGGAAATATTTCACCCATGACGCGCGAGCGATTGCGCCCGTGTTAAAATGGAAATCGATTCCCGCATCGAATTCAGCTTGCTTCGCGTTCGGCATCGCCGCGCGAACCGCCGGTTCATAGCTCTTGCGAATGCTTTCGACAAACAGGTACGCAGATTGCGCCGGGCTGATTGTGACGCCGGGACCAATGGGCTTCCCGAGATATTTCGCGGTGAAGCCGTCCGCGTTCGTGTTGCCCCGGCCGATCGTCCAAACGTCGGCCGGACATTTATAGGCGCGAAGTGACTCGCCCTCGAAGTCCGCGCAAACGTTCAAGCCTTTGGATGAAGTGAGCATCATGGTCCGGCCCTGAAATCAGTGGCCGGACTCTGCGGACGATTGCAAAAACGATCAACTAACGATTCAGATTACGCGGACTCGGATTCCACTTCGAGAATTCCGGCGTAAGCGTAAAGCGTCAGAGTCAGGTCACGCGCGGTTGCGTCGATCATATCCGGAGTTCCGATGTAGAGCACATCGCCCGGCATGAACTGCACATCGTCGGCGAAGACGAACGAAATATCATCTTCGGAATCGGCGTCGCCGATGACTTCACCGATCTGAACGCTGCCTTTGAAGATCGGATATGACGCCGTTCCGGTCATGCCGATGCGGTAGCCACCAAGCGAACCGGGAAGACTCGTCAATAGATAGAACGGTGAGACGGCGCGATATGCGAACATCGGCCGAATACCGCCTTCCGATTCGGAGTCCGAAGGGAAATCGGATGATCCGTCAACGAGTCCGAAGCCCGGCGGACCGGCAAAGAAAAACCCGCCGCCGACAGCGAAGCGATTCGGCGAAGGAAACAGGAACGTATAATACGGGCCGCTTAGATTGCCCGCGTCCGGATCGAACGTTCCGGCCGCCGATGTGTGATCTTGGTTCACAAGATACACGCCTTCAAGTTCTGAAACGGTCGCGGTCAAGAGATTGCCGCGCTTGTACGCTGTTGAAGGCAACCAAGCGTCTTCCCATTTGAGTTCGGCGAGCGGTAGCGTGAACGGGCCGAATTCCGTTGAGTCGTCCATGATGATAGTCATCTGGTCGTCAGTGACATCGATCGCGGCGATTTCGTTCGGTTGCGGCGGGTCCGCGATGATCGCCGCAATCTGCTGCGCAAGATCGTAAATATTTCCATCCGCTTCAACGGGAGTTAGATTCGTTCCCTTGCCCGCGCCCCAAGCGCCGGTTGTGCGATAAACTAAAGTCATTGCAATAACTCCTATTCCGTCGTTATCCCGCGCTTAGTACTGTTGAAAATTCGCCGTTGCCCGTGTTCACTGTGATGGAAGCCGTAACGGTAATGGAGCCGTTCACCAGTCCGTTCGGTTGATTGTATTCGGCTTCGTGCATCAACTCTAAGTCTGCATCATACGTTTCAACCGTCCCGTGAATTGTTGAATTCGTTTCGCTAGGTGCGGCAAAGCCCGGCGCAATCATGTTGATAACAACAGTTTCCGCCGGTTCAATTTCTAATTCAGTCATCAAGTCGGGGATATTTTCAACGAGAAAAGCCCATCCCGGCGTGCCGCTGAAAATTCCGAATTCGTAAGAACCAAACTCGGACGGAATCGAAATCCCGTTAATGGTGAATGACTCCAACGTCCCGTCACCTTCGTAAAACCCATCCAATGAAAACCGAATATTTCCGGTGACCGCATATAATCTGCTACCCCATCCAACATTGACGACGTTTTGAAACGGATCGAGTCTTCTGATTTCTACAGCCATGTATCAAACTCAATCGAAATTCGGGCGAATCTTAATCCGCTCGCGAGAAATACTGTTCACAAGTTCCATGTTTCGAATGCGTTCAACTTCAACGAACTGCGTAGGATCATCCGGATTTTCTATCCGCACTTTTTCTATTTTGCGTGCGGACGCATCTTCAGCCCATTCAACTTGAACGTTGAGCGTGTACGGCGGCGGGTCTTCCTGATAGTTTGCATCGGCCTTTCCAGCCCATTCCAGAACAGCCGTTTCCGGTTCGTCCGGAACAGCGGACGGCAAAGGCGGCAAGCGTCGCGCCGTGAATACGGCGTCGCTTTCAAACGGACGGATGATGCGCTCAACGCTCATGACGCGGCCTCAAGATCAATCGTCTTCGGCACTTTCAAAAGCGACGTGTTAAACGTGAATTCGTTATCATAAGGCCCGGTATTGAGCGGCTTCAGTTCGACTCGGAAAGATGTTTGAACAGTGTTGATCCGTTCGAACGCTTCGTTAGGATCGCGCGAATCCAAACCCAATGCCGCCCGTTGCTCTTCAACTGTTCCCGTTTTTGTAATATCGATCACAACCGCGCCGGGGTTGAGTCCGGCAATGAAATTCGTCCCGTCGTCGTTCGCGGGTGTTAAGCCTTCGATCGACTCATACGCGATCTGCCCCGCAATCGGCATAATGAACATGCCGTCATAGCGTTGATATCCGACTTCAACGTACCCCTCTTCAACGTATGTCGGCGTTCCCGCATCTTCGGTCACCGTGCCGCCGTTGCCGATCGTGCAACCGATTCTGATATCGCACACGCTAGCGCCCGTCTCCCCATCAACGCCAAGATGATAAGAAACGATCTTCCCAGCCGCTTCGCCGCCGGGCAAACGCGGATCGTTAAGCCGCGCATTTTTCCGACAAGACAAATTCGCCGCAACGCCAAAAGTAAAAGGCGCTTCAAATTCCACTTCGACAGCGCGAGCGCGGGCTAATAGCTTGGCGCGGGCCATGCTAATCAACGCTTCGATAGTTTCCGTTCCGCGCGTCGTCGGAAAATAGCTGTTGCGCCGCAGATCATCCAACGGCAGCGATCCGTCAACATCGTTCGATATTTCCGCCGAATTCAAATCGATGCGCAAAATCTCTTCGTCGCCGGGATCGGTCAAGATCGCTTGCGTATCGGCCTCGATTGCGAAAGCGAGCGTCTCACTTCGCTTGCGATCCGCGTCGTACTGAACGACAAGTGTTGGCCGTATCCGTTGAATCGGAATATAAAGAGACTTCGCCGGGAATTGCGTCCCTAGCGAAACACTCGAAACGAATTCCGGCGGCATAACAACGCCAACCATTTCAGGCGTGCGTCCGAAGTTCGGCCCAAAGCCGACAGTTACGACGTAATCGAATTTCCAAATTGCGCCACCGACAGAATCGACGCGTTCGGCCGAACCGTCATAGACCGTCCAACCGCCGCCAAATGACGCGCCGGGTTTCGGCCAATTTGCAATAAGGCCATCCCCGGTTAGGGTTTTGATTGTCGTCGGCGCACCAAATGCAAGCAGACTAGACAGATCAACGAAGCCGGTCGCGACCTGACTCCAGCCGACGCCCGCTGTCACTTCAACACGGCGTACAGGCGTCTGCGTGTAGGACACCTGAACGGAATCATAGAACGCGGTGTCTTCGTCAACGTCAATATTGCCGTCTTCACCGTTGATCACATCCGAAGCCGTAACTACATGCGTCACACGATCGATGTGCCAAAGCGCCGGACGGAATTCCAACACGTTATCTGGATCGTCGCGATTTTCCGGAGCGAACCAAATCCCGTCCCAATACGGCGCGACTTTCATCGCCGCCGCGACCGTCGTTTTCTGTTCAGCAAAATCGATCGGCCGAGCGATGAAAGACAAACGTACTTGTTCGTCCGTTAGATTCTCGGGGACGCCGACAAGCCTGCCAAAGAACAGCGGCGTAACCTCGCCTTCACTTGTTGGGTCTGACACGTCGGACGGCAATTCGCTTTCGTCCGATTCATACTGCAACACGTCCGGCGGTTGCCAAGTCGTATCGATAGCAAACCACGCCCAAAGCTCGCGGCCGGGCGCGAGCAAGCCAACGTGCGGATTGATTACCGTCACGTCCAATTGCGGAAAATCGCCTTCGTCGTGAGTCAGATCGAACGACAATACCTGTTCGTCTTCGCGGATATGTTCGGCCCCGAAGACGGTTTCAGTTTCGTCAACCCAACAAAAATAGAAAGGGCCGCTCATGCCCGCCGCTCCTTACTATTCTCAAAAGCCGCACGACGCGCGAACGACCACGGATTGCCTTTATTTGCCACAGACAGTTTGGCGCGAGTCTCTTTTGAAACTGGCGGCATAATTGCCGCTCGCCTTTTTTCCGACCACGTGCTGCCTGTTAGTGCTTTGGTATTTGCCGCTCCTATTTTAGCTCGCGTTTCGGCAGAAAGTTTACGACCGACCAAGCTTTTGATTATGTTCTTGCGATGCGATTCTGAAACTTTGCGACCGCGCAGTGGCGACGGTCCGGAATTTCCTTCTGCTGAGTTCAATGTGCCGAGAACAATGGACACATTGCTAACAGCATATGGTCCTTCGTCACCGTGCCGCGCCATCACGTACTGCCCTTTACAACGTCCACGTTCGCGTGAGTGGCCCGACTCTTCCCATATTCTAAGCCACGTTTCGAACGTAAGTTCAAACGCGATACCGCGATATTTAGCATTGGCTTTTTGTTTTTGAAACGCTACTTTCAAAATCATGACTCCTCGCACTCAAGACTCCAACTCTGTAGCGCGCCGTATTCGTCCTTGGTGACGGTGAAATTCGTCACCAGCATAAGCAACTGCGGCCGATAGAACGTAAAACTACCTTCCGTTCGCGTTGATCCCGCGACGGCTGTTCGTCCGGCCGTCCCGCCCGTCAAGAAACCAAGTTCGGCGATGCAAGACACGGTAAGCTGCAAGCCGGGCCAGATCGCATCGATGGCAGGCGGTTGCTGATCGTTGCCGCTGATCGTGCTACGATACTTGCGAAACTGTGCGCTCGATACGTCGATAAGCGCCCCGTTGATTGTGCGCCGCAAGTTCGCCGCCGCGCCGATCGGGTCAAGCGATTGCGTGAGGCCCCGCGCGCTATACGGCGGAACGCCCATCCCGGTAAGGATAAGTTGTGTTTCGTTGGCCATGGTCAGCCTCTATACCAAGTCGGCTTGCGGCCCGCGCTACGCAGGCTCTTGCGCGAGGCGTAGCGCTGCAACTGACCGACAACATCCGAACCGCCCATCATCGGGAACGACTCGCCGCCTATGTTGACGTTGACGGGTCGTAGCGATCCGCTGCCCGCCTGTGCAGTCGCTAGCCCGCCGTCTGCGAAGCGGGAGACAGATGGCATAAACGACGACGCTGCATGCGCCAAACCGCCCATGTTGAAGCCGCGCCCCTGCATGAGTGCGCGAACTTTCTCAATCGGGATTTGCATCCGGCGAATCGCTTCCATAAACGCGACGCCGTAGCCTTGGACGGATCGAGCCGGCTGAACGAACTCGCCATCTGACAGCCGCGCCGGAATGGAATCGCTTCGCGAGCTTCCCGGCCCTCGCACATGTCCGCCGCGTGCGAAGCCCGTCGTTTCCGTTCCGTCGCCGCTTCCGCCGGTAGCCGCTTTGACCGCGGCGATCACTCGCTTTGCGCCTGCGATGATTGAATCGAAGACACCCAAGATTTTATCGCGCCAATCTGTGAATATCCCGGTCACAAAACTTAGAGCGTCATTGAAGACACCCTTGACGCTATCCAATGCGCCCGTAGCTTTGGAAACAATCCAATCCCAGACGCCAGTGACGAAATCACGGATCGCCGTCCATGCGTCAACGAATGGCTGAACAATTTTGCCGAGCCATGAAAGGATGACTTGGAAGCCCTCTGCCGTCTTGGCCTTGATCGCCTCCCATACGTCTGAGGCAATCTGTTTAAGATTTTTCCAGACTTCAGACCAGCCGCCGCTAAAGAGACCAAGCTTTGCTAGTGCCGTCACCACTAAAAAGCCGATCGCCAAACCAAGCGCGATGATAATTCCAATCGGCGAGGCAAGTATTGTGACAAGCAAACCAACGGCAGAAACAAGACCCGCAAAGGCGATCTGCGCAACAGCGATGATTCCCGGCACAGCCGCGAGACCAACACTGAAGAGCAACACCAACCCGCGAACGGTAGTTGCGACAACGCCAATCGCAGCGCCCAAAAGCCGAAAGCCGCCAAGCAACTTCGTCACCAATAAAATAGTTGCGAGTTGCCCGCCCGTGAGTTCGGTCCCGAACAGTTTATTCATCGCTACGGCGACCTGATCAAGCACAGCCAAAAACGCAGTGAACGCGGGGACGACGATTCCGTTAAACGTCTTCTGAACGCCGATGCCAAACGCGATCACACCATCACGGGCCTTGATAAAGAAACCGTTTTTTACGTCCTTGTCGCGGCCATCCAGCAACGCAATGAAATCAGCGATGATCGGTCGCGCCTTGGTCGCGATATCAAGTCCGAACTGAAGAATCGCGGCGCGGTTGCGAACGATTGCTTCAATGAACGAATTGACAAGGCCAGTAACGGACGGCGCAAAAAGCAGAACGAACGAATCCTTCAAGCTCGCGGACGCACGCGACAGCTTATCAAACGAGTCGTTCAACGTTTGACCGATCGATATTTCTAACGCCGTAAGAGGCGGCGCGATCCGCTTCGCTTCCTCTTGGAGCTTGCGAATCCCATCCGCGCCCTGCGCAAAGAAATTCACAGCCCGCGCATTCTTCGTGCCAACAACCTGCATCACGGTATTGACGCGCTCTAGCGGATTCTCGATATCCTTCACTGCGTCGGCGAAGTCTAGCAGAATGCCTTGGCCTTCACGAAGCGATCCGTCCACGTTGCGGATACTTACCCCGAGCTTTTGCAGCGGCGATGCGGAAGACGCCGCTTCGTCCCGCATGTCGCGAAGTCGCTTGTTGTATTGAAGATAGTCAATCTCCCCGCCTTGCAATTCGCGAAACAGCCTGCCCTGTTTCTTGCGAAGATCGTCTTGCTTATCTCCCGATTCGCGAACGATGCCGTTCAACTTCGTCAGGGCGCGCGTGAATTTGTCTTCCCCCAAGCCGCTTTGTTCGGCCGCGAAGCGCAACGTTGAAAATTCTTCGGCCGCGAGTCCAACCGATGCGCCGACTTCCTCAAGCGTATCTGCGCTATCACCCGCGCCGCGAAGAGTCTTTTGAATCCCCGCGCCCGCGAGCGCGATTGACCCGGCGGCGATGCCAAGATTGCGCACGCTTCCAAGAACTGCCTGTTCAAGGTTGCCGAACTGTTGCCGAACTTTCTGCGCTTCGCCGCCGAACGCCTTAAGGCGCGCGGTTACAGCATCAATGGATGCGCCGAGTCTCTGAAAGCCGGACGACGCATTAGCGGCGGCGCTAAGTTGCGTAAAAGCCTTCGTGCCCGCATCGCCGATCGCTTTCAGTTGCGCCTCGATAGCTTTGCCGCCTTCAAGGGCAATGCGTTGAGTAATCGTTTTACCGGCCATCGGTTTGAACCTTGCTGAAATAGAGCGATGCGAGTTGCTTACTTACGTCCTGCGCAACCCCTGAGATATTAAACCGCTTCTGAATCGTAACCTGTTTCAAGCCAACGAAAAGCGGTACGGCGCTAACTTTGCCGCGCTTGCCTTCCGAACCCCGACGAAGTTTTGAAAGCGAAAGTTTCAATCCTGAATTGGATCGCTGCGCTTCGCTCAAGCGCACATTAGTCGCGAGCAAAGGAAGCTTGCCCGGACGATTGAGCGAAAACATTTTAATACCGCGCTCGATAAAGCCGCGAGCCGTTGCGCGGTTGCGCCCATTCTTTGGCGTGCTGCGCAACGGAATCCAAAGCAGGCCACTCTTACCGACAATCCGCGCGCCCTCTTCGAAGACCAACGAATATGAAATCCGATGAAAGCCAAACGCGGCGGCGTTGATCGATTCCTTTTTTGACGGATAGATGTTCACCCGCCATGCGTTTTGCCAACGCGATGAAAAACCCGCCGCTCCGATGTTCTGGCGACCTTTGAGCTTAAGCAAATCCCCAACGGTACGGATCGCTTCCGTTGCGGCATGCGCGATCGTATCGCGTGCGTCCTTGCTGAACGCAACGCGAACTTTGTCCGCGATGTTGTTTGCCACGATCGCCATTTAGTCCCGCGTCCATTCGCGAACTTGCTTTTTCAAATCCTTCGGATCGCCGCGCGATGCCATTGCGCCGATATTCAGCGCTTCGGCGTTCGCGAACGCCCGGCGCTTGGAAGCAATAAACAAAAACGCAGAAATCCGACGCGGCGTATAAGACCAAACGTCGCGCGGATCGTGACCGGCCGAAATTAGCTCTTCGACCGCTGCGGCGATTTCGTAACCGGAATGTTTGTAGGCCCTGCGTCCAACACGCCCGCGATTGCCGTGAGGGCCTCCACGAAAGGGGCAACACCTTTCGGCATCGTCGCTTCGATGATCTTCTGGATAAGCTCAAGCTGTTCATGCGCGGCGAGCGACGCGGCGACCGCTTCAACTTCGACGCTGCCCGGCATCCCCGTCCCGGCGGCGATGATCGCGGCGATTGCTTCCGGTGCCAGCTTGAAGATCGTTTCGGCGTCAAGCTTCGGCTCGCGCCCTGTCAAAAGCTCGCGGAAGACGGGGAAGCGTTGAAGCAACACGGCAAAGCCGGTTGCAGAAACTCCGGTGATGGGAATGGACGTGCCGCGTACGGGGACCGTGAGCGAAGACGGGGCGATATCAAGCAAGCCGGGCATGTTCTAAAATCCTCTTTCTAAAAGTCATCTTGGCCCGGCCGCAAAATACGCGGCCGGGGAAAATCTTCGAACCGCTATACGGACTCGGACTCGGACTCGCTTGGATAGTCGCCGGACTCGCCGCCTTCGAGGGCAAGCAGCGTTGCGGTGCCGAAGCTTCCGTTGACAACCGCACACTCGCCGGTCACTTCAAGCTGGCCCCATTCGTCCGAAATCGGATTGAGCGACGACGACGGAAGAAAATCGACCTTGTTCAGGAGGATGATCCAGCGGGGACCAACTTCGTTCGTTCCGGTGAAACGCAGTTCGCCGGAAATCGCGTTCTCCGAGAAAATATCGATTTCCGTGTATCCATCCGAATTCGTCTCGGGATCGCCAAGCAGCGCGAGGCCCAGATTGTGCGCGTTCCATTCTTCCATGAGAACGCGGACCGTCATCGATTTTTTGAGCACGATGGTTCGATCCTTCGACCGAACGCCTTCCATCGAAGAGAAGTGCTCAAGAGATTCGGCGTTCGGCGTGAGTTCGAATTCGGGCACGTTGCCAAGATGCTTCCAGACGCTCGCGCCCGTGCGCTTGAATTCAACGATGCCTTTGCCGACGAAATAGTTGGTGATATTCGGGGCGGACATGACAGACTCCTGACTCTGATTTGTGAGACTGTCAGGCCGGAATCAAATCCGGCCGCAAAACGTACCGAAAGGCAAAGCTAATTCCCGCGATACCTTCGATGGTGCGTCCGGCCGCAAATCCGGTTGCAAATCCGGCATAACGTAAATCCCCGTCATGGCACAGGGCAACTAACGTTTCATCGTGCAAAACCGCCCGAATTACCTTGCGTCGAAGGGTGTTCAGGGCCGGGCCGATATCGTCCGCATTCTTCTGCACCAACAAATGCACTTCCGGAGTCATCACGACGATAACCGGCGTTGTCGCCGGACGTTTTCGCCCATACGCGGATTCCTCCGGCTCTTCGTCGGCGTCTAGAAGAATCAGCGCGCCGTCTTTTACTTTCTTTTCCGGCACGCTGATCTGATTACGGTACGCGTTATCCGCGCCCGCAACCGACTTCAAAACAGCAAGCAGGCGTGTAAGGATCGCTTCGCGATTATCGAATGCGGCGGCCATGACGTTTGACTCCGATTAGGTTAGAACTGTGAAGCGAATACGGCCGTGCGCGCCGGGGCCGCTGTTTGCGAAAGTACCGACTGCCGCTACACCGGCTGCACCAACTGCAAAGCTAATACCTGATCCGACAGCCGGGCCGCCGCTTGCAAGCGTGACTATGTGTGAGACGTACGCGCCCGAACCGCCACCGGGAGCGCCTTTCGATACAGCGGTTGACGTTACACCACCGCCCGCGCCCGAACCGCCGCCTCCGGGTCCGCTGCCAGCATTACCAGCAATGAAGCCGTTGCTCGCCGGATGCGTCACACTCGCGCCGCCCACGCCGCCGCTACCGGGCGCATTACCGCCAGCGCCAGACGTTGACGTGCCACCGTCGTTTCGCGTCTGCCCCGCCCCGGCTGTACCGCCGCTGGTGTTAACACTGTTGCCGCCGCTAGCTGTTGCCGCCGCGCCCGGAGTATGTTCACCGGATGCTGGATTGCCACCATTTGCAGTAAGGTTAAGCGTTGACACCGTTGACGCACCGGGGCCGGTCGGATGAATGGAAGCACCGGCAAGGCTTGTCAGCGCCGAACCGCCGCAACCCGGTCCCCAGACCTCAATCTTCATCGTGTTGTAGTTAGGCGTTGTTTGCGATCCCGAACCGGAGTCGAACGTCGCAAGAATGCCGGTCGTGACTCCTGCCACTGTGCCGGTCGCGCTACTCGTCACCGATTCACTAAAACCTTGCGCGTCCGTGTACGCGACACGACACTTAAGCGTGCTGCCAACATCGGACACGGTAGCAACATACGTTGACGCCGTTGCGCCTCCAATGTCAGTGCTTGCGCCGCGAACCCATTGATATGTGATTCCGGTTGCCGCGCCGTCCGGGTCATTGTTGTTGAACGTCGCGGTGCATGTTTGACCTTGCTGCGCAGTAGTCGCAAACGCGACCGACACCGTGGCGTCGCCGTCGTCCGTGTAAACCGCCGCCGTCGAATTCGAGTCAATCGCTTCCGAGAAACCTTGCCCATCCGTGTAACTGACACGACACTTAAGCGTGCTGCCAACGTCGGACCCGGTAGCAACATACGTTGACGCCGTTGCGCCTCCAATGTCAGTGCTTGCGCCGCGAACCCATTGGTATGTGATTCCGGTTGCCGCGCCGTCCGGGTCATTGTTGTTGAACGTGCATGTGAGAGTTAGACCAACGCCGGGATTTCCTGTGACAGTTGCAGTTGCGTCGCCGCTGTCGATCCCGGCAACTGCCGCTGTGCTATTTGAATAGATTATCTCAAAGAAACTTTTTGCGTCCTTATAGATAACGCGGCATTTGATGGTGTGGCCGGGGTCTGTATTGGTTAATACATACGTTGACGAAGTTGCGCCGTTGATTACTGTTTCTGAATCACGAATCCATTGATACGTCGGACCTTCTATAGCCGCACCGTCCGGGTCGTCATCGTTGAACGTGCAAGTTAGTGTTTGCCCTTCTGTTGCGGTTCCTGTAACGGTCGCGGTTGCGTCGCCCGTATCCGCGCTCGGATCAAACCAGCGTATCGCGCCCCAGACACTACCATCCCATTCAAATTGCGGCGAACCGGGAACCGCTGGGTCCGGATACTGATCGCCGATTGTTGGTGATGCTGGAAAATTCAAAGCCATGATACTGCTGCTTTCTCTTACACCAGTTCCGCGTCAGTCGCCCAATGGATAAGATGCTGCGAGGCGGCAGTAGTAGTTTCGTTAACAACGCAGCGGAAACCTTTTTCGGTTGGCTCGCTCACTGCAACAAGACGACTCGTACCCCCGTTTGCATCGTACCAGTATTGATTCGCGACTACTGGATTGTAGGTTGTGATGGTTCCGACCCTTACCATCGGGACTTGATACACTACACTGAACGATCCGGAGCCCGCGCCTGTGGACGCCGTAACCACCGACACGCAACCGGCGAACGAACCAACATTCTGCACAGGCACGGTTCCGTAAGGGAATGTCTTCGCGTAGTAGGCCAAACAATCAAGCAGCGTTTCAGAAAACAACGTTCGTATGAAATCAGTAACGGCCGGGGCCTTTCTAATCTGGACTTCAGTGATTTTTACATCTTTTGAGCCGGTGCTAAGAACACCGCTTGGAAAACGGAATTCAATTTGTGCCCCGTTATCGATGTTGGTGTACGCTGACACATCGACTGTAAGACTAACCAGCATCCACGCCCCATTGGCACAACTCTGCAGACTAGTTGTCAGGCGATTAGTTACCGTCGTAAAAGTGTTTTCAGTGCCGGGTGTGCCTATCAATAAATCGGGTGTGAATGCGGACCCTGATCCATTATAAATATAAGCTTGAACGGTGATCTCGCCTTTTATTAGTGGGATGTTTTCAGCAGCGATACGTTGGCCTATTAGAACAGTTGTCACCGACGTTGCGCCAACAACCTGTAATGAGTATCGACTTAAATTGGTCGATGGGACGAGAGTCGATCGTGATTGAACGACGGCTGCGCCAGCCGGGTTAACATACCATCGATCTGCACGGTATGAACGTGTACCCGTACCGCTAGACAAATTGCCCGTGCCGCGTTGCCACACGTCCATCGCGCCGTTAATGATCGCGTTTGGTACATCGCCGATAATGTCCGAAATTGGGTGCGTATGTTCAGGTAGTGATGACGCGGTTTGCACCCATTGCGTAGAGTCACCATCGTTGTAAAGAATATAAAGAATGCCGTTCGTGCTATTCCACCAAAGCGAGTCATCCGGCGCGCCGACTGGCGGCGTATCGCTAACAAGTGCATAAGTCGGCGGACCTTCGTCGCCGTCCGCGCCGTCCGCACCGTCTGCGCCGGGCGGACCTGTAAGATTACCTACCGGACTCCCCCATTCGCCGCTCGCCTTTGGCCCGTACACGTCGCCGGTATCAACGTCTAAGTATGTGTCGCCGTCTTCGCCGTCGCCGCTATCGCTTGGCGCGCCAGAACCGGAAAGGAACGACGAACCGTCCAAGCCATCGTCGCCGTCCGCGCCGTCCGCGCCGTCCGCGCCGTCCGCGCCGCGCAAATCCACCGCGTCTGCGATATCGGCGACAAGACCAGACGCACCAAGATAACCCGTTGTCGGCGGCGTGCCTTCGCCGCCAACCCATGACGTGATTTGCAGAACGCGCCGTTCGCCATCGGCGATCATCGCGAATACGGGAGTCCATCCGTCCGCGCCGCTTCCGCCGCTACCGGACCCGCCATCGCCGTCTGCACCGGGAAGCCCTCGCGGTCCTTGAAGTCCAAGACCGGGGAATCCCTGATCGCCTTTCTTGCCTTTGATATTTCCTTTCTTGTTGTATTTCCCTTTCTCTTTCTGGAAAACATCGCCGCTCAAAGTGTTCAACCAAACGTCGTCATTCACGCCAACGGAGTCGTCAGGGTTGTTCGGTCGGGGAAACCATTTCGAACCCGGCGTGCCAACGTCGCCTTTGATACTGCGGCCGGGATCGCCCTTGCTGCCCTTCGCGCCGGGTTTGCCGGGCTTGCCATCTTCACCATTCGCGCCGGGCTTGCCGTCTTTACCCTTCGCGCCGGGCTTGCCGGGCGCGCCGGGTACACCGGGATCGCCCTTCGCGCCGGGCTTGCCGGGCGCGCCGGGTACACCGGGATCGCCCTTGATGCTGCGGCCGGGATCGCCTTTGTCGCCCTTGTCGCCTTTCTTGCCGGGCGCACCGGGAGTTTTTGCGATCCGTAACGCATCTTGAATTTCCGTGCTGCGCTTCTGTTCGCGTACAGTCTTCGCCGCGCGCACCAATGCACGCGCTTTTTTCAAACGCGCTTCCGCCGCAGGGTCGGTGAAGCCGATCTTAACTCGCATTACACTGACTCGGATTCGGACTCGGATTCCGACGCGGACGCGGATTCGGATTCGTCGTCCGTCTTGTCCGACAAAATCAAATACACTTCGCCGTCGCGCTCGCCTTTAGGGGACGGCTTCACGCGATAGCTTGTGACTTCCCAACTCAATCCGTTAAACGCGATCCGCGCGCCTTCGAGCGAGTCAACGGATACGCCGCGCGCCGTAAGTTCGGCGACGCGCAACACGCCAACCGGCCGGATCGTCTGAATGTTCACGTCTTCGCCGATATCGACTCCGGCGGTCTTATCGAGAATCGTCAGGTCTTCGTATTCGGAATCCGCGAGCGTGAGCACGGCCGGGACACCCTGAATCGCATAGATCGGGTTGTATAGAAGAGCCTGATAATCCATGGTCCGGCCGTCCTTGCGGCGGACAATTTAGACGGCCGGGGACCTAGAATCAGCTAACGTTTCGGAGTCAGAACAACGTCTTTATGAACACGTTCGGCGACGACATAACCAATACCGGCAAGCCATTTTTCGGCGTCGCCTTGCTGGCTTCCATACTTTTCGGAAAGCCCTTTGTCTTCAATGACGATTGTTGGACGGTGACGAATGATCGTCTTCACCGCGCCCTGCAAGGCGTTGAGTTCGAATCCCTCGATATCGAGATAGAGCAAATCGCAAGCGGGATATTGAAAATCATCGATCCGGACGACGGGGATTTGCCCGCCGCTCGCGACGTAAAACGCGCCGCAGTTCGCAAGCTCATGCGATGCCAATTCGAGTCGGATCAAATCCGGCATAACACCTAGCGCCGCCTGCGTCCGAACGACGTTCGGCAGATGCGCCGTGTTCACCGTCAATGCGACGAAGTTCAGCGGATGCGGCTCGAAGGTATAGACCGTTTCGAATTCCTTCGCGAGCGCGATCGGCCACACGCCGCAATTGCCGCCCGCTTGAACACAAACGCCGCGCCCGCACGTATGCTTGAGTGCAACGGCTAGGTCTTTCGCCATGTTGAAGATGACTTTGTTGCAGGCAACATCCATTGCTGGAAACAGCAAGCCACGTACACGCTTAAAGCCCTTAATCTCAATCATTTTCCTTCATCCAATCGTTGACGTGTTGTTGCACTGTTTGAATGATTCCTTTACGCGTGCGAATTTGCGTCTGCATCGCCTCCTTACGATCCGCTTCGGGGAAGTGCGAGAACGGGAGAAGATTCGCGTACACGCTTCCGTCATGATTCCAAAACAGTTTGCGCGGCTGATCTGAAAACTTTGACCGAACCCCCGCGTCATCGCGCGTCGGCAATAACTCGCCATCCGCGAAGACATTGCCGAAGTCATTGACGATCGCCGGAATCAGCAACCTATGTTTGGCGGCGACATACAGACGCGAGCCGCCGACGTACTCGCAAACGATATTTCGCGGCCGGTTGCGTAAGTGCGGCGGCAACTCGATTTCACTTCGACGCTGCAAGCGGCCGGTGACAAGCATCACCGGGTTAGTCACGCCGTCGCGCAAGATGCTTTCTTCAAGCAGGCGGTAATGCCCGGTCGCAGCATTGAAAAGTCGCACATACGATTCTTCCATGATATCGCGAACGGGATCGTACTTCGCATTCCACCAAGTCTCTTTTCCTTTCCATCGCTTGGCAATTTCAGGAATGAGGCGCGGCGAAGCAAGATTGAAAATGCGTTCAGCACTTAACAGTACAAAACGGACGTGCATCACACCAACTCCGTCGCAAGATTCCAAGGCTTTGGCTTTCCGTGAAATACCAAAATGCGAGTCCCTTCCGGCACTTTCCCGGACGGCTGAACGTGAACCTTGTATGAGCAAATCGCGCCGGGGTGTGTGTCTTGCCAGCGCAAAACGGAAGACTCGACTCCTAGCACTTCCTCTAGGAAATTCTGATCGCCGTTATGGCCCGGCCGCTTCACGCTAAAACGCGAAATGATTTCTTGTTCTTTACCGCACCATGCCTGCCACACGCGGGCGCGATCTTCCATCGTCAGATACATAACGGACGATTGCAGACCGTCCGCGCGATAGAAGTCGCGAAGCATCGTCGTGTTTCCAACGCGAGCAAGGTTCGCGACGGGGCCAAGAACCGTTGAGTCCAAATCCATATAGAAAAGATCGCCCTCGATATCCGGGCGAAACAATTCCATTTTTGACCACCATCCGGGATAGTCGTATTTGAGCAAGATATTCTGCGGTGCCATGATCACCGGAATATCCGCGAGCGCGACAACATCGCAATCTGTGATCTGCGCAGCTAATCGGCGAACGTGCGTCGGCGTGTACTCTTTCGACCAGCGCATGACCAAATAGACTTTTGGTTTTGTCATAGGGTGCTTTCTAGCGTTGCCTTCGGCCACCATGTAAGGAGTGAAATCGGACTCGTATTGATCACTTCGACTCGAAGCTTTTTCAGATGATCAACGATCAAACAGAGTTGCGTCTGCTGAACCTCCCAAGTCTTGTTGCCGGGTTTGTTTTTCCAAGGATGCGCGGCGTGGTGATGCGACACGCCGTTTTCGTCGCGGCACATATCGGCCCCAAGCAAGACGATCTTTCCGCCGATCGCGCCGGGCAGAAGCGCGCCGATCTTGTGAACCGCAAGGTTCATCGCGCCTTGAATGCTTGTGCGTTGCGAAGCCAGATGGGCGGGATTCGTGGCGAGGCCGGGCGGCGGGCGAACGCGCAACATGCGCTTGAGGCCGGGGCCGCGTGCCGCCTTGGCGACGGTAACTAGACGGCCCCGAAACGGCTGTAGCGCGGGCCGTGATTGGTGTTCTTTCCACCAACGGCTATCCCCGAAGAAAACATAATCAGCGAACGGAACGGCTTCGTAACTCGAATTGACAGCGATCACGCGACGGCCGCGCAATAGCTCCAAATTCTGTTGCCGAACGCTTGTTCCGCCGCCGACAATGAATACGGTTTCGCCGCGCCAATCCGGCGACGCGGCCCAATAAATGGCCATGACAATAATTTCTAAAATGGATAATGAAAAAGCCGTGACGGGGTAATCCCCCATCACGGCCTGATTTCGTCAGTCGTACATCGCCGCGCGGCCTACATGATACCGGCGCAAAGCGTCTGCGGTCGCAGACACAAGGGCAGCGGATTCTGCTGCGTGTGCAATTCCACGAAGCGATTGAACCGCTGATCGGGCGCGATCTTGGCGTAGCGCGGAAGGCCCTTGGTGTTGGCCGTCTCCATGAAGTCGCCCGGCGCGAAATACTCGGCATAGAGGCCGGGGACGCCCGTCAGGAACAACACGGCTTCGTCCGGCGCAATGCCGACCGTGCCGCCGTCCGACGCGTCGGCGTCGCCGCCGTCGTCCGTGCCCTGATAGTTCTCCCAGACGATGCCGCCGTACTCGAAGACACCGAAGGCGTAATTGCCGCCAAGGCGAACGGTCTGTTCGGCCGTCTGCAAGAACGTGCGCTTCACGTCTTCGCGCGAAATGAGTGCGTCGAAGAATGTATCACCGCAGAACGCCCAGACCTTCGCCGAACCCGGAAGCGTCATCTTCGCCTTGCGCTTGATGAAGCGCGAAACTTGCTGACACCGCACGCGAAGGTCTTCGCCGCCGGAGTCCGACGCATCGAGTCCGAAATCGAACACTTCAGGCTCGTAAGCGGAGTCGCTGTTCTGCACTTCGAACAGCGTAAACAGATCGGTCAGAGTCGATCCGTCCGCGTCCAGAATCTTGCCGCGAAGCGCGCCGAGTCGGTGATGCTCAAGCGTCAGGTCATGACGCGCGGCCATCTTGTTCATGCGGCTGACGACGGTATTCGTGACGGTCCGGAGTTGATCGGTCGTACCGAACTCGCGCACGCCGACGACTTCGGTTGCCTGAATGGTGTCTTCAAGCTGAATGTGCGGGATCGAAACCGAACGCAGAGTCGCTTTGTCGGCCGTTTCCTTTGCGGACGGCGAACCGCGCGGCGAAGTCTGAATGAGCGTCAGGGCCATGCCCTTGCGTTCGATGCTGACGGTCGTAACCGCGACGCCCTCGCCGACGCCCGCAAACGCGAGCGCTCCCGCGCGACCCGGAACGTGATCGATTTCATTGATCGCGGCGGTCAGAGAAACGAGGCTGAATGCGTCGTCGTTGAAGATATCCATGTGTTCCATGACAGAAGCGCCTCCAAAGCGCGGATTAAATCGACTGTCATGGATTGTTCGAATCCTAGTTGATCCGACAACGCCGGATCAACTAACGTTTCAGCGCAGAACGATATTCTTGGCCGCGAGCGCGGCGATCACGGCGGCGTCTTCCGCATCCGAAGAGTCATCGTGCAGCTTCACGCTCGACGCCTTCACTTCCGCCAAACGTGCGATATACGCGAATTTCGTATCAGCCGTGAGCGTGACCGGCGACCCGCCGGGCACAATGAGAATGCCCGCGATAGCTTCATCGGACACGCCTTCCGAGTTGACTGAGCCTGTTGCGACAACGAATTCACTACCCGAGCCGTCGTCTGTAACCACTTGACCGTCTTCGACGGTTTGGCCAGACGAAACAATGCAGCTTTCGCGTGAGAGTGTGCCCGGCGCTTCCGACAACAGGAATTCCCCGGCGTGCTTACCTTCGGTCTTGACGCTCATGGCCTTGATCCTTCCTTGATCCGCGTTGAAATGTCATCCTTAAATGGCCTTGTCGGAAAACTGCGTACAGTTTTCGGACAAAGCCCGCGCCGACAAACGCGGCGCGGGTGTTAGGCACGCAGCAACTAGGCCGCGTACTTGCCTTTCTTGTTGAACCGATCGAAGATATCCTTCGCGTCGATTTCCTTACCCGTGCCGCCTTCCGACGCGCCGGGTGTGTTGTGTGCGGAAATCTCGCCGGGTTTCTTTCCCTTGGCCTTCGCCGCTGCCGCCGCGTCGGCCGCATCCTGCGCCGCCTTCGCAAGCGCCTCGCGCACTTCGACCGGGGTCTTGTTGTCCGCGATGAACTTTTCGGCCGCTTCCGGCTTCCCGGCGATCAGGCAGAGCGAACGGATTTCGTTCTGCTCGGCAACAAGTTCGGCGCGAATCTGTTCAGGAGTCTTCGCCTCGATATCCTCGCCGTCGTTCTCGTTTTCGTCCTTTTGACCCTTGACCTGCTTGGTCATCTTCTGACTCCTCAATGTTCGGCCGAAGGCTTCCGGCGCGTTGTGGAATTTCGAAATGTCCAACTTGGCCGATGCCGCGAGTTGCACCGGGTCAATCACCTTGTCGGCAAAGCCGAAATCGACGGCCTCTTCCGCATCCAACCAAGTTTCCTTGTCCATCATCGCGGCGACTTCGGCACGCGGAAGTCCCGTACGCTTCACGTAAGCGTCCCGGATAATCGCGCCCATTTTCTTGAGCGCGCCCGCGAACGATTCGAGTTCGTCGGCGCGGCCAAGCATGCCGCCCCAAGGCTCATGAATCATCAACATTGCGTTTCTTGGCATTCGCACTTCGTCGCCTACCATCGCGATCACGGATGCCATGCTCGCCGCAAGGCCCATCACCGTGACGATCTTTTGCGCGGGATGCGCCTCAAGTGAATTGAAGATCGCAATGCCGTGTGACACGTCGCCGCCGTCGCTGGAAATCAAAATGTTCAGGCGCTTCACGTCGCCGAGTCCACGCAACTCGCGATGAAAATCCCCGGCCGACACACCCCAAGCGCCAATGTCCGAATAGATGGCGATTTCAGCGGACTTGCCGTCGCGCGCCGCCCGCATCGAATACCAAGTTTGCTTTGACATTGGGTGACACCCTTTTTGATTTCGTCCACCGGGGTGGACGAAATCACTCTGACGGTGGAATATCCACGGACGTATTCCCCGGATCAACTAACGATTCACCGTCGTCTGCGGTATCCGGCGCGACGATGACGGACGATGAAAGCCGGATAAAGCTGATACCGGCCGCGTCCGCGCGCTCTTGATCCTGTGCAATTCGCGCATCGTTCTCTTCCGGATCAACCCCGAGCGCTTCGACAACATCGCTTCGCGCCTTGAACCCGGCGTCAACTGCAAGCTTTTCTGCAAGCAAGTCTTTGTACGGATCGACCCAATCCCATTTGGGCGTGACCCATTTCGCCGCGCGCTCGCGCTGCGGATTCGCGACATACGCCGTCGCCGTGATCGGGAGTTTCGCCGCCAAGACCGCAAGTTCGAACCACCGAATCCAGATCGCGCGGCAGAACTGGTAAACCATGACATGGTGTTGATGCTGTTCGATCCGGCGGCGGAATTCGACAAGGCCCGCGCGAATCGAACTGTAGTTGACTGCCTTCATATCGCCGGTCATCGAAGCGTAAGGCACACCGAAGCCAGCCGCCGCGCGCAGCAAATTGCGATACTGAAACGCTTCGTACGAAGTACCAACGTCCGCCGGTTCGGAAAACACAACGCTCTGCCCGGCATCAAGATCGACAACCGCGCCCGGCTCAAGCGTGAAATCCGATGTTCCTGCATCGGACTCGCTTGTCGCGCCGGTCAACGGATTGTCTTCCGGCTTATCGCCGGGATTGCGCGTGACGAACGCCGCGAACAGCGCTGCTGTGCGCTTGCGCTCTAGTTCTGCATCGTCGTACAGGTCAAGCAACGCGAGCGTTACAATACCTGCGATCGTGTGCGGGATGCCACGAATCTGCCCGGCGCGAATCGGCCTGAACAAGTGCAGCACTTCGTCGGCTGGGACGCGTACTTTCTCGCCTTTGAAAGAATCAAAAGTGAAAAGCAGTTCGCCCGGATGGCGGCGATAAAACCAATACGCCGCGCGACGGCCGATCGCGTCAAACTCGATTCCACATTCGACGCGCCCGCCGTTCGGCAACGCTTCGTTGTGATCCGTTGGCAGCATTTCCGCCGGAAGCAACTGCAACTGAATCGGAACGCTCAAGCCATCCTTGGCGAAGCGCCGACGAACCCGAACGAAGCATTCGCCCGCTTCGAACATTTCGCCCGCGACAATCGTCTGCAAGCCAAAGAAATCGGTCAACCCATCGGCGTCGGCTTCGTCCGTCCAATCGAGAAAAAGCTTCTGGATTTCTTTCTTCGTATTCTTGTCTTCGTGCAGCGATGACGGCTTGATGCCCGAACCGACAAGCGCGGACACATACGCCTCCCGCGCCGCCATCGCATACGAATTGTTCAGCGCGAGATAGCGCGAGCGCGCAAGCAGCGATCGGCCGTACGATCGAATCAGAGTGTTGATCGCCGTCGTCGTCGTCGGTATCGAGCGCAAGCGCCGTCCGGTGCGCCCGGCCTCGAAGCCGCGCGCCGTCGCGCGTTCGCCGCGCCCGCGCGCATCCTCAACTTTCAAGCTGTGAACAACAGACAGACTCGCCATCGGTTAGAGTCCCTTGCAAATCTGCCGGACATAACGAATCTTCGCACGGCTCTTGCCTTGGATCGTGGCTAGATCGCCTTCAAGGTCTGCAAGGATTTCGTTCATTTCCTTGAGCGATCGGAACTGAGTTTGTTCTTCACCGTGCCGAACGATAAGCACGCCGGAATCGCGAGCCGCACGAATGGCGACGATCCGGGCTTCAAGTTCTGATTCGGATGTTGCCACGGGTCCGGCCTTCCAAGAGCGGGCGATCTTCGGAACCTAGGCGAGCGGAAAGCACAACATCAACTAACGATTCAACTCAGGAAGTTCGAATGCCGCACGCGCGAGCGCGGCGCGATTCGCCCGGCGGGCGTCGGTGCCTTCGGTTTCGGATCGTCGCCGCCGTCGTTTGGTCTGAAACTTTCAAGGTGCGCGGCGATGTTTTCGAGATTCAGTTTCCGCACGGCGTAGAGTCCGCTCAACGCTGCGAACGCGTACACGCGCAAGTCAAGCGCTTCATTCGCCCGGCCTCTTTGCAAAACCCATTTGCGCGCTTGGACGCCGCCTTTCTTTTCAAGGATCAACGTCTCGGATGTAAGCTGATCAAAATACGCTGGCGTTCGTCCGGCCGGGAAATGGCAATAGCCCGGCCCCGCGTCAACAATCTTCAAGCGATCATAGATCGTCTGTTTCGCAGCGTTGACTCCGATGATCACAGGACGATAGCCCGTCTGACGAAACTTGCCCGGCTCAAGTTTCGGGATGGGCCACACGGGACTCCACTGCCCGCCAGAATCGTTCGCGCCTTTGATAGCCCAAAAATTGCGGCCCATGCGAGCGCGGCAAAAATTATAGACTTCGTTCGTGTTGTGCCCGCCGGAGTCAACACACACGCCACGGATTGCCATCCGCCCGCCGCCTTCGTACTCGAAACCGCCGAGCAAATATTCGTCTAGCTCTTTCCACACTTGCGGTTGTGACGGATCGCCTTGGAACATCTTGTGTTCGATCGACCAAGATTCCTCGCTGCCCGGCGTCAAACCGAAGCCAACAACTTCGCATTCAAGTCGGCCGACGTTTGCGCTACCGCCCGCTTGCACGTCAACGCCCGCCGTCAAGATCACGACGCCTTTAGGTACTTGCGCCGGATAGATTTCGCAGCGTGAGATAAGGCTATGAGTCTCAACTTTTTTCAAAGCCTTGAGTGCGAACGGGAGTCCTAATGCTGTATTATAGAACGTCTGTTTCGTTTCCGGATCGTCCTTCGCGTCAAGCCATTTATTCGCAAGCTCAACAACACTGCTGAACGGCGAGTGAAGTTTACTACAGTGAAAACCTGCATGCTCATTCGACACGGCGCGCTCGCCGCATTGTTTGCAGCACGCGAGTCCAACTTGATTCTTAGCATCCCACTCCCAACAATCTTGTTTCATCGGCTCTTGGCGTTCGCCACAGCACACAAACGGCCGCGTCTGTTTCCACTTGAAGCCGCCTTCGGTCGTACAGATCGCAAGCCGTTCGGCTTCGGACCAAGCCGCGCCGCAACTCTCGCAATAGATAGCCGCCGTCTCCGGTTCGTGTACGCCGTCCGATGCTTTCTCCCATTCGACGTGTCGGAAGAATTCCAGCGTTTGTTCAAAACCACAATGCGGACAAGCGCAGTACGCGCGCCGCTGGTCGGACGACAGATACGATTTGTAAATGCGGGATGTTTCTTCCCACGTCGGCGAGCAAGTACGAATGCGCAGATGATTCCATTTGAACGTCGCTGTTCGCTCTTCGCCAAGCGTGATTGGATCGCCTTCCTTCGTCGTTTCGTATTTGTCGATTTCATCCATGAGCGTGATTCGGATCGCACGCATAGCAAGGTTCGCTGGCGATCCGGCAGACGCAAGCGCGAGAAATCCGCCGGGGAATTCTTTGTAATCGAGCGTATCGGAAGAGTTGCGCGTGTTCTCGTCGCCCAACAAGTTCTTGAGAACGGGCGTCGCTCGCGTCATCGGTGCGAGTCGTTCCTTCGAGAACGATCGAACTGAATCGTCTTTCGGTTGTGTCAAGAGCATCGGGCAAGGATCAAGATGCGCTTTGTATCCGATGACGTTTTCAAGCAATGCCGTCTTCATTACCTGCGTGCAAGACATCACCGTAATGATGGATACGCCGGACTCAGTGACGGCCATCATAGGGCCGCGCGCAATCTCAACGCGCGATGTGCGCCACGGCCCGCCGATCGCCGACGACATGGAAGACAGCACGCGATATTTATCAGCCCATTGCGGAAGTGTTAGCCGGGGTTGAGGGCGAAGGCCCTGTTCGTCTTCCTCATTGAAGACGACCCATAGATTGCGGGCGCTGTCGGTTTCAAGAATCGGAGTCGTCATCCTCGGACTCCCATTTGTGACCCGACAGTTCGGCAAGCGCTTCGTTGATTTCCGTCGCGATCTGTTTTTCAACTGCGGCCGGGTCTTTGAGCGCGGCGACCGCTTCGGCAACGCGGCCGGGGATCGTCAGGATTCGAGCGCGCAACCCGCCGATTTTTTCGCGGTACATCAACCGCACTTCCTCAACAGGAACCAACTCACCTTGACGCTTGCGAAGATCAAGTTCGCGAAGACTCGCTTGCGCGTCCTTGTCACGAACCTTGGCGCTATCCATTGCCGTCGCGCCTTCGTCGGCTTCGAGCAATCCAGACTCACGACGGATAAACCAATTGATCGCGACGGCCGTATCTATCTTCGTCGCAACACCTTTGCGAAGTCCTACACTCACAACAGGCATGCCCGCGCCGATCATCTTCGTTATCGTCTTATCAGCCTTGCCGATGATCGCGGCAAAACGGGCCTTCGTCACAAGCTCCCCCAACACCGGAGTCGATTGCGCCTGTTCGTCGTCTTCGATTGCAAAAGGGTCGCGCGTTGTCATGCGCCACAAATAGGCGATGCAGCCGCCCGCGCTCAACTAACGAATCGATTCGTGGGTTAGACCCTGAGTCAAAAAATCTGAATCTATGTGGGACCGAAAAAGTTTTTCAGGAGTCGCAAATCCAATTGCCTTGGCCCGAAAAAGTTTTTCGGGGGTTAGTCCTGAAAAACTTTTTTGGTAGCTGCGAATAGTTTGCACTACCGATCTGCCCGCTTAAAAAACTTTTTCAGCCAGTACCTTTTGAGCCTGAAAAACTTTTTCAGCCTCACATTCGATCCAATCGATTAGCCCTCAGAGTTCCTGAAAAACTTTTTCAAGGAATATATGTGTTGTCTCATAACGGGGGTCTATTCCCCAATAGAAAGTTGTCACCCTTAATCAATCCTATCTATATGATTAAATACTTACAAGGCCTATGAGGGATAGAGGAAGCTGACAACTTTGTATAGGCGAATAGAGCCCCAAAAAGACCGGGGAGGATTATTCAATGATTTCAAGGCTATTTGAAAAAACTTTTAGTTAATTGTGTTTTTCGATTGACTAAGCCTGTTTTCGAATTTAGAAACGCATTATCGAAAACAGACAGTGAAAAAGTTTTTCAGGATACCCCATGCCCATTCAGACAGTTCGGCTTGCCGATCTTCAGACCAATCCCTACCGCGATCTGCGGATTGACCCTATCGATCAGGATCAGGTCGCCACACTCGCGCGCTCCATCAAGGAGTTCGATTTCTGGGGTGGTGTTGTAGCCCGCAAGCATGGTGACGTTCTACAGATAGCCGCTGGCCACCATCGCGTACACGCCGCAATGAAGGCGGGTCTTGTCACAGCACAAATCCACGTTGGCACGAATATTGACGATGCCATGATGGCTCGCCTGCTTGCGCAAGAGAACGCGACACAACGCGGCGATTCATCCTCAACAGCCGCAACAGGGTCGGTCGCAGCTGCTATCCGCTACCTTGCCCCGGTCATCATGAGGGGCGATCTGGCGAAGCTGCCGGGCAAACATTGGGATCGACAAGACGGAAAGTCGTTGCAGGCGAAATCGCCTGCAACGGTGAAGGACCGCATTGCGGATGACCTTTCCAAACTTCAACACCACATCGGTTCGGATAACGGTATGGGTTGGCAAATCATCTGCGATTTCCTTTGGGGCGTTCCCGGCTTCACCGAACGATCGACGCGCGACTATCTCGCCACGGTGAAATCATCCGGCGCATATACACGCTACATCAAGGAAGCCGCGAAGCTTGTCGGTGAAGAGCGCGCCGAACAAGAGGCGAAGGCTAAGCAGCGCGAAGACGCGGCGCGTAAAAGGCGTGAACAGGCTGAACGTGAAGAGAAAGAGGGGCATGAACGAAAACGCAAAGCCGACGCCGACGCTAAGAGAGCTAAAGAGGCATCCGATAAAAAACGCGCGGCGGACGCGCTCAAGCGCGCAAAAGAAGAAACCAAAAAAGCACAACAGAACAAACGCGCAGCAAAAGAAGATGAAGAGCGCGCGGCTAAAGAGCGCAAGCCCTCGCGCGTCGCGTCAAAAGCCGACAAGGCCGCATCTTCCATCAAACGTGTTTTTGATGACGAAGGTGTTTCGCCTTTCTTCTCCAATGGAAATCAGAAGCAGGTGTTTCGAACCATTGTCGAAGACATCGGGCTTAAGACGCTTGCTTTGAATCGGCAAGCGCCACTTGCAAAAAAGATTGCTGATCTCGCTAAAGAGCAAGGCCGCGAGCTTTCAGGCACATTCATCCGCGAGACGATCAGCGCGATCGTATTTGCTGAAAAGAACGCAGCCCGCCGCGCTGACAACAACGCGCGCAAGGAAGCGTTTAAACGAAATGTCGATATGCGCATGAAAGAATACATGCATCACATCGTTCGCGATTTTCAACGCATCGCGGCCGAAGGAAAAAAGCTGACGTTGTTAATTCGGGAGAATCCCGAAGTGCCTTTCACGATATCCGTGAGCGTGCTGGGCAATCTAAAAGAAGCTCGCGAGTTCATCGATCAAATCATTAAGGAGCATGAAGGACATGGCCAATCCACTGTCAGGCTTATCGCGTCGCGGTAGCATTATGGTGCCTGTTGCGCATCTTCTATTCAAAAAGTTCAAGGTTGGTCAGGAAATCACACCGGATCAATTTGAAGAATTACTTGTTAAAGCAGGCCGCTCCGCATCGGAGAATCCTGCGGTCTGGCTTCATCAAGAAAAATATCAACTGAATTTACTTGGGCGGAATATTCATATCCGCACCAAGGAAGGGCTGCCCGCGTTTCAGCTTGATATTATCGTTCCCGGTCTATGGAAAATTCGATCGGTCGAAGATTCGATGATCAACAAGGATCGTATCCGGGCGTGCGGGCGCAAGACCAGCGGGCAAGCGAAAGAAGCCATGGAGCTTCTGGACAATATCGATCTGGAAAAACTCGATGAGGCCCAGATTCGTTACGTGCGCAAAGCCGAGCACGAATTAGCGGAACTCGCTTCGGATATTAATCACAGGCAAGTTCGCATGGCGCATATCCGTTCGAAGCTTGCGAGCCTTCCGGCGGCTTAGCGGTCCCGTCCCATCTTGCGGCAGCACAAAATAGACGTGAGTCATATGCCCCTACCCCTTGTCAAAGCTTTCGAACAATACAGCGCCAAGGTCTTCACCTTGATTCCGCTGTTCAGGTTCGATGCCACATCCCGCACCAAGAAAGGGATTGTACGCCGGGACGGCAAGCGCCCTCTTCACTTCAACTGGACTAAACGCCTGTATGAGCGCGCCCGCGTTATAGCCCTCGCATCCAAGGGCCACAACGTCGGGGTACGCCTGAAAGCCTCACAACTGGTCATCGATGTTGATCCCCGCAATGGCGGCGATGTTGGTTTCAGAAACCTGTGCGCCGATCTGAAGCTTGACCCTTCCATCTATCCTACCGTGATCACCGGGAGCGGCGGCTTGCATGTCTATATGACCAAGCCCGAAGACGTGCCCGTTGTTGACACCCTCGAATCCTATCCCGGTGTTGAATTCAAATCCAAGGGCAGACAGGTACTCGCCGCCGGTTGCATTCACCCTGACACACTCAAGCCTTATGCGTTCGATGGGTTTTCACCGACCCTCGAAGATGGCTTGCCGCCCGTCCCGCCGAAATTGCTCAAGTTCATAAGACGCCCGCAGCGAAGCGGCGTGATGGGCGGCGGACAATACGACCAAGAGCAGATCGCGCGTGCGCTCGACAGACTCGACGCGACCGATTTTGCCGATCAAGACAAATGGCTGCGTATCATGATGGCTGTGCATCACGCATCCGGCGGCGATGCGCGGCAAGAATTCATCGATTGGTCAACATCCGACCCGCACTACGCCGACGATTCCGAAATCATCGGGAGACGTTGGGATTCTCTGCACAAGGAAAAAAGCGACGGCATCACATATCGCACGCTGAACAAATATCTTGCCGAAGCGGGCGCGGGCAGCGCGCAAGTCGCGCCAGAAGTCGAAGCCGACGAATTCGGCGACGTGCCCGAAGAGCAAGACGACGAAGACGATAGCGAAATCACACAACGCATTGCTGCCGGTGAAGACCCTTTTGCGCTAGGCGCAGACGACGGGATTCGTGAGGAAGGCAGATCGGATGCAGCGTTATCGCGGCTCGAAGCACTGAACGAAGAGTACGCCACTGTTCGCGATGCCGGGAAATTCAAAGTCATCTATCACAGTTATGATTTCGCTCTAAGGCGTAGGCATCTTGGCGCGCTTTCTCCATACGATTTCGAGAAGATGTTTTCTAACGAGCGTATCGAGAACGACAAAACAGGTAAGAGCCGAAACGCATCGGACACTGTTCCGCTAGGCAAGGCTTGGATGGAATGGCCGCAACGCCGCCACTACAACGGCGTTTGCTTCGAGCCTGAACACGAAGGCGAAGCGGACCAACTGAATCTCTTCGACGGCTTCGCATACGAAGCATCGCGCACGGGTTCGTGGCAGCGCCTCGAAGAAATGATTTTCGAAATCTTGAGCGAATCGAATGACGACACGTTCAAATATGTTTTGAACTGGCTTGCCTTCCTGTTCCAGCATCCGGCCGAACGCGCTGAAGTCGCTCTTGTGTTCCAAGGCCCGCGCGGCGTCGGCAAAGGCACGCTAGGCAATCTTATCGTGAAGCTGATTGGACGCCATGCGCTTAGCATCGGATCGTCTGAAGCAATCGCCGGGCGCTTCAATAGCCATCTGCAAGACTGCTTGTTCTTGTTCGCCGACGAAGCCGTGAAGCCTTTCGACAAGGTAGCGGAATCGCGGCTCAAGAATCTGATCACGGAACCGCTCATAGCCTCAGAGCGCAAGGGTTACGATATCGTTCAGGTGCGCAATTACGCGCATATCATGATGGCGACCAACGAAAAATGGGCAATCTCTGCGGCGATCGATGAACGTCGCTACATGGTCACGCAGGCCAATGCGAAATGGCGAGGGCGTCACGATCTTTGGCAGAAACTTCACGACGAACTAGACAAGGACAATTTCAGCGGCGGGCGTCGCTTCCTTCACGATCTGATCGAACGCGACATAGAGGGCTTTCACCCCCGGCAATATCCCATCACGCGCGCCTTGATCATGCAAAAGGTGCGCACGTTGCAGCCCATGCAGCAGTTCTTTTTCAATTGCGTGTTCACAGCGCAACTGCCCTTCGAGATTCGACGCGGCCCGTGGGAGGAAGATCGCATTCGGTTCTTTGCCGAAGATTTCCGCCAAGGCTTCGCGATTTGGTGCCGTGAGAACGGAATCAATCCGGGATCGAACTCACGCAGCAATGCTTATTTCCTTGAACAGGATATTCGCGAGCTTTTCCCATCGGCGCATACGCGTCTTCGCGATCCGACGCCGGAAGATTGGTTCAACGCTTCCAACATGCGCGAGCCACGCGCCCGCGCGATCGAAATCCCTTCCCTGCCCCAATGCCGTGAAGACTTCAACCGACTCTTGGGCGGCGATTGCGGTTGGACGGATGATGAAAAGGAGTTCGGGTGATGAATCAAATCAAACCAAGGTTTGTCGCGGCCGAATGCGTCGCAGATTGTCAGGATAGACGCTGCCCGTACAGCCATGTGAGCGGGTGGCGAGTGCCGCAAGTGTTATGTTTGTTCGTTTCTGAACGCGCCGCCAATGACTTTCTAGAACAAATACGACCGTACGGCGCTGGCGACACACTAGGCGATTGATTTGGAAGGAGTGAACACATGCGCGGATTCTCAGGACTAGGCCGACTCGCGGCAATGGCTGCAATGAGCCTTGGGGCTATGATTCCCCTGCAAACGATTACGATAACGCCGCCAACGATGCCCACGCCTAAGCGTCGGCCTCGCAATCCTACGCGCACCTATCCGTATCCGCGCGGGCGCACGTACACACGCATAGGCGATCGTGAGCGCGGGCGCTACGGCACAGACAAATCATTACACGGACTCGTCGGACATTGGTTGCAACGCGCATCACACCCTAACGGCTTGCCCAATCACTGCATTGGCGTCCCGTCTAACAGCGTCGTCGGCCCCGGAGGCATGGTCACCCGGCGCGCGGCCAACAAGGAGTCATGGTGATGATCTTCGACAGCAAAATTTTCGAGGCAGCACAAGCGTTGCTCGCGTCCGAAAAGTTCAGAGATCACGAAAGGCATAATTACGTCGCTCGCGATTTCCGCAGAGCTATCGAGGCGCTTGTTAGAAAAGATCGCGCACCGTATCAAGAACAGACGCACGAAGAGCAAAAACGGAATGTCCGACTCGCGTTTCTTCGCGCCCATATCGCAAAGCTCGAATACTCCATTCAGCGATTTGGGCACGCTTACGTGCCGCTGCAGCGGAACGGCATCGAAGCCGAACTCCTATATCGCCGTCTTCAGCTTAACGAACTTGAGCTTGAAAGCCGACGCCCGCCGCCAGCGAACAATCACTAGGAGTCATGGTGATGCGTAAAGTCACGCCGCGAATTTCAAGCGTCCCCTCCCGCGCCATCTATCAGGCATTGCGCGATCTTGAATGGGTTGAACGCTCGAAGCGCTTCACCGTCGAAATGGGTTTGTGGTTTGAACCCGAAGCGCATGGGCGTTGTTGCGTTTGCCTTGCCGGGGCCGTGTTGGCGCACGCGGGTAATTCAGCCAAGCTGGATTTGTGTCCTAGCAATTTTAACAAGCAGACGGCGCGCCGACTTTGCGGACTCGATTGCTTTCGATCCGGAGCATTGGCGGCCGGACTCGAAGAATTCGGCCGGGCTGTGCCGAACCATTTGCCGTCGTACATCGATATCGTTGAGTACGAAGACGATCCGTGGCTGTTCAAGCAACAGCTTCGCGCGCTCGCCGATCTTTTGAAGGCGAACAAGCTATGAGAGTTCCACTAGTTATCACCTTCATTCTGTTTGCGATCATCGTCGGCATGGTCGGAAGCGCGTTCGTTCAGTAGGATTCGTATCGTGCGTTGTATTGTCTGCCGAACATCGTTTGCCCCTCGCAACAACACGAAGACCTGTTCGCAGCTATGTTCGAAAGAGAATAAACAGAGCTATCGGAAACGTTGGCGCGACGCAAATAGAGACCGCCTTGCGTTTCTTAATAAGCGCTGGAATCAGGCTAATAAAAAACGGCGCGCAAAGCTGGCAAGGCGTTGGCGTGAGGCAAATAAAGAGCGGAACGATTTGCTAGCTAAACGCTGGCGGCTAGCGAATAAGGAACGCGTATCCGCCAACCGTCGGCGTTGGAAACAAGCTAATAAAGAACGTAGCGCGCGGCTGGATAAGAAATGGCGCAAAGCCAACAAAGAACACATCGCCGCCCGTCAGAAGCGTTGGTATGAAGCGAACAAGGAACGTGTTGATTCTAATCGCAGACGTTACCGCGAAGCTAACAAGGAACGTATCAACGTTGGGATTAAACGTTGGGCGGAAGCCAACAGAGAACGCGTCGCCGCCAACCATAAGCGTTGGTATGAAGCGAACAAGGAACGCGGCTCAATTTTAGCAAAGCAGCGCTATAGGAAAAACAAACACCTGTATGTTGCAAGAGCGAAACGTTACCGCGAGTTGCATCACGATTCATTTAAAGCGTATCAGTTGCGGTGGTATGAAGCGAACAAGGAACGACTAGCGCCCATCCGAAAACGCTGGAACAGGAATAATCCACAACGCACGAACGCGCTAAGCAAACGCAGTAATAAAGCTCGCTATTTGGCTTTCGCTATTGCGCGCAAGCTCGCGCCTCTGCTGTTCACCAATAGTCACGACACCAAGCAAATAACGGCCGCCTATCGTTTCTGCAAAGAATTCAACATCAAAATCTAGGAGTGACATCATGACTAAGCATCAAACATTTCCCTTTGATGAGTTGTTGCGGATCGCGAAAAACCTGACGGCCGAATTTGGCCGACAGCCAACCGATAAGGAGCTACGCGAAACGGCGTGGATTGAATTCAGCCTTACAGGCAAGCATGCCCGCGCATTGTTTGATTATTGGTTTGATCACAACGCGCACCGGATTGAATACGAACCGGAGAATGACGGTAACGGGCCGGTAGTGACACCCAAACCGGCACGTTTGAATCCGGTTACGCGTCCGCCCAAGTCGGACGAACAGAAGAAAGACGACGAAGATAAAATCGCCGAAACCGTACAAAAACTGAAAACGCTTGTTCTCATGGACCTGATCATGCCGAACGGCAAACGCCTTCGTGAGTGTACCGGGTCGGAGCTTGTTGGATTCGGCGGATGGCTTGCGGACGTTGGCAAGATCGTTCTGAAGAAAGGGACTCGTACGAAAGCAGGCACTGCGGCGACGGAAAAAGACATTCAAGCAGTTCTCAAACGTTACGCTAAGAAAAAGTGAGTCAGTCATGGCCGCAAGATTTGGCTACAATTCCGAAGCGATGAAGAATCGCACTTCTGCGAATGACACAGAACGTGAAATCGTTCGTGCTCTTTCGGTTTATGCATACAATATCGATTCGTTGTTTGGGCGAGGCTTCGCCCGCGACAATCCGATGTTTCTCGCTGCGGTTCTACAGGCAGTAGAGTTCAATTCTATTGGCCGCAGACTTATCGGAATAGAAGACGGTCTTTCGGGCGTAGGCGCCGCGATCGATACCATCTTTCGTAATGGCCCCGTCCACATCGCATATTTAGAAACTCTCGCCAATGCGGTCGGAGCTATCGCAGAAGTATTAAACAAATCCGAGTCACCCGATGTCTGACAAACTCAAGACCGCTTGCGAGCAACCGATTCCGCCTGAACGTTTAGCCCGCGTCGTCAACGCGGCTATTGCTTTCGTCAACGCGCCAGCGTTCCGACTGTTTCGTATGGCGATGCCGGAGGCTGAACGCCTCGCGCGTGAAGTCGAAGACGTTCTTACACCGACGATCAAACTCACGGAATGCACGGCCGGGCATTGCCTTGACCCGACGCGATGCGGGCGACACTCACAATGCTTGCACGCCGACGCATGGCGGAATGAGCCGTGAGCTACGTTTGCCCTCACTGCGGTTCGATCGTCAAACAGTCGTTTGAATTGCGGGCGCGCGTGTTGGACACAAGCAAGGGCACGAAGAGAACAGCCAAGGAAACCGGAGTCGATCGGCGAACGATTCAGCGTCTTCGCAAGCGTGTTCGCCAAGCCAAGGAGTCGGGCCAATGCCTAGGATGATCTTTGCAGCGCAGACGGTTCGCATGGAGGGCGGCAAAGCTAACACCGCAGATTTAGGCGAGCTTCAAGCCCTCGCCGCCGAAGGCTTCACGATCGCTTGCGGCTTCACAGTCGCGAGCGGCGCGCAACAGCTTTGGTTGCAGCGGCCGGATGAATCGAATCGCTTTCACGATATGGATTTCGGATGAGTCCGTTTTTCGCATTCTTCAAGGCTCTAGTCCGACAAGTACGCGGTGAATTTGGACGCCCGCCGGTCATTATGCTTTGTGGCGATCAAGTGAGTCTGCCCGGCGTGATCATAGAGCCGAAAGACGTGAAAGGAGATAACGACAATGAAGAGCCTTGAAGACCTGATCAGCGAAGCGGCGAAGCGCGGCCAACTGAATCACCTATCGCTGATTCAGACGACGAAGGGTTTCGCCGCCGCGTATCGCACGGCGAGCGCAAACGCTCATTCAATGGCGACACATGCGAACCCTGTTGAGGCTCTTCGCGCGGCGTTGCGCGACGGCGAAGGCGCAACGAAGCGCCGACGCGTGACAACCGCGAAGCCGGACGATCCGCACGCAACCGATGAAATGGATTTCGGGTGAATCCCCATGTTCGGCAAGCCCAATCAGACTCTAATAAAGGAATGGTGTAAGGACGATCGCCGCGCCGTCCAATACCTGCGTGACCGTGGGTTCTTTTTGCTGCCCGGCGGATGTTGGATGACTCCGCCAGACAAGGATGTGAACGCCAAGGATCAAGCGGCGTTTCGCTTCCTGCATGAGAATTTCGATTACAGCTATACGCTTTCCACCGACGAACCGCCGCACAAAAAATTCAGACACTAGGAGTCGAACCATGAGTCACGACATTCTGACAAAACGTCTGATTAGTCACGACGAAGCGCGGGCTGCGTTGCAGCGATTCGTTCATTCGCATTTCAGAGACGGCCGTGAAGTCGCGCGCTTCGGTATCCCAGCCCGGCCGGATTATGACGATGATTTGGTGTTAAGCGCGTACATCAAACAGCAAGAGGATCAACCGGAAACATCCGAATCAAGCAACGGCGGATGTGAGGATTGCAACAGGCCGTACGGTTATGAGCACGGTTTCCCAGACTTCGTTATCCCGTATGACGCATGGAAGCGAATATCAACAAGTGGCGACGATAGCGGGCTGCTTTGTCCAAGCTGTATTTGTCAACGCTTGCACGATAAAGGCATTCGCTGCGAAGGTGCATTCACGTCAGGGCCGATAATTTCTGTTTCCGAATCAACAATGTCTGCGTTGCGGCGTGTTGAAAATATTGAACTCGCTATTGACGGTCGCGACAACCGATGGTCGGGAATTCGCGAGCTAGTAAAAGACAATGAACCATGAAGCTCTGCGACATCTGTAGCGAACCTCTGATCAATAGACACGGCAACAGTAAAACATGTTCGCCGAAGTGCAGCGCCGCGTTGACGGCTAGGCGCTTACGGTATGATCAACTGGCGCACATTGAACGTAACCGCGAGTATGGCCGCAAATACAAACGCGATGTTCGGTTTATGATTACCGTTGAGAAGACGAAGATCATCGTTGAGCGCTACTTGATGCGAAACGTTAGTTGAAGATGCTGCGGAGTCCGGACTAGTTTTTGCGCATTGGAGTTTCTCATGCGTTCGATTTACCTGATCGGCTCGCTTCGCAATCCCAACATTCCCGATATCGGCAACGCGCTACGCGCGGCCGGGTTCGAAGCCTTCGACGATTGGTTTTCAGCCGGGAAAATTGCCGATGATAGCTGGCTTGAGTATGAGAAACGGCGCGGCCGTACCATGCTCGAAGCCCTTGAAGGGCACGCCGCGAAGAATGTCTTCGCCTTCGATCACAAGCATATCGAGCGCTGCGATTGCGCCGTGTTGGTCACGCCCGCCGGGAAGTCCGGACACCTTGAACTCGGATATGCGCTAGGACGCGGCAAGCCCGGCTATGTGCTCTTTACTGAAGAGCCTTCAAGATGGGACGTAATGTATCAATTCGCGTCCGGCGTCTTCGTTGAGCTTCCTAAGCTAATCGATGCTTTGAATTTCGAAGCCGAAGCGGTCGAAGACCTGTTGCGCGGCAAAGTGCAGTTTCAATTTCAGCCGGGCCTTGTTGCCTCTTACCCTTTACGTGATACCCGCGACGCCGCCGAGACTGACGCCGTTTTCGACGGCTATGCCAAATACTCCAAAACATTAGGAAGCGGTTTAATTTGGCTCGCGCCCGGCAGAATCAGGGAAATCGTATCGTGATCGCTCTTGCCTGCCAATGGATAGGCTTCGCCGCCGTCGTGTTCGGAATCTATCTCGCCGGACGTTGGCAGAATGCATCGGATTGTTTTCTGATCTCCGGCTCGTTCTGGCTGATCATTTGGGCCGTGATGCAGCCGGAAATTCCTTGGGCGATCTTGGCTCTTCAGATCATTGTCGGATTCATTGCATTCAATCGATTGCGGAGTCTCCCAAATGAGTAAGCCGCGTCTGTATCTCGCCGGGCCGATTTTGGGCCTTACCGAAGGCGACGCTAAGGATTGGCGCGACGACTTCACGAAGCGTCTTCAACCAAGCGGAATCGTCTGCGTATCGCCGCTGCGATGTGAACCGTCCGTTGATGGCGTGTACGCGTCAAGCTACGGCGATCTTTGTTTCGGAACGGCCGGGGCGATTACGGCAAAAAACTACATGGACGTGCAATCGTGCGCGGCCGTGCTCTGCTATTTCCCATATCGGGGCGTAGGCAAGGATCGCAGCGCCGGGACTATCGCTGAACTCGCATGGTCATTCGCGCTTCAGAAGCCGCGAGTCGTAGTGTCCGATGATGACTTCATTCGCAATCATCCGGTCATCAAGACAATGGCGCAATGGATGCTTCCCGATCTGGAAGCCGCCGAACGCCTCTTCAAAGGCATCCTGCCCGTGTACTGCGATCGTACATGGCAGGATCGCCCAACCGATACGTGAACGCGGCGGAAGCTGTACGCAGCGCCGTTGATGATCGCATGCGACGACGTTTCCCGATTCTGAGGATTAAAGGCAAGGCTATGCAACATCCCGGCAACACAGGCAACGCGGGCAGCGAAGGCGTTGCCGGTATGGACGGCGTTTCGAAGCCATTGAACCCCAAGGACGCGCTAGGCATCCTCAAGGTATGTTGGTCCGTGATCCCGCTCGCCGTGCTTTGGGAAATCGGCGTCGGCATGCTCGAAGGCGCGCTTAAATACGGCCGTCATAATTACCTTGTGATCGGCGTCCGCGCGTCCGTGTACTTTGACGCGACGGTTGCCCGGCACATGGCCGCATTCTGGGAAGGCGAAGACACAGACCCGGAGTCGGGAGTGTCTCATGTAACCAAGGCGATCTGTTCGCTGATCGTGTTACGCGCCGCGATGATCTTCGGGACATGGATCGATGACCGTCCGCCCAAGACTCCGGCCGGACATTTGGACGCGATGAACGTCAAGGTGAAAGCTTTGCTTGAGAAGTACCCCGAACCTGTCGCCGCCTATTGGGCAGACGGCAAGCGCGGGCCGGGGCGAATTCTCTAGGTCTTGACGTGCGTTTGTCGAATACGATCGTTCGCCAAGCCTTCAAGATGCTTTTGAGTGTCGGAAAGGCCGAGTCCCTGAATCACCTGTTCGCCGTCGAAGTACCCTTCATGGGTGACCTTACCGCTAGGCTTCGTCCATAAAATTTCAAGATTGTGCGGGCCGCGCTTGAGCGTCCACCGGGCTTTGCGATGCCCGCCGTTCTTGACCTGTGCTTTGTGGATTTTCCAGATCGGCCGCTTCAGTTTCTTTAACGGTTCGGTGTTCGCGGTTGTGATCTGCATCGGCGACGGCGCTTCGCTCTTCGCCTGAACATAGACCGGGAACGCCGCCCTGAAATCAGGCGTTGCCCAAAAATCGGCCCATTCCTCTACAAAGGCTCTAGCATCGTTTGGATTCTTATGGTTCGCCAGCGATACCGCGAAGTCATAGAACGCGCGTACGGCCTCAGAAACGTCACGGCTGCCCTTCCGTGTAGCTTTGCCCATAACCTTCCCTGTCTGTTTTCAAATGCGGGCACATTTGCCGCGCCGCAGTATTCATAGCCGGACATTGAACTTTCGGCAATCGGTTCGGTTCCCTAGAATTTGAATATTGTTAATCGGTTTTCAGAAAACAAGGCAAAAAAGTGCCGGGCACAAGGCCCGGCCAGTTGGGGAGTACCGCTAATGGGCGATTTCGAGCACTTTCGATGACGCCATTTCGAGCGCAACGCGATCGTCGGCATTGGGCTTGTCGCGGGCGATTTCGGTCAGTGCGCCGGACATGCCCCAAGCTGACCGGGGATTGCCGTACCAGTTGACTCGCTGTTCCGCCAGATCGTACGCTTCGTTCAGCGTACGATAGGCGAGGCCCGGCACGCGAAGACCGAACAGACGATAAGAACGGCCGTCCTTGTCCGGGCCAAGGATGCATTTCATCGCCGCGCTGATCTTCAGTTCGTCGTCCGCCGCCGATGACTCCGCGTACGCGACCAGTTCGGCATGCAGGCCGCTGAACGCCTTTGCGTTCACATCCTTGCCGACGTGCCGAATACGGATTTCCTTGACCTGCGAAGCGCCCCAGACGCGATGATTGCCACAGACGTATTCGTACAGGAACGTCATCACCATGAACGATCGCGCGCCGACTTCCGAATTGGCGACGAAGAAACCGCGCGAGAGTCCGCCGCCCGGCGCGTGCTCGAAGATGCGGCGTCCGCTATCGACCATGAAAGCGAACATGTCGCGGTCGCCAAGATAGAGGCCGCGTGAGCCATCGAACGCCGCCGGGGCCGGTTGCCAAGGTCCGTCCGCTTCGAGTTCAAGCAGGCGGCTTGTGATTTCGGCGTTCCAGATGCGCGAATACGAGTCGGACACCATCGCGCGGGCGACCGGCTTTGCATGATCGCCCGTGAAGAGGAATTGACGCTTTCCGATATCGTGCTTGGCAAGCCCTTCGTTGATGCAGTCGGCGGCGAGTGGCGGCGAAAGCCCTTGCAGATAGGACGCCGGGGCGGCGGGCTTCAGAGTCGAACAGAGTTGGCCAAACGACCAGTTCGTGAACGTGGCGATTTCGCCGCTCTTGGTGAACATTTTCACGTCGCCGTCTTCGGCGAGCGCGCAAGAGATTTCGGTTTCGGTTTCGACTCCGAAAGCTCGATCGTCAACCGCCTTGCGGTGCAGATCGCGAAGCGATGAAAACTTTTCATCGTCGCGGCGCGAAGCCCATTCGTTGTGTGCATGTGTAAGTGTCGTCATATGAAACTGTCCTTGATTGCGGATTTAACTAACACTCGGGACACTAGAACCGCGTTTTTGAAAACACAAGTTGCGGTTTCCAATTCGCCGCCACATATTTAAGAAAGTGTTGCGACATAGTTAAAATCAGAAACGTTAGTTGGAATCCGCCCGATTCAAAGGTATTTCCGCAGACGTTGGAACGTTCCCTATTGCCTCTATTTGGAGATTCATATGTCGAAATTCGAAATCGAAGCCGGACTCCCGGCCGATCAAGTCAAGCTGTTGAAGGGCCTCGCGACGAAGATCGATGCCCTTCTCGCCGCACTCGGCAAGAAACCCGGCAAGCCTGCCACCGAAGACGCTGCGGACGACGATCTTGCCGACGACTTGGGCGACGGCGAGGAAGAGGCCGAAGACGGCGACGGCGACGGCGAGGAAGAGGCCGAAGACGGCGACGGCGAGGAAGAGGCCGACGAAGAGGAAGCCAAGGCAACTCGCGCCGACGTGCAAGCCGCGCTTCGCGCTTACGCCGCCAAGACCAACAAGGCGACCGCCCTCGCCCTCATGAAGAAAATCGGCGGCACCGACGCCCTGACGAAGCTCAAGGAAGTCAAGTTCCAAGCCGTGATCGATGCGGCGAACAAGGCCGCGAAGGCGAAAAAGTAACCGGCGTGATCCGGTGACAAGCGGCGGGATGCGGTGAACAGACAGTTCGCCAGTAAATAAAACATCCCGCCGCCCATTCCCTCAGAGTCATTTGAACCATGTCATTTCACACGGCCCGCTCCCCGTCTCAGACCAAGCGCTTTCTTTCATGCGCGGGCGCGCTCGCGTTGTGCGAGGCCCTTCCCGACCATCAAAAGAATATCAGCGGCTACGCCGCACAACTCGGAACGGCGACGCACGGCCTTGTTGAGCGCTGTTTGTCCGAAGGGTCCGAACCGTCCGCGTATGAAGACCGGATCATTGAGCTTGTCGGCGAAGAGCAAAACGTTTCAATCCTGAAGCCGAACGCCAAGACGCCCGGTCCCGGCCGAACCTTTTTCATCATTGACGCCGATGTTATCGACGCCGCAACGGCCATGACCGATTATGTGCGGTCGCGCTGCAAAGAGCTTGGCGTTGCAGAGTCCGAACTGCAACTTGAAACCCGGACGAATCCCCTTCCCGAACGCGACGATACGTCCGGCACGGCCGACGTAACTATTGACGCCTTCGACGTGTTGGAAGTCCCCGACTATAAGAATGGGTACAACGTTGTTGAAGCCGATAGCGAACAGCTTCGGTCGTACCTATTAGGCAAGGCGA
>Ga0210377_10000183_pt1 | contig 59847 bp, 60 predicted proteins | sample PLM4_65_b1redo_FD_155480 | JGI IMG/M metagenome (GOLD analysis project Ga0210377, IMG submission 155480) | Groundwater sediment microbial communities from an aquifer in East River, Colorado, USA - PLM4_65_b1 redo | ecosystem: Environmental > Terrestrial > Soil > Riparian zone | place: USA: East...
GCGAGACGAACCAGCGCATGCCGTAGTCGAGCGGCTGGTAGAACGACGACTTCAGCAGGCGTGTCTGGCCGATCTGCCCGACGTTCTCCCACTCGCCGCCGCGGCGGTTGGCGGCGATGAGCAGGTGGCGGAGGGCGAAGGTGTAGTTGGCGTCGCCGCTGAAGTCGTCCTGGAACGCCGCCCCGAACTGCAGGCTGTTCCTGCCGTACGGCTTTTTCGGGAAATCGAGGGAGAGGGTGCCGTGGCCGTCCTTGCGCTTGTACTCGTCGCGGATCAAGCCGAAGTAGTCGAGACCATAGAGCCGCATGATCGTGTCGTCGAAGCTCTTCTGGTCGAACGGCTTCCCTTCGGGCACTTTCAGGCGGTGTTGGATGACCCGGTCGTCCACCAGGCTGGTGTTGGTGAACCTGACCTTGTCGACGATCAACCGATCCTTGTCCGGCATCCGGTGCCGAAGCACATACGCCTCCCACTCCGGATCGGAGAGCGCGAAGCGCCGCAGACTTCCGGCGCTCGCCCGCGCGGCCTGCTCGCCGAGCCCGATTGCCTCGACCGTGCGGGTGAAATCGAGGAAGCTGATGTCCCCCAGTTCCGGGGTGATGAGAACGTCTCCGGGGCGGAGCTTCCTGATGTCCTCGACGCGGTTGGCGACGGTGGAGAAGCTGCTCCACTGCGACATGACCGAGAAGAAGGACTGGATCTCGTCATACGTGTACAGCGGGCTCGTGATGTCGACGGCGATGACCGCGTCGGCCCCGAGCGACTGCGCGATGCCGATCGGCAGGTTGGCGGCGGCGCCGCCATCAACCAGCCGGCGGCCGTCGATCTCCACCGGCGAGAACATCCCCGGCACCGCCATGCTGGCGCGCATGGCGCTGGCGATGCTGCCGTGGTCGAGGATGACCGCCTCGCCGGTCGCGAGATCGAGCGCCACGGCGCGGTACGGTATCGGCAGGTCGTCGAAGTTCTCGACGGCCCCCGATTCGATCTCGAGGGAGCGCAGGAACAGCTCGAGCTGCTGGCCGCCGAACAGCGACGGCGGGATGTACGGCTTCCACCCCTTGAAGCGCAGCTTGCCGGGCACGAGGAAGGTGGCGTCGTCCTGCTTGCGACGGAAGGAGCGCTCGCGCCGTTCGATGGTGTCGACGAAGATGTCCTTCCAGTCGGTGTCGGCGATGAGCGCCTGGAGCTGCGCGGGGCTGTAACCGGCGGCGTACAGCCCGCCGATGATCGAGCCCATGCTCGTCCCGACGACGATGTCGGGGCGGATGTGCATTTCCTCGAGGACCTTGAGGACGCCGGCATGCGCCGCGCCGCGCGCCCCGCCGCCGCTGAGAACCAGCGCCAGCCGCGGCCGCGCGGGAGCGGAATCCGGGGCCGGCGCCGGGGTCGCCGAACTTCCGGCATCGTAGACCGGGCCCGGCGGTTGCGCCGGCAGCGGGACCGGCTCCTGGGCCCACGCGCCCACAACCCCGCCCAGCGCCCACCCGAGGGCCAACGCGAGGACCACCGCACCCCGCCTGCTGAAGCGATCGATGTCGTTCATCCTCGGCAGTCTACTGTTTCGGCGGCGCGGGCGCCGGTTTCGCGGCCGGCGCTTTCGGCGCCGGCTTCGGCGGCCCGTGTCTGCGCCGCAGCTCGGCCGCCTTCTCCTTGATCTCGGTCAGGCTGCGCTGCATCTCGCTCCATCCATACCACAGCGCGTAGTCGGGGCTGGCGTGGAACGACCCCTGGAAGGTCCGCATCCGGTGCTCGAGGAACATCACGAACAGCTCCTGCTCGACCGTCGTCGGCGCGTCGTGGAACGTCAGCAGATCCGGGAACGGGTAGGCGTAGTTCGCCGGCTTCGGCAGGATGCCGTCCTTATAGAGAGCGGCGACCGTCGTGATCGCCTCGGCCATCAGGCGGTCGGCCTGGCGGATCATCTCGTCCCCCTGCTGCATCTGGATCTTCGCGAAGTTGGCGGAGTGGCACTGGTTGCAGACCTTGAGCATCTTATCGCGCTCGTGCTGCCAGTTCGCCTCGGTGAGACGGGCCACCTGGGCGGCCTTGACCACCTCGAGCCGCGCGGTCGGCTTGCCCGCCGGGTCGAGGACGCCGAGCCCCTGCAAGATGGCGGCGCGGTCGGCCGCCCACTGCGGGTCGTCGGGCATCGGCAGGCGCACCGCCAGGAATCCCCACGCCGTGCGCACCTCGTGGTTGCCGTCGCCCATGTGGCAGGTCTGGCAGGTCGGCGCCGCCGCCTCCTTGTCGATGAGTCCGCGCTGGCGCAGGTCGTTGCGCACCCCGTGCTTCGACGACGAGTACATCTCCCACTGCGGATGGTCGAAGCCCATGTGGCAGGTCTGGCAGGCCTGCGGCTGGCGCGCCTCGGCGACCGAGAAGGTGTGGCGCGTGTGGCAGGCGTCGCACGACGCGACCCCGAACCCGCCGCTCGTCGTCGCCAGCTCCTTGATCTCGGCCTCGCTCTTGAGACCGATCTTGTGGCAGCCGCCGCACCCCTTCATCCCCTCCATGAGCGACATCGGCTGCCAGTGGGCGGTCGGCATCGCCTTCATCGCCGCCCAGGCGAAGGCATGCTTCCCCTTCTTGAACTGGTTGACGCGCTCCTCGTGGCACGGCGCGCAGGTCTCGGGGGTGGGGATCTTCGCCTTGTCGGTGTCGTTCGCCGAGGAATGCTGATCGCCGTGGCAGGTGGCGCAGTCGACGTAATTCTCGTTGTGCTTGCTGATCTTCCAGTCGGAGACGATGCGCGGTGTCGTCTTCTCGTGGCAGCCGACGCAGTCGACGACGGCGCGGGCCGTGCCCGCCGACAGGACCAGGACGGCCGCCGCCGTGGCGGCCCGGCGTGTGTGTATGGACATGATGGTGTCCCTCCTCCGAGCGGCCCCTGTTCGGGGCCGATTCTAGTGAGAGCGGCGGGCGCGCCGCAACGGCCCGGGGTGTGGCATCCTGTGCGGACCATGGCGCGCTGGTTCGAGCCCCCGCCGCTGCCGCACGAGCACGGTGCCTGGGCGATGCTGGTTCTCCCGCTCGTGCTCGGCCTCGCGGCGGCGGGCGGCCCGGCTGCGGCGGCCGGCGCCGATGCCCCGGTGGCGGGCGCCGCGTGGCTCGCGGCCGCGCTCGTGCCGCCGGCGATGGCGCTGCTGTTCATGTCGCGCTACGCCGCGGTCGCCGCTGCCACCCGCCTCGTCGACGGGAAGAAGGTCCCGGAAGGGTTCATCGCCCGCCGCGTCCTGTGGGCGGCGATCTACATCGGCGTCGGCGCGATTCTCTTCGCCGCCGCGTGGCGGCTGGCGCCCCACGGAGCGCGCCGGGGCGTCGTCGCGGCCGGCGCCGTCACGCTCCTGCTCGGCGCCCTGCACACGGCCCTGGTCTTCGCCGGACGCGACCGTACGATACCCGGCGAGATCATCGGCATGGCGGGTCTCGCCTCGGCGGCGACCCTGGTGATGACGGTCGCCGGCCGGCCGCTCGACCGGTGGTCGGTCGGCGCCGGCCTGCTGGCGCTGCTCTACTTCGCCTCGAGCCTCGCCTATGTCCGCGCCATACGGGGGCTCTGGAAGGGCGACACCAGGGGGCGGCGGCGTTCCATCGCGGCGCACGTTTTGATCGGGGGCGCGGTCGCCCAGATCGCGGCGGGCTCCTTCATCCCGCTGCTCGCGGCCGCCGCCTTCCTGCCGGTCTTCGCGCGCACCGCCTGGGGGCTGATCGCGCCACCCGCGAGCCTGCGCACCCTCGGCTGGCGCGAGGTCGGCGTGTCGGTGGCGTTCGCGGCGATCGCGATCGCGGCGTACCGGCTCCCGTTGCCATCGTGAGCCACCCGGGCGCCGGTGTCGCTACCGTCTGCCTCCTTCTGGCGCAGGTGCCCCAGGATACCGCCCCGCTCGAGCAGATCCTCGTCCGCCTCGACCGCCTCTCGGAGTTGTACCGGGACCAGGCGTTGGAGTTCGCCTGCGACGAGCGGATCACCTACGTCGATCCCACCAACGAGCGCTCGGTTCATGACTTCGAGTACCTCTACGTGTACGAGGAGGGGCGCGGCTTCCTCGACTACCGCACCCTGCCCCGTGCCGGCCTGAAGAAGGGGGAGCCCCCCGCCCCGATCGACCCGGCGGTGTACACCCTGCCGTTCTTCGTGCGCAGGGCCTACTCGTGGATCTTCATCTTCGAGCGCGGCAAGCGGAGCATGTATCACTACACACTCGAGGGCGACGAGACGGTTCGCGGCCGGCGGGCCTCCCGAGTGCGGTTCGAGCCCATCCTGCCCTATCGGCGCGATCTCAACGACTGGGTCGGGACGGCGTGGGTCGACCAGGAGGACCATCAGCTCCTCCGCATCGAGGCCCAGAAGGAGGATCAGCACGCGAAGAAGCTCGCGTTCGAGAGGCTGCTCTCCGGCGCCGATCCCATCGAGGATCACGCCGGCCAAACCTACTCGTTCTCGGATGTCGTCACCGAGTTCAAGGTGCAGAAGAACGGCCTGGCCTTCCCCGATGCGGTCGTGAGCACCCGGACGCGATGCGCGGCAAAGCCCGGCAGGCACGGGATCAAGTCCACATGCTGGACCGCCTACAGCGTCACCCAGAGGTACTCGAATTACCGGTTCTTCGCCATCCGGACCCGCGAGGAGATCCGCGACTTCCTGTCGGGCGGGCCGGCGCCCGCGACACCGCCCGCGCCGCCGCGGCGATGAGACATGCGGGATCCGCTGTGACCCCGACCGACCGTTCCGGCTGGGCCAGTTACCATGAGGGGCAGGTCACTCCCGCATCGGGTGCTCGCCGGTCACGGCCTGACATCATTGACTTGCACGGGAAGATTATCCGGATATAATGTCCACGTGCGCAAGATAATCTCCAGGGTCCTGACCCTGCCCGACCTCGCGAAGCAGTCGGTCTTCCTGTGGGGACCACGCAGAACGGGGAAGTCGTTCTGGATCCGCCGGCACCTGCCCGATGCGCCCCTCGTCGATCTTCTGCAGACGGACACCTTCGCCGAGTATGCCAGCCGGCCGTCGCTGCTGCGGGAGCGCTACGCGACGTCGCCCTCCCCGGGCCGCCGCGGGCCGATTGTCATCGACGAGATCCAGAAGGTGCCGGCCCTCCTCGACGAGGTCCACTGGCTCGTCGAGAATCGCCGGCTGACGTTTCTTCTCACGGGGTCGAGCGCCAGGAAGCTGCGGCGTGGTCACGCGAATCTCCTCGCGGGTCGCGCCCGGCGCCGTGAATTGCGGCCGCTGTGCTTTCCCGAGATCGACCGGCTCGATCTCGAGCAGGCCGTCGTGAGCGGGCTCTTGCCGCCGCACTTTCTCTCGGACGACCCGGCGGACGACATCCGGTCGTACGTGAACGACTATCTCAAGGAGGAAATCGTCGCCGAGGGTCTCGCCGTCGATCTCCCGGCCTTCAGCGATTTCCTGCGCGTCGCCGCGCTCAGCAGCAGCGAGCTGCTGAATTACACGAACGTCGCCCGCGAGGTCGGCGTGTCCGCGAAAGTCGTCCGCGGCTACTTCGATCTTCTCGAAGACACGCTGCTCGGCTTCCGCGTCGCCCCGTGGACGAAGAGCCGGAACCGCCGCCTCATCCTGACCCCGAAGTTCTACCTGTTCGACGTCGGGATCGCGAACTTCCTCGCCCGCCGCCAGCCGAAGCCGGGCACCCCGGAGTTCGGCAAGAGCGTCGAGCACATCGTCCTGATGGAGCTGCTGGCCTATCGCGCCTATCGCAGTCCCGACCTGGAGATCCGGTACTGGCGCACCAGCACCGGGCAGGAGGTCGACTTCCTGCTGAACGACCGCGAGGTCGCCATCGAAGTCAAGAGCTCCGCACGGGTCCCCGACGTCGCGATCCGGTCGTTGACTTCGCTGGCCGATGACGGCCCGGTGCGTCGCCGGATCGTCGTCTGCCAGGAGCGCCTGCCCCGCGAAATCTCCGACCGGCACGGCCGGGTCCGGATCCTCCCCGTGCACGCGTTCCTCGGGGAACTGTGGGCGGGGAAGGTCGTGTCCGCCGACTGAGGGCCGATCGCGCCTCCCGCGGAGGCCATTCCGCGGCCGCCGCGGTGGATTCTCAGCTTGCCCGGCCAATGGCCGGGCCCCGCCCACCGGCCGCGGGCGTAGGTTGTACCCACGGATCGGCGCCCCGCGCGGTTCGCTCTGCCGGCGAGGCGCCCCCAACAGGACATCGCAAGGAGACCGCCCATGCGCGAGGCGTCCGCACCTCCCACCCACGTTCGCCCCTTCCCCCTCGTTCTTCTCCTGACGGCCGCCGTTGCCTTGACCGCCGGTGCGCCTGCGTGGGCGGCCTGTCCCCCGGGCCAGGGAGCCCGCATCACCAGCGGCGATCCGGCCTCCGGTCCACCCGTCATCCTGACGGGGCTCGGCGCGGCGCCCCGGGGTTCGTTTTTCCTGCTCGGTGCCGGCGACGACCACAACAGCGGGAGCCTGCCCGCGTCGGCCTGGCTCGTCAGCGTCGGCGACGTCGATGGCGACGGGCTGCCCGACTACCGCGTCGAGGCGCCGGCCGACGGACCGGGTGGATGGGGAGACGCGCGGACCACCGGGTGTCCGGCGTTCGCCACCCCCGCCTCTCCGCCCCTGGTGCTCATCATCGAGCACGATCGCGAAGATCAGGACGGCGACGGCCACTTCGACGTCCACGAGGATTTCAAGTGCACTCCCTCCGGCGCCGGGTGCGGGATACTCGAACCGGGCGAGGACCTCGATGGCGATGGCCGCCTCACCCCTCCGGGAGGGTGCGAAGGAGCGCTGCGCGAGGATCTCGACTGCGACGGCCGGCTTGACATCATCAACGAGGACACCAACGGCGACGGCAACCTTGACCCCGGGGAAGACATCGACGGCGACGGCCATCTCGACCCTGGCACCGAGGACCGTAACCACAACAACCAGCTCGACGACCGGCCCTTCCTCTTCCCGGACGACGGTATTCCCGACGAGAACGGCTCCACCACCACGATGTACCCGTATGGAGAGAGTCGCCCGGCTCCGGGGGGCATCACCGTCATTTCGCTCGCCTGGAACGGGACCGCGTACAACCTCCAGCACCTGACCACCCCGACCGAGATCCTCGGGCCGGTCGAGGACCTCGACCACGACGGCGCCTTCGACGTCTTCGAGGACTTCCTCTGCACTCCGGGCGGCACTGGGTGCGGCATTCTCAACCCGGGTGAAGACCGCGACGGTGACGGCCGGCTGACCCCGCCAAACGGCTGCGAGGGCGAAAGCCGCGAGGATGTCGACTGCGACGGCCGTCTCGACTTCATCGACGAGGACTTCAACCATAACGGCGTGCTCGATCCGGGCGAAGACATCGACAACGACGGACACCTCGACCGCGGCGACGAGGATCGCAACGGCAACCAGATTCTCGACGACCGGCCGTTCCCCAAAACCACCGATCCGGTCTCGGGTCCCGTCAACGGGCAGATCGTGCAGGGAACGTATCCGTACGCGACCGAGCATCCCGGGCCGTTCCGTCTCCTCGAGGCTTCGCCGCTTCGCCTGAGTTCCGAGCACGATCTGCCCGCAGTGACCGTGTGGGCGAGCGGCAGCCACGAGAGTCCCGCGGGATGGCTGCGCATGCGGATCGACTTCGCCGGCCTGGCGCTGAACGACGACATCGGCGGCACGCGGGCGGTGTTCGACGGCCTGCGCCTGTCCCTCGTTCCTGATCCCCCGCCGGGCTTCATCGCTCCTCCGGGCCAGGCACTGCCGGCCGAGGCCTCGGTCATTCCTCCCGGCTTCGTCGAGAGCGGGCAGGCGTCGATTGACCTTCCGGCGGCGGGGAACCTCGCGGCCGGCTCCTTCCTGTCTCTCCTGCCGCCGGGGCCGGTGTCCTTCTCTCCGCTGTCGGCGGGGAGCAACGCGTTCCTGGCTTCACCGGGGGCGTGGCCCGACCTGACGACCAGGAGCCTTCTCGACCCCGACGACGACAACCTCGATTCGCCCGTGGACAGTTGTCCCGATTTCCGCGCGCGCTACGCGGGCGATATGAACCGCGATGGAATCGGCGACTACTGCGACCCGACCGCCTATGGCCCGCCGGTCCCGGTCCCGGACTCCTGGAACCCGCTCGGAGGAGCGCTCACGCCGGGCGCCCGGAGCGGCGCCGCGGCGGCGTTCGACTCGGGGCGCGGCGTCGTCGTGCTGTTCGGAGGCACGTCGGATACGGCGACCTGGGAATTCGACGGATCCGCATGGCGCCGTCGCGACGTGTCTCCCGCCCCCGAAGCCCGGCGAGGCCATCGCATGGTGTACGACGCCGCGCGCCAGCGCATCGTGCTCTTCGGCGGCGAGAGGCTCTCGGACGACGCGCTGCTTGGCGATCTGTGGGAGTTCGACGGCGCCTCCGGCGCCTGGCAGCGGATCGCCGCCGTTCCCGGGCCCGCGCCGCGCGCTGACTTCGGACTGGCCCGCGACGAGCGCTCCGCGGCGCTTCTGCTGTTCGGCGGGCGAGCCGACAACCGGCTGCTCGACGACACCTGGATCTACCGCTCCGGTTCGTGGAAGCCGGTCCCGAGCCCGCGATCCCCGTCGCCGCGCCGGGACGCGGCGATGACGTGGGACGGGTTCCGGCAGGTGGTCGTTCTTTTCGGCGGTGAGGGATCTCCGGGACGCCTGCTCAACGATACGTGGGAGTTCGACGGAACGGCCTGGCAGCCGGTCGACTACCGCCGCGACATCCCGCCGACCGCGCGGGCCGTCGCCGGATTCGATCCGGATCGCCGTCAGGTGGTGATCTTCGGCGGCGACGCCGAACGTCTCGAGTTTTGCTGCTACCCGATGGAAAGACGGGGCCCCACGGCCGCGACCCGGCTGTTCGACGGCATCAGGTGGACGGCGTTGCCGACCTCGCCCACCGCCGCGCCACGCGCCGCCCATGCCGGCGCGTTCGACTCCGGACGCGGCACGCTCGTAATACAGGGTGGCCGCGACGATGCGGCGCAATCTCTCGACGACGGCCAGGCTCTGCACCGCGGTGCTGACGCCGACGGCGACGGCGTCTCGGACGCTGTCGACGGCTGCCCGCTGGTCGCCGACCCTGAGCAGACCGACGCGGACGGCGACGGCAGCGGCGACGCCTGCGACGACTGCCCGGCGCTCGCCAATCCGACGCAGCGCGATCTCGATCGCGACGGCCAGGGCGATGCCTGCGATCCCGACATCGACGGCGACGGTGTGCCGAACGCCGCCGACGTCTGCCCGGCGGATTACGTCGCCGGACGCGCGTTCGATCAGGTGTTCGCGGGCGGCGGTCCCGATCCGGACGGCGACGGCGTCGCGGACGACTGCGACGCCTGCCCGGCCGATCCTCAGAACGACGCCGACGGCGACGGGATCTGCGGAGACGTCGACAACTGCCCGCAGGCGGCCAATTCCGGGCAGGAGGACTCCAACACCGACGGCGCCGGCGACGCCTGTCAGCCGGCCGTGCGGATCGTCTCCATCACGCCGGTGTCCCGCCCCTTCGGCGCGCTCAATGCCCGGGTCAACCTGTCCGACCCGGACGGGAGCCGTTTCCACGGGACCATCTCCGTCGCCCCGGCCGCGGTGGCTCCGGAGGTCGTCACGCACGGACTCGATGCGTGCGCGAACGCGCTGCTTCCCGACGGGGTCCCCGGCGAGGGGCTGGTGTACGCCGACGTCGCCGGCGTCGGCCGACTGCTGGCGGATGTCGATTCGAACTTCGGCTGCGCCGACGGCCTGCCCGACTTCACGATCGCCGCCGGCACCTGCGCGGGCACCACGGCGCAGGACGGTGTGACGATCTTCACCATCGACAAGACGCTGCCGTTCCCCATCTGCGTCCGCCGCGGTGGCGGCGCCGCGCTCGACCTGGTGCTGTACCGCGCCGGGAGCGACACGGCCGTGCTGTCGAGCGTCGCGCCGGCCCAGGTCGCCGTGGACTACACGAAGTCGCGCCTGCCGCGCTTCGTCCGCCTGGACGGGTTGACGACACCTGGTCCGTCCATCTTGAAGATCACGGCATCGGACGACCTCACGCCGATGGTTTCGGACGAGGATTTGTTCAACTGGAACGGCGAGGGGGTGCTCTACTTCAACCTGCCGCGCAACGGTCTGGCGATGAGCCCGATACGACTGCCCGGCAGGCCTTCGGCCGTCGTTCGTTAGCAGCAGGCCCGCGCCGCCGGCGGATCTCCCTCCCCGCCGGCGGCGCGGCATCCCGTGTGGGATCCGCGCCGGCTGCGGGTTCCAGCGGCTCTTCGTGCTTGCTCGCTGGCGCGGGCCGGCGTATATGAGCCCGCGGTTCCCACACGCCAGCCGGAGGGCCTCTGTATGCGACGACTCGTCCTGCCCACGATCGCGTTTGCCGCCCTCATCCTGCTTGCTGGTCCTGCCGCGCCGGGGCAACCGGCCATCGCGGCGGGCGCTGCCGGCGCACCGGTCGTGCCGCTGCGGGTCATGACACTCAACATCTTCTACGGGGGCGACGAGATCAACCTGGCATCCGGCAACTGGTGCAACCGGCCGGACGGATGCACGGAGACGCTCGCCGCGGTCGTCGACGTCATACGCGCCTCGGGCGCGGATGTGGTCGGCCTCGAGGAGGCCGAGCGCAACACCCGGCCGATCGCCGAGGCCCTCGGCTGGTATTACAGCGAGCGGACCCAGGTCATCTCCCGCTACCCGCTGATCGACCCTCCGGATGGTGGCGGGGTGTACCTGTTCGCGCAGATCACTCCGGGCATGGTCGTCGCGGTCGCGAGCCTCCACCTGCCGGCCGATCCGTATGGCCCTTATCTGGTGCGCGACGGCGCGGCGCTCGACGAGGTTCTGGCGCTCGAGAACTCGTTGCGCATGCCGGCGATCCAGGACGCGCTGCGCGTCCTGCCGCGCCTGGCCGCCGCCGGCATCCCGGTGTTCCTGGTCGGCGACTTCAACACTCCGTCCCACCTCGACTGGACCGCCGGCGTCGCGACGGTCCGTCCCGAGGTGCGGTATCCGGTCGCCTGGCCGGTGGGCGTGGCGCTCGCGAAAACCGGATTCCGCGACTCGTACCGCGTCGTCCACCCGGATCCCATCGCCGTGCCCGGTTTCACCTGGACCCCGGGCGGGCCGGAGTCGATCCCGGACGAGGTGCACGATCGCATCGACTGGGTCCTGGCCGCCGGTCCGGCCACCCCGCGCGCAAGCGTCACCGTCGGGGAGAGCGGCGGCCCCGACGTGGGGATTGCGGTGGACCCGTATCCGACCGATCACCGCGGCGTGGTCACGACCTTCGATGTCACACCGGGGGTTGCACCGGTGCTGGTGGCAGTGGCGGCGCGGCGGCTGTCGGTCGGCGACGACCTCGCGGTTCTCTTCCATGCCCCGGGGCGGCGCGGCGAACAGGTCGGGGTCGTCCCGGCCGGCGGCGCCGGACCCGACGCCCTGGTCGAGCGCTCCACGGGGGGCGGCGTGGATGGCACGGTGCTCGTCTCGACCGCGGGGTTCGATCCCGGCGCATACGAGGCTGTGCTGATCGACAACCGAGGGCGCATCCTGTCGCGCAGCCCGTTCTGGCTCTACCCGCCCGGCGTCCCGACGATCGTGGCGACAAGCAAGAGCGAGTATGCCGAGGGCGAGCCGATCGACGTGTCATGGTCCAACGCGCCCGGGATGCGCTGGGACTGGCTCGGCATCTACGTGCCCGGGGACTCGGATGCAAGTCCGGTCGCGTCGTCCTGCAACGCCGGCTGCTACAGCAACGGGCGCTACCTGATCTACGAGTACACGCACACCGCCATCGAGGGGACGACAACCTTCACCGCCCAATCCCCCCCGGGCGTCGGCACCTGGCCCTTGTCGCCGGGGACCTACGAGATCCGCCTGCTTGTCGACGATGGCTATCGGTCGGTGGCGTCGTCGCCGTCGTTCAAGGTCAGGCGTCCGTAGGAGCGTGTCCGGGTACTCAGGGGCAGGCGCGTCCCTCGCGCTGCGTCCCGCTCGATGTCGTGCCCAGCGAACCGAGGCCGTCGGGACACCCGCTCCGGGCCCGCACCAGGTAGTAATAGATGCCGCCCGGCGGCGGGATTTGGAGATCGCTCGCCGACGTTTCCGGGACTCCGGTTGCGGTGCAGCTCGCCGCGCCGACGAAGTCCGAGCGCGTGGCGCTGCGCAGGACGTCGTAGGTCACGGTCGATCCGCCCGGAAGCGCGGGCGGGCTCCAGATGAGCGTGGTGGTATCGCTGAACCTGAGATCGAGCGCCTCGGAGGGGGCAGCCCAGGCCGAGGCGTTGGCGTCGTCGCAGTCGACTCCCTCGACAACCCACCCCGGGGAGGGACCGCAGGCCGGTGCGGACAGCGCCGGATCGCCCCGGCCATCCCCATCGGCGTCGCGGAACCACGTTGTCGGCGCGCACGCGCAGTAGCGGCCGCCCGAGGCGAGGTACGCGCCGTTGTACCCGCCCCACAGCATGAGCGCGTCGCCGGTCCAGGCCGACGCCTGGCCGACGCGGCCCGGCGGAACGCCGACGATTGAGGTGGCGGCCCAGGCACCGGCGACCGGCTCGTAGCGGCCGCCGGTGTCAAGGTAGGCGGGGCCCGCGCCGCCCCAGACGATCATCCTCGAACCGGTCCATGCGGCGCTGTGGCCGGAGCGCGCCGCGGGTGCGCCGGCGAGTGCGGTCGGGATCCAGGAGTCGCCCGCCGGCGAATAGACGCCGCCCGTGGCCAGCGCGGCGCTCCCGGTGCCACCCCAGACGATCATTCGATCGCCCGTCCAGACGGCGGTGTGGTCGGAGCGCGCCTCGGGCGCCCCGGCCTGCATGGTCGGCATCCAGGCGCCGGCGACAGGGTCGTAGATTCCTCCACTCTTGAGAGGCGCGAGACCGTAGCCGCCCCAGACGATGAATCGATCGCCGGTCCAGACCGCCGCGGCCCCACGTGCCGCCGGCGGCGCCCCGTCCGCCGCGATCGGTGTCCAGACATCGAGCGCCGGGTCGTAAGCCGCCCCGTCGCCCAGGGCGACATCGCCGTCGCTCCCGCCCCACACCAGCATGCTGTCGCCGGTCCACGCGACGGCATGTTCCGAACGCGCGAGCGGCGCGTCGACCATCGACACGTTGGTCCAGCCGTCAACGAGCGGGTCGTAAACACTGCCGTCCGCGAACGCCACGCCGTTGGTTCCGCCCCACGCGATCGCCCGCTCGCCGGTCCAGACGAGCGTGTGATCGACGCGCGGCTCCGGCGCATTCGCGGTGGACATCGGCGTCCACGAATCGGTCATCGGATCGTAGCGACCGCCCGTGTCGAAGAACGAGAACGCCGAGCCGCCCCAGACCAGAAGCTGGCTCCCCGTCCAGACCGCCTCGGCGGCGGTCCGCGCGGCCGGCGGCTGCGTCGAGGTGATCGCGGTCCACGCATCGGCCGCGGGATCGTAGCGCCCGCCGGTGCCGAGGTAGGCGCCGTCGTATCCGCCCCAGACGAAGAGCCGGTCGCCGTCCCAGACGGAGGCATGGCCGTACCGTCCCGCGGGCGCGTCGCCCGACGACATGGGCGACCAGACATCGCCGCCTGGATCGTAGCGGCCGCCGCTTTCGAGGTACTCCAGATCGGCGCCGCCCCAGACCAGCATCCGCGATCCGGTCCACACCGCCGTGTGGCCGTAGCGCCGCGACGGCGCGACGGCGATCGCGGTCGGCGTCCAGGTGTTGGTGATCGGATCGTAGCGCCCGCCGGTGTCGAGCGACGTGCCGTTGCGGATCCCGCCCCAGACCACCATGGCGCTTCCGCTCCAGACCGCGCCGTGATCGGACCGACCGGAGGGGGCGTTGACGAGAGTCGTGGCGGACCAAGAATCTGCTGCGGGGTCGTAGCGCCCGCCGGTCTGCAGCGGCCCCGCGTTCGTTCCGCCCCAGATCACCATCACCGATCCGGCCCACACCGCCGTGTGGCTGTAGCGCCCGCCGGGAGCGTTCATCGCCGCCATCGGCCGCCAGCCGTCGGTCTCCGGGTCGTACGCGGCGCCGCCGCCGAGCACCAGCCCGCCGGCCGCCCGGCCGCCCCACACCAGCATCTCCTGCCCGCTCCAGACACCGGTGTGCAGGTAACGGCCCGCGGGCGCATCGGCCACATCAGTCGGGCTCCAGGTGTCGGTCATCGGATCGTAGAGACCGCCGCTGTTGAGCGCCGATCCATTGTTCCCCCCCCAGACCAGCATCCGCGTCCCGGTCCAGAGCGCCGTGTGCCAGTAGCGCGCCGCCGGCGCCCCGACGGCCGACAGCCGTGTCCAGGTGTCGGTGAGCGGGTCATAGCGCGCCCCATCCTGCAAATAGCGTCCGTTGAAGCCGCCCCAGACGACGATCTCGCTGCCGGTCCAGATCGCCGAGTGCCCCTGCCTCGAATCGAACGGATCGTCGAGAGACCCGTTGTGCCAGACGTCGTCCCCCGGGCAGGCTCCCGATGTCTCTATCGCCGACGCGACAACGGAGTCGTCGCCGGAGGCAACCGTCACGGCGAGCGGGTCGAGGGTCGGGGCAATGGTCGCCCACCAATCGTCCCAGCCTCTCTTGGGGAATGCGTAGGTCGCGACGCGCGCGCTTTCGTCCTGCTCCTCGAGGATGACGTGGATGACGAACGCCTCGCGTTCTTCGACGACCGGGCCGATCTCTCCCGGGCGCTGCGGCAGGCCGGCGCGCCAGACGGCGAACTCCTCGTCCGGCAGGCGCAGCCTGGCGACGCCGGCTCTTGCATCATCAGCGGCGATCGGTTGCGCGCAGTCACCCTCGGAGACCTCGACGACCCGGCGAGCCGGGTGATCCCGCGCCGGATCGATCGCCCCGCGCGCCAGGTCGGCGCGCAGCCGCTGCGCGGACCCGCGCGCTTCGGCATGGATGCGACGGTCGCCTGCGAAAAAGCCCCGCGCCAGCCGTTCGACCAGCACCGGCCGCGCCAGGCACTCGCGCAGGCGCAGCGGGTCGCTTCCGAGCGCCTCCTCGACGGCGCGCAGCCGGTCCGGAAACCAGGTGCGGCGCGCGATCCGCCGCAGCTCGGCGTCGAGCATGGCCGTCGTCACGCGCGTCCGCCAGACGCTCTCGAGGGCGGCGCTGCGCCGCAGGCTCTCCAGCACCCGGCGCTCAACGACATCGTCGGGCACTGCCACCTCGAATGACCGCCGTGTCCCGATCCGGTGCTCGTACTCGATCCGGTCGATGGCGCGTTGTGCCTCGACGCGCTCGCGGAACGTGAGGTCACGCGTGGCCACCGGCGCGGCGGCCGCCGGCGGAGCCGCGACCGCCGGCAGAGCCGCGACCGCCAGCAGGGCGATGGCCGCAAACACGACGACAGCCGCCACGACCGGCGGCAGGGAAACCGTGCAAGGTTGACGGCGGCTCAAGGTCGGATGTTGGGAGGCGGGGGCGCCCGCATTCGCAACGGAGACTTCCCCGCCTCCCGGAAAAGGAGAGGTGCTACGGCTTGTAGCCGTCGGACAGTGTCTTGAGGAACTCGACGATCGCCTGCTCCTCATGCGGCTTCAGGCCGAGGTTGCCCAGCTCCTCGGTGTTGACGTTCATCGGCACTTCCGCCGCCGGCCAGCAGTTCAGCCCCTCCTTCGGGTTGCTCTGCATGTCGCAGGGGCCGAAGACGTCGCGCGTGTTGTAGAAGTGGACGATCGACTGGAGCGACTTGAAGTAGCCGTTGTGGCCGTACGCCTTCACGACCGACTTGTCGGGCCGCAGATCGACGTTGCGCAGGCTCGGGACCTTCTGCTTGCCCAGCTCCGGCTCGTACACCTCGGGTCCATACCCGGCACTCGCCAGGAACGCGCCGAGACCGTAGTCGATCCAGGCCGCACCGTCGGGGTTGATCCACGGTGGCATGTTGTAGAAGGGGTTCATCGGGTTCTTGGGCACGCCGAGGTTGTCATAGGTGAAGTCGGTGAACATCGGCGGCTCGCCCTCAGGACCGAGCCCGCTGAGATGGCACAGGGCGCATTTCCCCTTGCCCTCGAACAGCCGGAGCCCCTTCTTCTCGATTCCCGTGAGGTTGGCGTTGCCGGCCAGGTAGGCGTCGTACTTCGAGGTGAAGGGATTGACCTCGGTCGATCGCTCGTAGGCCGAGATCGAGCGGGCGATCTTCTCGTACGTCGCCGCGACGTCGTTGACGCAGTCGAGCGACCCCGCACCCCAGACCTCATCGAACAGGCTGGCGTACATCGAGGCCTGCACCGCAAGGCACACATCCACCGGCGAGTCCATGTTCTGCTCCACCGGGTTCAGGAACGGACCCTGCGCCTGCTCGGCGAGCGGGTCGCCCAGCCTCCAGCCGGTGGCGCGGCCGTCCCAGAACGTGCCGCCGATCCACAGTCCCTCTTCGGCGTCGAAGTACATCACCGGGCCGAAGGCGTACGAGGCCGCGGGCGGTTTGCGGTTCCCGAAGCGGCTCGGGATGGCGCCGGGGTAGACGGATCCACCGGCGTTGATCTCCGAGAGCGGCCCCGTGAACCCGACCGACGGCGCATGACAGGCGGCACACGGCTGCCCCGGCGGGGTCGAGAGGTTGCTGTCGAAGAACAGGTTCTTGCCCAGCTCTTCCAGCGGTGTGATCGCCATGAGCTGCGCGACGCCGCCAGTCAGGGCGATGGCGAACGCGCCGAGCACGGCGATCCGGAGCAGGTCTTTCTTGGTCATGAGCCACCTCGCCTTTCATGCAGCCTGCGGCATGACACCCGATCCCGGCAGGCGGAACTTGCGCCCGGGGTTTCGAGACGCGCAGAAGCAGCGCCCGTCGAACGATCGGGTTCAGCCGGATTGGCCGCGAAATGAGAAACGCGGGAGGCCTCGCGCGGAAGCGAAGTCGTTGTGCTGTCGGACGTTCCACGAACCGCCGCGGAGATCATCCCGTCCTTCCGCGGTCCCCGGGCTGTGGAGGCGGTAGCGATTTTGCAAGTGCTTTGCCAGCGCCGGGCAACGACCTACTTGCAAATTCATTGCAACAGGCAATGCCTGCCAACGACGAGGTTCAGACCATGCCGGGCCGGCGAACGGGGGAGCGTCGCAGCGGGAAGAGGGCGTCCCCGGGCCTGGCGCTGATGGAGCGCCGTTGCCGCGACCTTGGATTGCGCCTGACCGTCCAGCGCCGCGCCGTCCTCGAATCGTTCATGGACGCGCCCGACCATCCGAGCGCCGACCAGGTTTACGCGGCGGTCTGCGGCCGGCTGCGGGGGATCTCCCGGACCACGATCTACCGCACCCTCGATCAGTTCGTGCGCATGGGACTGCTCACCAAGACCTGCCATCCCGGCGCGGCCGTGCGCTACGACAACCGCACCGACGTCCACCACCATCTTCTCTGCCTGGCGTGCGGTCGGATCATCGACATCGACAACGCGCGGCTCGATTCCATCCGTCTTCCCGACACGAAACCGTTCGACTTCGAGGTGCGCGACTTCGGAGTCCACATCCGCGGGCTCTGCGGCCGCTGCCGCCGCAAATCCGGAAAGGAGAGCAAGAGATGATGCGATGCACGCACGTCCTGGCGGCCGCGATCCTGCTGGCCGCCGCGCCGGTCGCGAGCGTAGGGGCCGGTGGCTCGCCGCCGCTCGGCCTGCCGGCGCTCGAGGCGCCCGCGGCCAATCCGATGACCCCCGAGAAAACCGCGCTCGGCGAGAAGCTGTTCAACGATAAGCGCTTCAGCGCCACAGGCACAGTGAGCTGCTCGACCTGCCACGATGCGACCAAGGCGTTCACCGACAGTCCCCTCAGGGTCTCCGAGGGGATCCGCAAGCTGAACGGGACGCGCAACGCGCCCACGGTGGTCAACTCCGCCTACTTCACCCGCGTCTTCTGGGACGGCCGCTCGCCCGACCTCGAGGATCAGTCGCTGCATCCGTTCGTGAACCCTGTCGAGATGGGGCTCGAGAACCACGATCCGATCCTGAAGATCGTCCGCACGGACCCCGGCTACGTGAAGGCGTTCGAGCAGGTCTTCGGCAAGACCGGGAACGCCGTCACGATGAAGGAGGTCACCCAGGCGATCGCCGCGTTCGAGCGCACCATCATTTCCGGCGACAGCCCGTTCGATCGCTTCTACTTCGCGGGTGACACGAATGCCCTGACCGCCGCACAGAAGCGCGGCTTCGACCTGTTCGTGAACAAGGGGCGCTGCGTCTCGTGCCACAGAATCGAGCAGACCCAGGCGCTGTTCACCGACAACCGGTTCCACAACATCGGCGTCGGCATCAACTCCATCCAGGCCGACGTGCCGCGCCTGGCCGGCGAGGTCCTGAAGGCGCAGGCGACCGCGGCCGAGGTCGACGTCAAGGTGCTCAGCGACAGGAAGACCTCCGAGCTCGGCCGGTTCATGATCACCAACGGGCTCGACGACCTCGGCTCCTTCAAGACACCGACGCTGCGCAACATCGCCGTGACCGCACCCTACATGCACGATGGCAGTATCGCGACGCTGCGCGAGGTGATGGTGCACTACAACAACGGCGGGGTCACCAACGAAGGTGACCACGTCAACGACTTCCTCAGCGGCGGCATCCGGCCCCTGAACCTGACCGACCAGGAGATCGACGACCTGGTGACGTTCATGGAGGCGCTCACCAGTCCGGCCTACGCCGCTCCGGCGAAGCGCGCGGCCGGGGCGCAGCAGGAGGTGCGACGATGACCAGCACGACACGCCGGGATTTCATCCGGACGACCGGCGCCATCGCGGCCGCCGGCGCCCTGCCCCTGAGCCTCGTCGAGATGGCCTTCGGCGATGCGGCGCGGAATTTCACCTTCGCCTACATCTCCGACGCCCACATCCAGCATATCTCGGGCACGAGGTTCGTGAGGAACTGGGACCGCGGCCTCATCCGCGCGGTCGCCGAAACCAATCTGCTGCAGCCGAAGCCCGACTTCGTCGTCTTCGGCGGCGACCTCGCCCAGCTCGGAACGAAGGCCGAGCTCGATCACGGCGCCGAGATCCTCGCCAAGCTCGGCTTCACGACCCGCTGCGTGATGGGCGAGCACGACTATTACCTCGACCTCGGCGAGTACTGGTCGAAGCTGTTCGGCCCGCAGCACTACTCATGGGATCACAAGGGGGTCCATTTCGTCGTCCTGAACAGCATCCTCACTTACGACGACTGGACCTTCAAGCGCTGGCCGACCGCCGAGCAGCGGATGCTGGAGATGGCCGGCCTCGACAACCCGAACGGCTCGCCGTTCATGGTCGGCGAGGCGCAGCGCCAGTGGCTCAAGAAGGATCTTGCCGCGGTGTCCATGGACACGCCGATCGTCGTCTTCTCGCACTCGCCCCTGCAGAAGATCTACAAGGGCTGGAACTTCTGGACCGAGGATGCCGACGAGGTGCAGGCGATCCTGAAGCCCTACGCCAGGGTGAACGTGATTTACGGCCACGTGCACCAGATCCAGTACAACCAGATCGGCGACATCGCCTTCAACTCGGTCATGGCCACCGCCTGGCCCTGGCCTTACCCGCAGAGCTACGCGCAGGCGCAGCAGACCCTGCCGAAGCTGACCGTCCAGATGAACCGCGCCGATCCGTTCTTCGAGCGCGACGCCACCGGCTGGCAGTTCATCGACGTCAACACCGGCCGCGTCGCGATGAAGTACAACCTCTACAACAACACCAACCGCATCGTCGCCTTCGATGCCGCGACCGGCCGGCCCGTGGACAAGGCGTTCCAGGATCCGGCGAACCGCATCCCGCCGCAGGATCACTACTGAGGAGGAGCCCATGATCAGGACCTACGCCATCGTCATCCTCGTCTTCCTGGCGCTCGTCGCGATCGTGGCGGGCCTCGGCCTCCGGGCGGACGAGTTCACGAAGCAGGATCTGGAGCGCTGGGACAAGGAGTACATGACCGTCGTGAACGCGGGCCGGACGCTCTGGATCAGTCCGGCCCTCGGAACCAACGGGGTCGCCTGCGCCCAGTGCCATCCGAACGCCGCCAACACGCACCCGGAGACCTATCCGAAGTTCCAGAAGCAGCTGGGCCGGGTCGTGGCCCTGCGCACCATGATCAACTGGTGCATCCAGCAGCCGCTCGAGGGCAAGCCGCTCGAGATGGACGATCCGCGGCTGGTCGCCCTCGAGGCCTACGTGACCTGGGAGCGCAAGGGCGTCCCGATGGCGCCCGGCAAGCACTGACGCCTCATCCGGCGGCCGCCGGCGGACCTCCCTCCCCGCCGGCGGCGCGCCGGCGGGTGCGTGGTACGATGCGGCCCGCGTCGACGGGTGAAGCCCGGTCGCGCGTGGATCTTCCTCTGTGAGCAAACGACGCGTCCTCGGATTCCTCGCGAAGCACCTGGCGCTCTTCCTTACCTACGGTGTGGCGGGCGCGGCCCTGACGCTGTTCGCCGGCGCCCTGTGGCTGGGCGTGAAGAAGGTGCCCGACCTCAAGCCCTGGCACCAGGCGGCGCTCCGGGAGGAGTTCACCCGGGCCGACGCCGCCGGCGTGAAAAACCTCGACGCCTACCGCGCCCTCGAGGGCCGGCTGTTCGAGGAGTTGAAGCACGAGGTGTATGAGCGCGTCGCCGATTCCGATCGGCGGCTGCTCAACCGCTATTCCGCCGGCAGTCTCGCCGACCCTACCGCCTACGCCGAGGACGGCAACCGATCCTACGAATTGCCGGTCGAGAAACCGCGGGCCGGTGTCCTGCTGATCCACGGATTGAGCGACTCGCCCTACATCCTGCGCACGCTCGCGACGCGCCTGCACGATCAGGGCTGCCGGGTCGCCGGGTTGCGTCTCCCCGGACACGGCACGGCACCCTCGGCGCTCAAGACGATTCGCTGGGAGGACTGGGCGGCGGCGGTGCGCATGGCGGCGCGCCACATGAGGGAGCGGATCGGGCCCGACACGCCGCTCTACCTCGTCGGCTTCTCGACCGGCGCCGCCCTGTCGGTGGAGTACGCGCTCGCCCGGCTGGAGGGCGAAGACCTGCCGCACGTCGACGGACTGGTGCTGCTGTCACCCGCGATCGGCGTCGACCCGCTGGCTTGGCTTGCGGTCTGGCAGTCGCGCCTCTCCGCGCTGCCCGGGCTCCACAAGCTCTCCTGGCTCGATGTCGGCCCCGAGTACGACCCGTACAAGTACATCTCCTTCCCGGTCAACGCCGGGCAGCAGATCTACGAAGTGACCACCGTCATCGACGCCCGCCTGACCCGTCTGGCGAAATCGGGCCCGGTGCGCGGCTTCCCGCGCACCCTCGTGTTCCAGTCGGTGGCCGACGCCACGGTGTCACCCCAGGCCGTGATCAGGATTTTCATGAGCCGTCTGGCGGCGGAAGGGCACGAGGTGGTCGCCTTCGATATCAATCGCCTCGCCGAGGCGGGGCCGCTCCTGCGTCCCGACAGCCGCGACCCGTCGGAGCGGCTCCTGCATGGCCAGGTCTGGCCATTCGACGCCACGCTTGTGACCAACGAGAGCGCGGAGAGCCGTGCGCTGGTCGCCCTGCGCCGGCCGGCGGGCGAATCGACGGTGCGCAGCGAGCCGACCGACCTCGCCTGGCCTCCGGGGGTGTTCGCGTTGTCGCACGTGGCGCTCCCGGTCCCGCCCGACGACCCGATCTATGGGGCGACCCCGCCCGCGAACCGCCGCAAGACTCTCTATCTGGGCCGACTGGAACTCCTCGGGGAGCAGGGTCTCCTCGCGACACCGCCCAATGCCCTGGTGCGGCTGCGCTTCAACCCCTTCTTCTCGTACGTCTGGGAGAGGACGGAGAAATTCCTGCTTCAGTAGCCCGGCGGGGCCTTCTCCCAGGGATACCCCTTGGCCGCCATGTCGTACCCGACCTGGAACAACGCCGTCATGTAGCCGGTGTCGAAATCGTCCGGGTGCGGGGCGTTGAAGGTCGGCGGTATGAACGCCAGGTTGAAGTCGACCCCGTCCCGCAGCGCCACGCTGAGGATCCGGAAGAGATCGCCGCGGCCCTGCATCTGGATGAGCGAGCCAATCGAACGCCCCGCGATCGTCATCAGGCGCCGCTCGACGCTGGCCCACTCCGGGTCGAGGCGGGCGTTGCGGATGATGTACACATGGCGCTCGCGCTCGATGCCGGCGGCCTCGGCGACCTCCTTGAGGTGCAGCGACGGCGGATAGACGAACACCTGCGCCGTCGTCCCGCCATCGACATGCATTTCCTGGTACTTCTTCCCGCCGACCTCGACATCGATGAGCACCGGTGGAAACGCCCCCGGGATCGCCGCCGAGGCGACCAGGATGCTCTGGACGAGATCGAGCGCCCGGGGGTTCCCGCTGGCGGCAATCTTCCCGATGTCCCAGATGGTCCCGCTCATCGAGTCGAGGTTGCTCGTGCCGATCCAGAGCAACCGGCCTTTGGCGTACTCGGCCGCGATGGCGCGCAGCATCGCCTCGTCCACGTGCTTGCGTGTCAACCTCCAGAGCGGCGCATTGTCCGCCATGGCATCGTCGAACACCGCCGTCAGCAGGAAGCGCTTCTCGAGGATGTCCTTGCCGGAGATGCCGGTGTAGATGTCCTTCAGCTTGGTGTCGTAGGACGAGCCGAGGAATGCGAACGGCGCGATCAGGGCGCCGGTACTGATCCCGGTGACCAGCTTGAACTCCGGTCGCGTCCCCGAGGCTGTCCAGCCATTGAGCAGGCCGGCGCCGAACGCCCCCTTGTCACCACCACCCGACAGCGCCAGGAAATTGGCCGGTGGCAGCGGGCCCGTGTGGCCCGCGGCGGCCAGCGCGGCCTTTTCGCGGTCGATATTCGCCTGCAGATCGGCGGGCATCTTGGAGAAATCGGTGTATCGCACACCGGGCATGCCCGCCACCTCGGCCTGATCCCGCAGATCCACGGGGACGGCCGGCAGCCGCTTCTGCGCGGAACAGGCCGCGAGCGCCAGGCCCGACAGCAGCAGTGCGCCGCGAAGCGCGGATCTCCATCGGCTCATTGTCCTGTAATGCATGACCTGCCCACCTCCTCGGGTTTCCGCTTACTCCAGCGCAGATTGTACGTCAAACGGACATCCGGCGCGCCGGCGGCCCGGCGCCCCGCGTCCGAGACCCCTGCCTCAACGCGCCGCCCGCAGCGCCCGCGCCACGATTGCCTGCGCCTCCTCGACGATCGCCTCGAGATGCTCGCGGCCGCGGAAGCTCTCGGCGTACAGCTTGTAGACGTTCTCGGTGCCCGACGGCCGGGCGGCGAACCAGCCGGTGGCGGTTGTGACTTTGAGACCCCCGATGGGCGCGTCGTTGCCGGGAGCGCGGGTCAGTCGCGCCGTGATCGGCTCGCCGGCCAGGGTCGCGGCGGTCACGGCCGAGGGCGCCAGCTTCTTGAGGGCGCGCTTCTGCGCCGGTGTGGCCGGGGCGTCGATGCGGGTGTAGTGCGGCGTCCCGTGCCGCGCGAGGAGCAGCGCCTCGTGCTCGGAGGGGTCGCGCCCGGTGCGGGCGGTGATCTCGGCGGCCAGAAGGCCGAGCAGCAGGCCGTCCTTGTCGGTCGTCCAGGCGCGGCCGTCCTTGCGCAGGAAAGCGGCGCCGGCGCTCTCCTCGCCGCCGAAGCAGCACGATCCGTCGTGCAGCCCCTTCACGAACCACTTGAAGCCGACCGGCACCTCGTACAAGCCGCGACCGAGCGACGCGGCGACACGGTCGATGAGACCGCTCGACACCAGCGTCTTGCCGACGACCGCGGTGGCCGGCCACTCGGGGCGGTGCGCCGCGAGGTAGTCGATGGCGACGGCGAGATAGCGGTTCGGGTTCATCAAGCCGCCGCTGCGCGTCACGATGCCGTGCCGGTCGGAATCGGCGTCGTTGCCGAAGGCGATGTCGAACCGATCCTTCAGGGCGACGAGCCCCGCCATGGCGTAGGGGCTCGAGCAGTCCATGCGGATGACGCCGTCGTGGTCGAGGGTCATGAACGAGAAGGTCGGATCGACGCGCGGGTTGACCACCTCGAGGTCGAGCCCGTACTCGTCGCGCACTGCGTCCCAGTAGGCCACCGCCGCGCCGCCCAGCGGATCGACGCCGATCCGAAGGCCCGCCTTCCGTATCGCGTCCATGTCGAGGACGTTGCGCAGGTCCTTCACGTACGGCCGGACGAGATCCTCGGCGCGCGTCGTCGCCGCCCGCACCGCCGCCGCGTACGGCACCCGCCGCACCTCGCGCAGCCCTTCGCCCATCAGGGAGTTGGCGCGCTCCTGCACCCAGTCGGTGATGTCGGTGTCGGCCGGGCCGCCGTCGGGCGGGTTGTACTTGAAACCACCATCCGCGGGCGGGTTGTGCGACGGCGTCACCACGATGCCGTCGGCGATGCTTCGGGAGTAGCGGCGGTTGTGCGCCAGAATGGCGCGCGAGATCGCCGGCGTCGGCGTGAAGCCGTCGTCCTTCTGGATCACCGTCGTGACCCCGTTCGCCGCCAGCACCTCGAGGGCGGTGCGCTCGGCGGGCGCGGAGACGGCATGCGTGTCCTTGCCCATGTAGAGCGGCCCGTCGATGCCGTGGCCGCGGCGCCAGTCGCAGATCGCCTGGGTCATCGCCAGGATGTGCGCCTCGTTGAACGAGCGCGAGAGCGGCGAACCGCGATGGCCGCTGGTCCCGAAGGCGACGAGGTGATGTGGGTCGCCCGGGTCGGGGCGATCGTCGTAGTAGGCGCGCAGCAGGCGGGCCGGGTCGATCAGCATCGACTTCGGCGCGCGCTTGCCGGCCATGGGATGAAGGGCCATCGGCGGACTCCCTGCTACTCAGCCACGCTTCGGCCTGGGGCCTCCGGGTCTGCTGACCTTCCGGGCAACCCGCACTCGGCCAAGGGAGCGTTTGGGTGATACGGCACTGACGAGCGGGAATCGTTCGGGATGCTCGATGGACCCCACCGTGAGATCAACATCGAGATCCGGCCAGTAAAGGTGATCGGGATGAAGCAGCTCCACCCGGAGAAGTTGCCCCACGGGGGCTTCCCTGAGCCAGGGGAATTTCTCGAACTCGGCGAACATCTCCCGGCCCTGAATCAGGATCCAGAAGCCGTGCCGCGAGACATTCGTGACTTCAGCGGCTGAAGTGTCGCTTCCACGCGTTGCGGATCTCATCCTCATGTCTCCGTAGGAGCGCCAGTGCCTCAGTCACCTGCCGGGTGGTGAGGCCGTAGTTGGCCGCGAGCTCGATTGCGGGCTCCATCCAAAACCTAGCTTCCCCGCCCGAATGGTGCACATGGACATGCGGGCGCGGCTCTTCGCGCGAGAAGACTGTCGGGCTCACGTCGGTATTCTACGCGATGCCATGGTTGCGGCGCCCGGAAGCCGGCGGGGTCAGCAGATGCGCGGCAGCGGCTCGCCGGTGAGCATGTCGACGACCCGCGTGCCGCCGATGCGGCTGCGCATGACGACGCGGCCGGGGTGGTCGGCCACCACCTCGCCGATGATCACGGCGTCGCGGCCGAGCGGATGGGTGCGCATGGCGGCGAGCGCCGCCTCGGCGCGCCCGCGCCCGACGAAGGCGATCACCTTCCCCTCGTTGGCGACGTACAGCGGGTCGAGGCCGAGGATCTCGCAGGCGCCGCGCACCTCCTCGCGCACCGGGATGCGCGCCTCGTCGATGCGCACGCCCGCGCCGGCGCCGTCGGCGATCTCGCACAGGGCGCTGGCGACGCCGCCGCGCGTCGGGTCGCGCAGGATGTGAACCTCGTCGCCGGCGACCTCGAGGACGGCGCCGACCAGGCCGTGCACCGCCGCCGAGTCGCTGACGATCGTCGTGCCGAAGCGCAGACCCTCGCGCACCGAGAGCACCGCCACGCCGTGGTCGGCGATCGGACCGTTGATCAGGATGGCGTCGCCGGGGCGGGCGCGGTCGGGCGCGATGGCGATGCCCGGCGGCACGATACCGATTCCGGTGGTGCAGATGTAGACCCCGTCGCCGTGGCCGCGGTCGACCACCTTGGTGTCACCGGTGACGATCGGCACGCCGGCCGCGCGCGCCGCCTCCTGCATCGAGGCGACGATGCGTCGCAGGTCGTCGATCGGCATCCCCTCTTCGAGGATGAAGCCGGCGGCGAGCGCCACCGGCCGCGCGCCGCACATCGCCACGTCGTTGACCGTGCCGTGCACCGCCAGCGAGCCGATGTCGCCGCCGGGGAAGAACAGCGGCCGGATCACGAACGCGTCGGTCGACACCGCGACGCGGCCGCCGCCCCCGACCTCGACCAGCGCGCCGTCGTGCAGCGGCGCCAGCGCCGGATTGGCGAACGCCGCCGCGAACAGCTCCTCGACCAGGCGCCGGGTCAGCCGCCCGCCGCCGCCGTGCGCCATGGTGATTGCGGCGGGGTCGTTGTCGGGCAGCGGGCACTGCATGCGGCCGAGCGCCTCGCCGGCGTCCTTCGCCGCGCTCATGCGCGCACCTCGCGCAGCCGGCCGTAGTGGAAGTAGGCCGCGCACGCCCCCTCCGACGACACCATCGGCGCCCCGAGCGGGTGCCCGGGGGTGCACGCTCCGCCGAACGCCTCGCAATCGGGCGGCTTGAGCCGGCCCTGCAGCACCTCGCCGGCGCGGCAGGCTTCCGGCTCCGGCGCGACGATCCCCTCGACGTCGAAGCGCCGGCCGGCGTCGAAGGCGGCGAACTCGGCGCGCAGCCGGTGCCCGCTCATCGGGATCGAGCCGACCCCGCGCCAGGCCCGGTCGCAGACCTCGAAGACCGTCTCGATGGTCGCGATGGCGCGCCGGTTCCCTTCCGGGACCACCGAGCGGGCGTACTGGTTCTCGACCCCCCAGCGCCCCTCCTCGAGGGCGGCGACCGCCATCGATATGCCCTGCAGCAGGTCGAGCGGCTCGAAGCCGGTGACGATGATCGGGATGCGGTGACGTTCCGCGATCGGCTCGTACTCGCGGGTCCCCATGACCGTGCAGACATGCCCGGCCGCCAGGAAACCCTGCACGAGATTGCCGGGCGCCGACAGGATGGCCTCCATCGCCGGCGGCACGCGCACGTGCGAGCACAGGATCGAGAAGTTGCGCACCCCCTGCTCGCGCGCCTGCCAGACCGCCATGGCGTTGGCGGGCGCCGTGGTCTCGAAACCGACCGCGAAGAAGACCACCTCGCGATCCGGCTCGCGGCGCGCCAGCGCCACGGCGTCGAGCGGCGAGTAGACGATGCGCACGTCGCCGCCGCGCGCCTTCATCGAGAGCAGGTCGCCGCGCGATCCGGGGACGCGCAGCATGTCGCCGAACGAAGCCAGCGTCACCCCCGGCCGGGCGGCGATCGCCACGGCGCGATCGATCATCTCGAGCGGCGTGACGCAGACCGGGCAGCCGGGGCCGTGCACGAGGGTCACGAGCTTGGGAAGGAGCTGGTCGATGCCGAACTTCAGGATGGTGTGGGTCTGCCCGCCGCAGATCTCCATGAGCGTCCAGGGACGGGTGGCGGTGCGCCGGATCGAAGCGGAGAAGCGGCGCGCCTCCTCCTCGCCGCGGTACTCGTCGACGTACTTCATGGCGTCTCCGGCATGGCACCGGGGCGCGGGCGCCCGAGCGGCTGCAGATCGTCGAGCTCGCCCATCTCCTTGAGCAGGCGGAAGACCTCCGCCGCCTCCTTCTCGTCGATGCGGCTGATGGCGAATCCGACATGCACGACGACGTAGTCGCCGACCCGCGCCTCGGGGGTGTAGGCGAGGCAGACCTCCTTCATGATGCCGCCGAAATCGACCTTGCCCATCGCGACACCGAGCGGGTTCGGATCGATGGCCAGGATCCTGCCGGGCACGCCGAGACACATGATCAGACTCCTCCGCCGGCGGCACCGCGCCCGGCTCCCGCGCCCACCCGGTCCGCCGCCGCGCCGATCGTCCCGGCCTCGAGCGCCGCGGCCGCGACCGCCACCTGCCCGAGCGCGATGCCGCCGTCGTTGGGCGGCACCAGGCGGTGCAGGATCACCTCGAACCCGGCCGCCTCGAGCCGCGTCGCCGCCGTCTCGACCAGCCGCCGGTTCTGGAAGCAACCACCGGTGAGTGCCACGCGCGCCGTGCCGACGCGCCGCGCCACCGTCACGATGCCGTTGACCAGCGCGTTGTGGAAACGCGCCGCGATCGTCGCCGCCGAGACGCCGTGCGCGAGGTCCCGCGTGATGGCGGCGATCGCCGGCCGCCAGTCGAGCACGAGCGGGCCGGCGCCGTTGGCCTCGACGAGGTCGATCGGATAGGCATCCTGGCAGGCGTGATCGGCGGCGTATTCGAGGGCCATCGCCGCCTGCCCTTCGTACGTCGTGCGCTGCGCCAGCCCGGCGAGCGCCGCCACCGCGTCGAACAGCCGCCCGGCGCTGGTCGTCACCGGCGCGTTGAAGCCGCTGCCGCGCATCGCCGCCAGCAGCACCCGCTCGCTCGGCGTGAAGGCGGCCACCGGCGCCAGGTCGTCGCGTCCGAGGGCGGCGTCGCCGAGCGTCTCGAACAGCGCCGCCAGCGCCGACCGGCGCGGCTCGCGCGCCGCCGCCTCGCCTCCGGGCAGGCGGAACGCTCTCAGATGCGCGACCCGCCGGTACCCCGCCGCCGACCCGAGCAGGAACTCGCCGCCCCAGATGGTCGCGTCGCTGCCCCAGCCGGTGCCGTCCCAGGTAACGCCGAGCGCCTCTCCCTGGACACCGTTCTCGAGCAGGCAGGCCGCAAGGTGCGCATGGTGGTGCTGCACCGCCAGCCGCGGCGCCGCCGCGAACGGGCCGCCGGCCATGCGCGCCCATCGGGTCGAGCCGTAGTCGGGATGGGCGTCATGGGCCACGACGCGCGGCGTAGCACCCCAGAGCCGCACGAGATCGGCGATGACCCGCGCGAACGCGGCATCCGCTTCCTCGGTCTCGAGGTCGCCGATGTGCTGGCTGAGAACGACGCCGCTGCCGACGCTCAGGGCAACCGTGTTCTTGAGGTGGCCGCCGACCGCGAGCACCGCCGGCAGCGGCCGCCGCACGGCGACCGGCGCCGGCGCGAAGCCGCGCGCCCGCCGCAGCAGGCGCGTTTCGCCGCGCACGATCCAGGCGACGCTGTCGTCGACATGCCGGGCGATCGCGCGATCGTGCACGAGGAACAGGTCGGCGATGCCGCCGAGCCGCCGCAGCGCCTCGTCCTCGCCGGTGCAGATCGGCTCCTCGCTCAGGTTGCCGCTGGTCGCCACGACGGGGAACCCGGTGGCGCGCATCAAGAGATGATGCAGCGGCGTCGGCGGCAGCATGATCCCGAGACGCGGGTTGTCGGGCGCCACGCCCCAGGCGACCGGCGCCCCGGCGCGGCGTGGCATCAGGATTATTGGCCCCTCGGGCGAGGCGAGCGCCGCGGCGGCCCCTTCGGGCAGATCGCACAGGCGCGCCGCCTCCGCGAGATCGCGCACCATGACGGCGAACGGCTTCTCGCCGCGCGGCTTTCGCAGCCGCAGTCTCACCACCGCCGCGTCGTCGCGCGCATCGACCATGAGATGGTAGCCACCGATCCCCTTGACCGCGACGATGCGCCCCTCGGCCAGCGCCATCGCGGCGCGCCGCAGCGCCTCGTCGCCGGCCGCCAGCCGCGTACCCCTCGGTTCGAGCAGCGCCAGCGCCGGCCCGCACTGTGGGCAGGCGATCGGCTGCGCGTGAAAGCGGCGATCGGACGGGTCTTCGTACTCGCGCCGGCAGTCGGCGCACAGCGCGAACCCGGCCATGGTGGTCCCCGGACGGTCGTACGGCAGGGTGCGCACGATCGTGAAGCGCGGCCCGCAGTGGGTGCAGTTGGTGAAGGGGTAGCGGTGGCGGCGCGCCAGCGGGTCGCCGATCTCGGCGAGGCATTCGGGGCAGGTCGCGATGTCGGGCAGCACGGGAACCCGCGGCGCCTCCGCGCCGCGGCTCGTCACGATCGCGAAGCCGGTGGCGCTCTCGGCCGGGATCTCCGCCGCGACGATCGATTCGACCCGCGCCAACGGCGGCGCCTCGATGCGCAGCCGGCGCACGAACGCCTCGAGCGTCGCGCCGTCACCCTCGGCCTCGATGACGACACCGGCGGCGTCGTTGCGCACCCAGCCGTCGAGATCGAGGGCGCGCGCCAGCCGCCAGACGTGCGGCCGGAAGCCGACACCCTGGACGAGACCGCGCACAGCGACCCTCAGGCGGGCGCGCGTCGCCGCGACCGGAGCCAGTCGATCCATCGCGGGATCCCCTCCCCCGTCCGCGCCGAGACGGGCAGCATCAGCGGGCGCGGCATGACGCGTCGCAGCGCGTCGTCGATCGCCTCGACCCGCACCTCGAGGTGCGGCAGGAGATCGATCTTGGTCAACAGCACGAGATCGGCCTTGAGGAACATGACCGGGTACTTGAGCGGCTTGTCCTCGCCTTCGGTGACCGACAGCGCCACCACGTTCGCCGCCTGGCCGAGGTCGTAGATCGCCGGGCAGACGAGGTTGCCGACGTTCTCGATGAACAGGAACTCGGCGTCCGCGAGCGGCACCTCGTGCAGGGCGTGGTGCACCAGCGCGGCGTCGAGGTGGCAGGCCGACCCGGTGGTGATGGCGGCCGACGGGATGCCGGCGGCCTGCAGCCGCCGGGCATCGCGATCGGTGGCGAGATCGCCGGACAGGGCGCGCAGCCGCCCGGCCGCGCCGATCGCCCGCGCCGTCGCCTCGAGCAGCGCCGTCTTCCCCGACCCCGGCGAGCCCATGAGATTGATCGCGGTGACGCCATGCTCGGCGAAGTGCGCGCGGTTGTGCCCGGCGGTGCGGTCGTTCTCGCGCAGCAGCGTGTCGTGGATCTCGACCGGGACCAGGGCCGGGTCGCCGCACCCACAAGTTACGCACATTACGCCACCTCCATCTCGATGCGCTCGAGCATGATCTCGTCCCCCGACAGCAGCCGGGCCGGGCGCGCGCACACGGGACAGCGCAGCACACTACCCGGCGCGATATCCGCGTGGCCGTCCGGGCAGGCCCAGCGCGCCGCCACCTTCCGGACCTCGAGCGCCGCCGCGCGGCACAGCAACGCGCCCCCCGGCGCCGGAACCTCGAGCGCCAGGGTGAAGGCGGTCTCCAGCAGCTCCGGCTCGACCCCCGCCAGCTCGCCGATCGAGACCTGCACCCGCCGGACGGCGGTCGCCTTGCGGGACAGAGCCTCGGCCTCGACGCGATCGAGCAGCGCCCGGACGATCGAGTATTCGTGCATCGGCCGCCCTCCCCGCCCGGCCGGCGAGTCCGGGCATCGGCGCCTGGTCTCGGTCAGTTCAATCGCCATGCCGCGCGGCGGCGCGCGGATCGCGCGCCGGTTCGGAACGTCCACACCCCGGAGGTTCCGGCGGCGAGGCCGGTGAAGACGGCGAACGCCTTGCCTCGCGCCCCTGCCCGCCCGGCGTAATGGTTGCGTCGCGTCCGGCCGGGGAGTGGCGCTCGGCGCAGAAGATGCAGCGGCGGCAGCCCCACGCCCCCGCCATCCCCACTCCCACGGTCCGGCATTCTCCGCCGCGGTCCGGCCGTCTCTTGCGAGCGGCCGGAGCCGCAGATACGCTCCGCGCATGGAACTTCTGCCTCGCGGGCAGTCCCGACGGCTTCGCCTGGCCCTGTTCGTGGGCACAGCCGCCGTCGCGCTCTACGCCCTGGCCGGGTTCGTCATTGCACCGCCCCTGCTGCGTTCGTTCATCGAAACGCGCGGCTCGGCGTTCCTCGGCCGGACGCTCCGCCTCGAGCGCCTGCGTCTCAACCCGTTCACGCTGTCGGCGACCGCCGAGGGTCTCGACCTGCGCGACGCCGACGGCACGCCGCTCCTGCGTTGGGACCGTCTCTTCGTCGACCTGCAGGCCGCGTCGTTGCCGTATCGCGAGTGGCGCCTGCGCGCCGTCGAGCTGGAAGGGGCATCGGCGCGCCTGGTGCTGCTGCCCGACGGTCGCCTGAACATCGCGGAACTCGCCGACCGCCTGGCGCCCGCGGCCGCACCCGCGACGCCTCCGACCCCGCCCACCCCCGTCCGCATCGGGCACCTGCGCCTCGCGGGCGCCACGCTCAACTTCGTCGACCGATCGATCGAGACGCCGTTCACGACGACTCTCGGCCCGGTGCGCATCGACGTACGCGACCTGACGACGCACGAGGACGCCCGCGCCCCGTTCACCTTCGCCGGCCGCACCGAGTCGGGCGAGAGCTTCTCGTGGCAGGGTGGCTTTTCCCTGGCGCCGCTGCGATCCGAAGGGCAGTTCACATTCGAGGGGATCGATCTCACCAAGTACCGCCCCTACTATCGCGGGACCGTCCCGTTCGAGATCCGCACCGGCACCGGCGACCTGAGCGCCACCTATCAATTCGAGTGGAGTCCCGCCCGGCACCTCCTGCGCATCGAGGCGGGCAGCGTCGCGGCCAGAGATATCCGGCTCGCCGAGCCCGGCCGCGAGGAGATCGCTTTCGCGGCCCCCGCCAGCGAGGTGCGCGGCGCCGGCATCGATCTGCTGACCGGCGAGATCCGCATCGCCGCACTGACGTCCCGCTGCGGCCATGTTCTGCTGCGGCAGTACCCGGACGGCAGCATCAACCTGGTCAACATGGTGCTGCCGTTCTACCAGGAGCCGGCGCCGGCAGTCGGCCCCGCCCCGGCCGCCGTGGCGCCCGTGCCCGCGCCCGCCGCCGGCCCGGCGCCCCTGGTGCGGCTCGACGAGGTCTCGTTCACTGACTACGCCGTCGAGGCCGAGGATCAGGCCCTGCCGAGCCCCGTGCGCGTCGTCCTCGACCAGGTGGCCCTGGTTCTGCGCGACGTCGACAACCGGCCGGCCACCACCTCGCGCGGCACCCTCGACGTGCGCTGGAACGGCGACGGCACGCTCCACGCCGAGGGCGACCTGTCGCTGATGACCTTCGTCGCCGACCTGAAGCTGAAAGCGGATCGGCTCGATCTCACGCCGTTGAGCCCCTACATCGACCCGTTCCTCGACCTGCGCCTGACCGCCGGGCTCCTGTCGGGTGAAGGCCGGGCGCGCGCCAATCTCGAGAACATCGATCGCCCGGAGTTCTCGTGGAGCGGCGATCTGCACCTCGACCGCGTCGCCACGGTGGACGGACCGAAGGGCGAGCCGTTCCTCGCCTGGCGGAACTTCGCGCTCAAGGGGCTCGAGTACGACCTGCGTCGCGATCGACTCAAACTGCGCGAGGCGGCGCTCGTCCGCCCCGAGGTGCGCCTGGCGATCGCCCCGGACGGCGGTACGAACGTCGGCGCCGTTCTGCGCTGGGCTGCTCCGGCACCCGAGGAAGAGGGCGCGGCCGATACCGCGCCCCCGCCCGTCCCCGCGCCCGCGCCGCCGCCGGCCGCGACCGCCGACACGGGCCTCGTCACCGTCGGGCGATTCGCCCTGCGCGACGGCATCGTCCGGCTCGTCGACAGCGGCGTGACGCCGCCGTTGATCCTCTCCCTGACCGACATCGCGGGGTCGGTCGCCGGCCTGTCGTCACGGCCGGGGATGCGCGCCCGGGTCGATGTGATCGCGAAGTTCGAGGGCGCCGCACCGCTCAGCCTCGCGGGTGACGTCGACCCGCTCGGCTCCGACGTCTACACCGACCTGGCCCTTGCGGTGCGCGGCGCCGACCTTTCGCCCTTCAGCCCCTGGGCGGGACGCTACATCGGCTACACGCTGCAGCGTGGGAAGCTCGATCTCGACATGCGCTACCGTCTCGAGGAGCGCCGCATCGAAGGACGCAACCTCCTCACCGCTGACCAGCTCACCCTCGGCGACAAGACCGACAGCTCCGACGCCACCACGCTGCCGGTGCGCCTGGGGCTGGCGCTTCTGCGCGATCGCAACGGGGTGATCCATCTCGATGTGCCGGTCGCGGGGAGTCTCGACGACCCGCGCTTCCGGCTCGGCCGGGTCATCCTGCGCGCCGTCGCCAATGTCTTCGGGAAGCTGGTGACCGCGCCGTTCGCGATGCTGGCGCGCGCCTTCGCCGGGCGCGACGATGTCGATCTGAGCGTCGTCGAGTTCGAGCCCGGCGCGGCGGTGATCGGGGCCGATGCCGCAGCGCGCCTCGATACCCTGGGCACCGCCCTTTACGAGCGCCCCGAGCTGCAACTGTCGATCGCCGGCTCCGCCGACGAGCCGATCGATGCGCCCGGTCTGCGCCGCGCCCGCCTCGAGGTGCTGGTGCGCGAGGCGAAGTGGCGCTCGCTCGGGCGGCGCGAGCGCGAGGAGATCGCCGCCGACGCGGTCGTCGTGGTGCCCGACGAGCGGCCGAAGTACGTGAAGGCGGCCTGGCGCGCCATGCGCGAGACGCTCCCCGATGACGCCACCGAAAAGCCGGAGACACCGGAGGCGATGGAAGCCTGGATGCTGGAGCGAATCGCAATAGCGCCGGAGGATCTGAGCCGGCTCGCGGCCGACCGCGCCGCCGCCGTGCGCGACCACCTCGCCGCCGGCGGGCGGGTCGACCTGGCGCGCCTGTTCATCGCCGACAGCGGCGCGGGCTCCGCCCATGGCGGCCGCGTCGTCCTCGAGATGCAGTAGGCCCGGCGCGTCAACGCCGGCGCGCGCGCCGCGGCGTCGGGGCTGACACGGCGGCGCGGAACATACTATCCTTGCCGCCCCCGTCCTGGGGACCAAGGAGAGACATGATGAATCCGAGAATCACGATCACGATCGCCCTGGCTCTGGCCCTGTCCCTCGCGGGCGCGTCCGCGATGGCGGCCGAGACCAAGGTGGACTACGACCACAAGGTCGACTTCAGCACGTTCAAGACCTTCACCCTGAAGGCCGGCACGCCGGCGCAGACCCCGTTCGCCCAGGAGCGTCTCGTGGAGTCGATCACGGCCGCGCTGACCGCCAGGGGCTGGAGCAAGGCGACGGGCGCGACCGGCGACGTCCAGGTCGTCACCCACGTCCAGCACAGCACGCAGACGGTCGCCGACGTCACCACGTTCGGTTACGGCGGCTATCCCGGCTGGGGCGGTTGGGGTGGCTCCTACGGAACGTCGAGCGTCAGCGTGCGCGAAATCCCCATGGGCACGCTCATCATGGACATCGTCGACGGCTCGACCAACATCCTCGTATGGCGCGGCGTCGCGAGCGACACGCTCTCGGACAATGCCGACAAGATGAAGAAGAAGGTCGATAAGGCCCTGACGAAGCTTCTGAAGGACTTCCCGCCGGTCAAGAAGTAGCGCCGGCGCGGGCGGCCGGGGTCAGAACCTGAGTGTGATCCCCGCCGCCAGCTCGAACTGGTTCAGGTAGCTGGCGTCCGACACGGTGTAACAGAACCCGTACGGGTCGCAGAAGACGTCCGAGTCGGAGCCGACCCACGTCGACACCCACTGTCCCTGGAAGCGCAGGCCGAGGTGCTTCGCCACGGCGATCTTGACCCCGCCGTAGAGTCCGAAGGCGAACTGCGAATCGCCCTCGAAGCCCGACGTCTCGGGCTCGAAGTTGGTCACCCCGAGCGAGGCGCCGACGAACCCGCGCGCCTGGTCGCTGGGCTTGCCCCCGGTGTAGCTCGCGCCCACCAGCCAGCTCTCGACGTTCAGATCGAAGAGGTCGGCGCCCGACGGGACGAACACGAAGCCGCTCCCCTGCAGGGTGGTCGACTGCTGGCTGTACTGCAGCTCAACCTGGGCGCTGGGATTGAGATTGAACGTCAGGATGATCCCCCAGGCGCCGCCGTCCTTGATCTCGAGATCGTCGACGCCGTAGGTGCTGAAGTCGGTGAAATCGCCCCCGAGGCGATAGCCGTAGTAGGGCGTGATCTCGAATACCTGCGCCCGTGCGGGTGACGCCGGCAACGCCGCCGCCACGGCCACGAGGAGCATCACCGGAAGCTGTCGCCACATGCCGTCGGCCCTCCTGTCGGCCTGTACGATACGCCCTGTTCCGTGGTCAGATCCATGTCGGGCCGGCCGGTTCCGGCTCGGCCGCCCCTCTGGCGCCTCGAGTCAGCCATGTGATACAAGCCACGCGACATTCCCACTCAGGAGACGCTTATGAGACGACGATTGACGTTATCCGCTCTCTGCCTGCTTGGTTTCGGTTTCATGGCCCTGACGGGTCTGTTTGCCGGAACGGCGCACGCCCAGGCGGCGAAGAAACCGAACATCGTCGTCATCTGGGGCGACGACATCGGCTACTGGAACGTCAGCGCCTACAACCAGGGCATGATGGGCTACAGGACCCCGAACATCGACCGCATCGCGAAGGAAGGCGCGCTGTTCACCGACTGGTACGGCCAGCAGAGTTGCACCGCCGGCCGCGCGGCGTTCATCACCGGGCAAAGCGGTTTTCGAACCGGCCTGCTCAAAGTCGGCCTGCCCGGAGCAAAGGAAGGCCTGCAGGCGCGCGATGTCACCCTCGCGCAGTTGCTCAAGGCGCAGGGCTACATGACGGCGCAGTTCGGAAAGAACCATCTCGGCGACCTCGACGAGCACCTTCCCACCGCGCACGGGTTCGACGAGTTCTTCGGCTCGCTCTACCACCTCAACGCCGAGGAGGAGTTCGAGAACCCGGACTACTTCAAAGACCCGGCGATGATCAAGAAGTACCAAACGCGCGGCGTGATCCACACCTGGGCGAACCCCGATGGCACGCAGAGGATCGAGTCCACCGGCCCGCTGGGCAAGAAGCGCATGGAGACCATTGACGAAGAGGTCACCAAGGCCTCTCTGGATTATCTCGAGCGCGCGAAGAAGGCCGACAAGCCGTTCTTCCTCTGGTGGAACTCGACCCGCATGCACATCTGGACGCACCTGAAGGAGGGGAGCAAGGGCAAGACGGGACTCGGCACCTATCCAGACGGCATGGTCGAGCACGACGCCATGGTCGGCCAGTTGCTCGACAAGCTCAAGGAGCTGGGCCTGGACCAGAACACCATCGTCATGTACTCGACCGACAACGGCGCCGAGAAGATGACCTGGCCCGACGGCGGCCAGTCCCCCTTCCACGGCGAGAAGGGCACGCAGTGGGAAGGCGGCTTCCGAGTGCCCGCCGCCATCCGCTGGCCCGGCGTCGTCAAGCCCGGCACGGTGCTCAACGACATCTTCGCCCACGAGGACATGCTGCCCACGTTGATGGCGGCCGCCGGCGTCCCCGACGTCAAGGAGCAGTTGCTCAAGGGCATGAAGGTCGGCGACAAGACCTTCAAGGTGCACCTCGACGGATACAACATCAGCGACGCGCTCGCCGGCAAGGCGCCCAGCGCGCGCAAGGAGTTCTTCTACTTCGGTGACGATGGCAACCTGGCTGCGCTGCGCTACCAGCAGTACAAGATCGTCTTCCAGGAGCAGCGCGGGGAGGGCTTCGACGGATGGCAGGAGCCGTACTCGACCCTGCGCGTGCCCAAGATCTACAACCTCCGTTCCGACCCCTTCGAAGCGGCCGATCATTCCATGGATTATGAACACTGGAGGGCGGATCGCATGTTCCTCCTCGTGCCGGCGCAGCAGTACGTCGGACAGTTTCTCGCCACGTTCAAGGAATTTCCGCCGAGCCAGAAGGTCGGCAGCTTCTCGCTCGATCAGGTACTGGAGGCGCTCACGTCGCCCAAGGGGAACCAATAGCTCGCCGGGCCCGATCCCGACGAGGTGGAGGCACAATGAGACTGACGATGCGACTGCGGACTGGATTGCTTGCGGCGAGCATCGGGCTCGCGGCCCTGGCGGCCTCCGGCCGCCCGGCCCTGGCCCAGACCCCCGAGAAGTACCTCGAGCTGCTGCGCAGCGACGTGCGTGCCGCCAAGGTCGAGATCCTGACCGAGGCCCTCGACCTGAGCAACAAGGACGCCGACGCCTTCTGGCCGATCTACCGCGCCTACGACGCCGAGTTGGCGACGGTCGGCGACCGGCGCGTCGCCCTCATCAAGAAGTTCGCCGCCACCTACGGAACGACGACCGAGGAGGCGGCAGCGGCCTTCGCGAAGGAGTGGTTCGGCATCCAGGACGATCGCGCCGCACTGCGCAGGAAGTACTACGGCAAGGTCGCCAAGGCGACCTCGAACATCATCGCGGCGCGCTTCATCCAGGTCGAGCACCTGGTCGGCATGCTGATCGACATCCAGATCGCCGCCGAGCTGCCGCTGGTCCAGTAGGCCGCGTGCGCGGCAGGCCGGGTCAGCCGGCGCGCCTGGAGGCGATCGCCGTCCAGGCCGCGCCGGCCGCGTCGCCCGCCGCCATCAGCAGAACGAACGCCGGCGCAATCCCCTTCGCCACCAGGACGGCCATGACGGCGGCGCCGAACAGGCGCCCCTTCACCGTCCAGCCGAAGAACGCCGTGACTTCGGCGCGCCCCGCCGCGACGTAGTAGGTCCCCAGCACCAGCGCCACGAGACCCACGACGCGCAGCCAGGGCTCCGATGTCGGCGGCCGGCCGAACAGCGCCAGCAGGACGTTCGGAGCCAGGAGCAGCCCCGTCCCCAGCGCCACGAGGTAGATCCCGAACGCCAGGACGCTCACAGCCGCCGCGCTCATCCGCCGCCCCCCGGCGTCCGCCGCATCCATCGCACACCCCCGATGTTTCAGCCGTTGTAGATCGCGCCGCCCGCCGCGCGGTACCGGTCGAACACCGCGCGCGCCTCGTCGGCAAGAAGACCGCGCGTGACGGCGATGCCGCGCGTGGCGAGATACTCCCACGACGTCTCGAACACCGGCCCCTCCTCGAACCCGAGGCGTGCCGCGTCATCTCGCGTCGCACCGCAGACGATGCGCCCGACCCCGCTCCAGAGCGCCGCGCCCAGGCACATGGCGCAGGGATCGCACGAGGTGGCGAGAACGCGCGCCGGACCGCCGGAAGGGCGCAGGGTGTACGAGCCGAGGCGCGCCTCCGCCGCCATCAGCGCCACCACCTCGGCATGCAGCATCGAGTTCCCGAGCCGCTCGACGCTGTTCACCCCGGCCCCGAGGAGGAGCCCCGACCCCTCTTCGAACACCACCGCACCGAACGGACCGCCGGCCCGCCGCGCGACATTCGCGCTTGCCAGTGCGATCGCAAGCCGCATCGCGCCGGCATCGTCGGCGATGACGCTCCCCGGAGCGACCATCGCCTCGACCCACGCGGGTCGATCGAGCAGGACCACCGGCCCCTCCGCGGACGGACCCGCCGTCATTCCTTGATCATCACCAGCATCATCTTGAAGGGGCCGACGGCGCGCACCGCATGCGGCCGGCCCGCCGGCAGCATGATCGATTCCCCCGCCGCGACCCGGTGCGGCGCGCCGTCGACCGCGATGTCGGCCTTCCCCTCGAGCACCAGCACCAGCGCCTCGAACGGCGCGGTGTGCTCGCTCAACCCCTCCCCCTCGTCGAAGGCGAACAGCGTCACCGTGCCGGCGGTCTTCTTGATCAACGCCCGGCTGATGACCGCCCCCTTCTGCCACGCCACCAGGTCCGCCAGCCGTTGCACCACCGTCTCCGTGCCCATCGTCGCCTCCCTCGCCTCAGATCAAGCCGGCCCACTCCGCGAAGCGTCCCCGCACCGCCGTCGCGACATCGTCATGGTCCGCCATGAGCGTGAAGTCCGCGAACTCGAACCCCGGCCCGACATCGCATGATGCCAAACCGTACGCCCCGAACGGCCGCGCCGCCTGCCAGAAGCCCGCCGGCACGACATGCGCCGGCTCCCCTCCCGCCGCCGCCGGCGCCAGTCGGACCCGCTCCACGCGGCCGAGGTCCGCCGGCATCTGCATCAGCTCAAGACCATCCCCCTCTTCGAGGTGCCACGCCTCGTCCGCAAGCACCCGGTGCCAGCGGCTCCACTCGCCGCGGCGCAGCAGGAAGTGGATCGTCGTCATCCCGGCGCGGCGGCCGCGGCCGTCGGATGGCGTCACCCGCGCCTCGGAGCGGAAGATCTCGCGGTAGTGCCCCCCCTCCGGGTGCGGTCGCAGATCAAACATGCGGATGAGGGCCCCCGCCCGGTCGGCCGGCTCGCCGCCGGCGCGCGCCCAGGCGAGCGCCTCCTCGAGCCGATCCTGCCCCCAGAAGACTTCGCCACCGACGAGGAACGACGGCGCGCCGACGATCCCCCGCTCCCACGCCTCGTCCGTGAGCACCCGCAGACGCTCCTTGATGTCGGCGTCGTCGGCGCGCGCCAGCAGCCCGGGGGCGTCGAGCCCCAGCCCCGCCAGGATCGGGCCGACGACGGCCGGGTCCTCGATGTCGAGGTCGCGCTCGAAGTTCGCCAGGTAGACCGCGCGGGTGAACTCCGGCAGGACCGGATCGATCGCCTCAATCCCGCCGAGACGCGCCGCAAGAAGCGACCGCCGTGGGAAGACCGACGGCCGCCGGAACGGCAGGTTATGCCGCGCGCTGACGCGCTCGAGGTCGCGCCACATGTAGCGCCCGCGCGCCGGGTTGACGTTGAACGGCGAGTCGTTCCATCCCTGGCGACGGAACAGCGGGCCGAGCAGGAACGGCCGCCACGCCACCTTGACCCCGGCCGCCGCGGCCAGCGCCTCGATTCGCATCGCGGCCGGGTACGAGTAGGTGCTGGCGAAGTCGTACCAGAATTCGACCACCGGCGCCGCCGGGCTCGTGTCGGTTCTCATGACCCCTCCGCCGCGGTTCGTGCCGCGTCGCGCAGGAACCCCGCGACCACCGCGTTGTACTCGTCCGCTCTCAGAATCGCCGCCAGGTGCCCCGTGCCGTGAAACAGGCGGCGCGCCGCCCGGGGGTACAGGGCGCGCAGCGCTTCGCGGCCCGGCGCCGTGATCATCGGGTCGTCGTCCGCCTCGATCAACGGAAACCCGAACTCGGCGATCCCGAGCGCCCCGCCCAGCACCAGCACGGTCGCGGGGCCGCCGCCGCCCACGAGGTAGCGCCACCGGGTCCCGGCGTGCCGCACCGTCCGGGGCGCGTGCGCCGCCCGAAAGCGATCGAGCCTCTGTCGCAGGTCCATGCCGCGGCCGTCTCCCGGGGCGCCGCGCCCCGACGATGTCAGATGGTCAGCGTCCCCTCGAGCACCGCGACCGCGGCGCCGCCGACGCGCACCGTCTCGATCGCCTCGCGCGGCCCGACCACCTCGACGAACGCCTCGCCCGGACGCGCCATCCAGTGACCCTGCTCGGCGACGAACGCCGGCGTGTCGATGAGGCCGTGGGTCCAGATGTAAACCCCCATGCCGCCGGTCGCCGACCCGGTGAACGGGTCTTCGAAGGCGTCGGGCGGCACCCCCATGTGGCGCGCGAACGTGCGGCCGCGCGGCGTCACCCCCTGCAGGCAGAACAGGTGCGGGCTGAAGAAGTCGGCGCGGGCCCGGAACGCCTCGTAGCGCGGCACGTCGACCCGCGCCCGCCGCAGCTCGTCGAGTCCCTTGAGCGGCACCATGAGCTGCGGCGTCCCGGTGCTGACGGTCTCGATCGGCGCCCCCGGCAGGACGTCGCCCGGCGTGAGACCGAAGAGCGGCAGGATGTCGGCCGGGTCGTAGGTCCTGCCGAACTTCGGCCGCCGCTGGCTCATCACCACCCGCCGCACCACCCCGCCCGGCGCCTCGATGTCGACCGGGATCGGCCCCTCCTTGAGCTCGAGGCTGATGCGCGTCAGGTCGCCGCGCAACGCCAGCCGCCCGGTGGCGACGAGCGCGAAGATCGTGGCGATCGTCGGGTGTCCCGCCAGCGGGATCTCCTCCGCCGGCGTGAAGTAGCGCGCCCCCGCGTCGGCGACCTGCGAGCGGCGCACGAAGGCCGTCTCCGACAGGTTCATCTCGCGCGCCACCGCCAGCATGGTCGCCTCGTCCATGCCGTCGGCATCGAAGATCACCGCGCACGCGTTGCCGGCCAGCGGCCGCTCGGTGAAGGCATCCACCAGCATCATCGGGTAGCGGGGCATGTCGGTTTCCCTCTTGCGGATTGAAAACGGCCGGAAAGCACGAAGCCCGGACGGCACGGGGCCGCCCGGGCTTCCATGTATCCGGGCAACCGCCCGGAGTTTATCGCGACTAGCACTCCAGGACGTGGATGTTGCGCTTGGCGCACATCTCCTTGAGCGTCTTCGGCCAGACGGTGACGCTGACCTCGCCGAGGTGCGCCTTCTTGAGCAGCAGCATCGTGGTGCGCGACTGGCCGATGCCGCCGCCGATGCTGAGCGGCACCTCGCCCTTGGCGATCGCCTGGTGGTACGGCGTCGACAGCAGCTGCGTCTGGTTCGTCATCTCGAGCTGCTTCTTCAGGGTCTCGGCATTGACCCGGATCCCCATCGAGGTCAGCTCGTGGCGTCGCTTCGTGACCGGGTTCCAGACCAGGATGTCGCCGTTCAGGCCGTGCATCGGGCGCCCTTCCTTCGACACGGTCTCGGTGACCCAGTCGTCGTAGTCGGCCGCGCGCATCTCGTGCGGGTAGCCGTCCTTGAGCGTCCAGCCGATGCCGTAGATGAACACCGCCGGGTACTCCTGCAGGATGCGCGTCTCGCGCTGCTTGCGCGGCAGGTCGGGGTAGCGCTCGAGGAGATCCTCGGCATGGATGAAGGTCAGCTTCTCCGGCAGGTTCGGGTACTTCGCGGTATTCAGCTGCGGGTAGCGCTCATGGATGAGGGTCTCGGAGTCCTTGAGGACCTTCCAGATCTTCCGCACCGTCGTGGTCAGGACATCGAGCGTGCGGTCCTTCGCTTCGATCGCCCTCTCCCAGTCCCACTGGTCGACGTAGGCGCTGTGGTCGTGGTCGAGGAAGTAGTCCTTGCGGACGGCGCGCATGTCGGTCATCAGCCCCTCGCCGGGGCGCATGTCGAACATCTTGAGCGCGACCCTCTTCCACTTGGTCGCCGCCTGCACCACCTGCGCCTCGACCGGGTTCTTGCCGTGGTCGTTGGTGATGCGGAAGCCCACGGGGGTGCGCGAACCGTCGCGGTCGAGCATGTCGTTGACGCCGCTCGCCGAGTCGCAGATGAGCGGCACCTCGACATGGATCAGGTTCAGATCCTTGCAGAGCCGCTCTTCGATGAAGAGCTTCAGCGCGTGGAGCGCCTTCTGGGTCTCCTTCGGGTCGAGCAGGGACCGGTAGTCGGACGGCAGGACCTTCTCCAGCTCCTCGTACGAGCCGATACCGGGTCCTGCCAGATCAGCCTTCTTGTCCAGCACGGTCTGTGACATCGGGTTCTCCTTTGGACGGAAGCCGGGAGAGTGGGTGGCTGCAATCGCAAGGCCACCCCCGCCACCCCTCCGGCAGCCCCCGGTGGTCCCATCGTGGTGCCGCTCATGGTGGCGCGGAGCTTGTGGAATGTCGGGACACAACTCACGGTCTATCTATGAATTAGGATGGTTTACGGGTTGCGGTCGGGCGCCGGGCGCCGGGCGCCGTCGGGGGCGCGCACCAGGATCCACAAGCTTCGCGCCACCATGCAAAAACTGCGAGATGGGGCTCAGTGGCGCGACGGCGCCGGCAGCACCGGTGGCGGCGGCACCGGCTCGGTCTCGAGCCAGCGCTCCCCCACCCGGACGACGAAGGTGCCGACGACCCGGTCGCCGCGCATCCCTTCGACGCGGAAGGCGATGTCTCGGCCGTCGATGAAGTCGCCGGGACGCGGCTCCTGCGGCGGAGACTGCGCCAGGAGTCCTGCGCCGAAGCCGACGAGTCCCAGGACGATGCCACCGAGGATTGCACGAGGTCTCATGATCCACCTCCGGCGAACATGATACGCCGCGCGGCGCGTGGAGGAGCGCGGACGTCGTGCCGTCCCGGGGCGCCGGGTTGCCTCAGCGCGCGGCGCGCAGCGCGGCCAGTGCGGTCGTGAACGAAGCGGGCGGCGCTGAGGTGATGTGAACCGGGCTGCCGTCCGGGAGCGCCAGCGCGATCGACCGGGCGTGCAGCATCAGGCGGGGGAAGGCGCGCTGCACCTCGACCTCCCCGTACCAGTGGTCGCCGACGATCGGGTGGCCGAGGTGGTAGAAGTGCACCCGCAGCTGGTGCCGGCGGCCGGTGATCGGATGCGCCGCCACCTGGGTGAACCGGGCGAAGGTCCCGGTGACGCGGTACAGCGTCAGCGACGGCTTACCGTTGCGGGTGTCGACGCCCATGCGCGACGAGCCGAACTGCCGGATCGGCGCCGTGATCCGCCCCTGCGCCGCTTCGATGTGGCCGTGCAGGACGGCGAGATAGGTTTTGCGGACGCGTCGCGCCTCGAACAGACCGTTCAGGTAACGATGCGCCGCCGCGGTCTTCGCCACCAGCAGCACGCCGCTGACATCCTTGTCGATGCGGTGGACGACGAAATGCCGGCCGTTGCGGGCCGCCTCGAGCTGCTGCATGACGCACGGCGCGCCCGGCGCGCGCTCGGGGATGACCGCCAGCCCCTCCGGCTTGTCGATCGCGAGCAGGTCGTCGTTCTCGAACAGGATCGGCAGCACGTCAGCCCTTCCCCGGTGCTGTGGGGGGCAGGAACACCAGCGTCACCCCCTCGTTGTAGCGGTTCAGGTCGCGATCCGACCGGAGCCACGGGTGATCCTCGAGGGCGCGCAGCGCCTCCTCCTCGGTCACGCCCCAGCGCTCGCCGTGGACGATGAAGCGCACCGCCCCTTCCTTGCGACGGCGCAGCAGCGAGCGGCGCACGGCATCGCGCAGCACCCCGCCCGTTCCCGACGAGCCGTAGCCATGGACGATCTTCACCACGCGCGCCCCGGCGCGGCGCGCTTCCTCGAGGGTCTCGATCAGCCGCCGGCGCGCCTCCGCGACGTCGGGGCGATCGTGCTTGATGTTGACCTCACGGAACTCACGATGCACCGCTGTCTCCTGCCCCGCCGCCGGTCGTCGTCGCGGCGCCGATCGCGGCCGGCAGGTCGCGGACCGAGCCGACGACGCCGGCCGCTTCGGGAAACGCGTCGCCGACGTTGAGCCGGTTGCGCACCATGAAGCAGGCGACCCCCGCCGCCCGCGCCGCCAGGAGGCCGCGCCGCGAGTCCTCGACCGCCACGGCCTCCTCGGGCCGCGCCCCGAACCGCGCCAGCGCCGCCTGGTAGGGATCGGGGTGCGGCTTGGCGCGCTCGTAGTCGCCGAGCATCACCGCGAACTCCATGTGCCGCATGAGGTTCCTTTTCGCGTGGATGAGGTCGAAGTCCTCGCGGCGCGCCGTCGTGACGATCGCCATCCGGTGGGCGCGCCCGAGCGTGGCGAGCACCTCGCCGATGCCGTCGATCTCGATCGGCCGTGTGCGCAGCGACTCCTGGTACAGCAGGTCGCGGCGGGCGCGCGCCGCGGCGATGGCCGCCTCATCAACGCCGCGCTCGCGGGCGGCGTCCCAGGTCGACAGACCAGAGACTTGAAGCCGCTGGTACTCGGCGGCCGTCAGCTCCGCCCCGAGCGTCGCCAGCTCGCGCCGCGTCGCCTCGTAGTACCAGAGTTCGCTGTCCACCAGCACGCCGTCCTGGTCCCAGAGGATGAAGCGGGGCGCGCTCATGGCCCCTGGTTGGAGACGTTGCCGACCAGCCGCCACCGCCCGTCCCGCTTCTCGTACAGCTCGACCCAGGCGTAGTCGGCCGCGACGGTCGCTTCGCCGCCCGCCGCGCCGCCGGGCCCGCCGCCGGCCTCCGTGCTCACGCCGCGGATTTCCACTTCGGCCAGCAGCCAGCCGCGCGTGCCGTCGTCCGAGATCGTCACCATCGGCTCGCGCCGGTCGCGGTAGATGGAGAAGCGGGTGGAGCCGAGGTAGTTTGTTCGCGCGGCGCGGCGCTCGGCGAGCGTCGGACTGTTGAGCCGCCCGCGGTCCGCGACGACGTAGTCGGCGCTCTCGATCGCCATCCATGGATCGACCGTGCCGGCGCGGTGCGCCGCGAGGATCGTCTCGTGCAGGGCGCGCAGGCTCGCCTCGTCGGCGGCGCGCGACCCGGGCGCGCGCGGGCCGGGCGCGTTGACGACCGCGAGACACTCGATCTCGACGCGCGCGCCGAACGCCAGACCGTTGGCGCCCAGGGCGCTGCGCGCCGGCAGGTGCGCCGCGAAGAAGGTGCGGTAGACCTCGTTCATCGCCGGCCACTCCGCCATGTCGGCCATGAAGACGGCGCACTTCACCACCCGGTCGAGAGACGAGCCGTGGCGCTCGAGAACCGCCTTGATGTTCTCGAGCGTCTGGCGTGTCTCGGCCGCGATGCCGCCCGGGACGACCTCGCGAGTCCCAGAACGCAGGCCGATCTGGCCGGCGAGGTAGAGCATGTCGCCGACCCGCACCGCCTCCGAGAACGGCAGCGAGCCGGTCGCTCCGGCGGGCATCGGGAAGTACTCCAGGCGCGGCTCGTCGCTCTTGTCTGCCGCCGGCGCGCCGGCAGTTCCGGCCGCGCCGGCGGCGAGCACCCCGCCGGCGCACGCTATTAAGAGGATAGCGACCGCGCGGCGGCTCATGCGGGATCACCCCCGGGCGCTGGTGATGACGGATTCGTCGCCAGGACGTCGTAGCCGCGATCGCTGAACTGGATGAAACAGAAACCGTGACCGAACGGGTCGGCCATCACCGCGAGGCGACCCCAGTCGCGATCACGGATTTCGCCCTCGAGCCGGGCGCCGGCGGCGCGCGCCCGCGCCACGGCGGCGGTCACGTCGGCGACGACGAGGTCGAGATGGACGGGGGTCCAGTGCCGCGCATACTGACGCGTGGCGCCGATCCCCTCGGCGACGGGGCTCCCCGCGGGTTTCTGCAGGAGATAGATCGGCGACGAGGCGCCGACGAGCTCGACGTAGTCGCTCCCGAGACGGCGGCCGACCGAGACACCGAGGGCGGCGCAGTAGAACGCGATCCCCTTCTCGACGTCTTCGACGTCGATGTTGACGAGCAATCCCATGGTCGTCATGGCCCGGCGAAGGCGGTGTTGGTGGCGGCGGTGGGCGGCGCTCCCGGCGCGTTCGACGACGCGACCGGGCCGGATCCCCCGCATGCGGTCAGAACGACGAGCGCGCCGACCTGCGCCGCGACGCGCCACCCACGAGACGACGAAACCGGCGACATGCTCCCCTCCATGAAGGCGTTGATTCTAGACCAGAGTGGCCGGGCCCTGGCGCGCGGCGCGCAGGGCCGGCGGCGTGGGATCGGCGACGCTGCGCCGGGCCGCCCGGCGGCGGCTCCCGCCCACCGCGCCTTCAGGCGGGGCCGGTCTCCTCGGGCTCGTCCGCCACGGAGCCGGGGACCAGTCCGAGCAGCTCCTCCGCCTGGTCGGCCGGCATCTGCTCGACCGTGCGCAGCCGGCGCTCCATCGCCCGCGTCCGCGCTCCGGTCTGCTCGAGCGTGGTCGAGGCGGTGTCGAGCTGCTTCTTGACCCGCTCGAGGATGTCGCCGAACTTGCCGAACTCGGTCTTCACCGCCCCGAGCACCGTCCAGACTTCGCTCGAGCGCTTCTCGATGGCGAGCGTGCGGAAGCCCATGCGCAGGCTGTTCAGGAGCGCCGCCAGCGTCGTCGGGCCGGCGACGACGACGCGGTACTTGCGCTGCAGCTCCTCGACCTGACCGGGCCGGCGCAGGATCTCGGCGTACAGCCCCTCGGTCGGCAGGAACATGATTCCGAAGTCGGTGGTGCGCGGCGGGTTCAGGTACTTGTCGTGGATGTCCTTCGCCGAGGCGTGCAGGCTGCGCACCAGCGCCGCCGCGGCCGCCTCGACGGCGTCGGCGTTGCCGGTTTCGCTCGCCTGCAGCAGCCTGAGGTAATCCTCCTGCGGGAACTTGGCGTCGATCGGCAGCAGCACCTCGGTGGCGGCGTCGCCGTCCCGGCCCGGCAGGCGCACGGCGTACTCGACCGCCTCGCGGCTGTCGTCACGCGTCTGCACGTTGCGCGCGAACTGGTCGGGGGTGAGGATCTCCTCGAGCAGCGTCCCCAGTTGCACCTCGCCCCAGGTGCCGCGCGTCTTGACGTTGGTCAGGACGCGCTTCAGGTCGCCGACGCCGGCGGCGAGGTTCTGCATCTCCCCCAGTCCTTTCTGCACTGCTTCGAGGTTGTCGCTGACGATCTTGAACGACTCGCCGAGGCGCTTCTCGAGCGTCGTCTGCAGGCGCTCGTCCACCGTCACCCGCATCGCCTCGAGCTTCTTCTCGTTGCTCTCCTGCAGGAGACCCAGACGCTGGTCAAGTGTCACGCGCACCTGCTCGAGCCGCTTTTCGTTCCCCTCGGCCAGCTCGCCGATCCGCCTGGCCACCGTCTCGAGGCGCTTCTCCTGGGTCGACCCCAGCTCGCCCAGCGTCCGCACCAGCGAGTCGTTGGCGCCCTTCATCTGCGTCGCCACCTCGCCGCGCAGGTCGCGGGCCGCCGCCTGCGACTCCCCGCGGCCGGCGCGCAGCTCGTCGCGCAGGGCGAGGCCCATCTCGTCGGGGCGCGCCGCACCGAGCCGGCGCAGCAGCACGACGAGCAGGATCACCGTCGCGACCGCGCCGAGCGCGGCGACCGCCGTCAACGCCGTATCGATCACGCGGTGCCCGCTCCCTTCGGCCGGCTGCGGTAGAAGCGCACCTCGGCCTTCTCGAGCGTCGCCAGCCCTTCCTCGATATCGTCGTCGACCAGGCTCAGGAAGGCCTCGAGCCGCTCGCGCGTGTCGACGATCTCGACGACGATCGGCAGGTCGAGCGACAGCCGTTCGATCTTGTAGGTGTGCAGGCGGCTGTGCGCCCCGTATCCCATCATGCCGCGCACCACCGTCGCGCCCGCCAGCCCTTCCTCGCGCGCCCGCAGCACCAGCCACTCGTACAGCGGCTTGCCGTGACGCCGGTCGCTCTCGCCGATGAAAATGCGCAGCAGGCAGCCGTCCTGCGGGAGAACCATGACCTCACCTCCAGACCAGATGCGCCGCCGCCCGGCCGGCCCAGACGGCGCCGATCCCGAGTGTCATGTGCAGACCGACGTTGGCGGCCGCCAAAGCCAGGTCGCGGTCGCGCGCCAGGTTCAGCGTCTCGCCGCCGAATGCCGAGAAGGTCGTGAAGCCACCAAGGATCCCGACGATGGCGAAGGCACGCTGCTCGGCCGACAGAAAGCCGCGGCTTTCGGCCAGCTCGGCGAGCACCCCCATGGCGAAGCAGCCGGTGACGTTCACCACCAGGGTGCCCCAGGGGAACAGGCCGGCGGCGCGCTGCTGCACGAGGCCGGAGAGGAGATGGCGGGCGATCGCCCCCAGGAACCCCCCGGCGCCCACCAGCAGCACATTCACCACGACCCCGTCCCCCCCCGTCGGATGCGCCGGCGATTATAGCGTTGCGCGCCCGGCGTGCTCGGCGCGGGTGATCGCGAACCGGATGACGCCCGGCTCCGACCCGCCCTCCGCCGGCCGGAAGCCGCACTTGCGCAGCACGCCGATCGAGGCGATCAGCTCCGGCAAGGTCTCGGCGATGACCCGCCGCACCTCGGGGACGGCGAATGCCTGCGCCAGGAGCCCGCGCACCGCCTCGCTCGCGTAGCCGCAGCGCTGGTGATCGCTGACGATGCCGTATCCCACCTCGACGATGCCGTCGGCCGACACCGGCCCCTTGAACCCCGCCGTGCCGATGAGAAGGGGCCCCGCCGCGCCGCGGTTCAGGACGACGAAGTGGAGCCACCACCCTTCGCGCGCCGGCGGTCCGGCGACCCGCTCGAGGGTGTACTCGAGGGCCGGGCGGTCGAGATACTGGTGCGGCCAGGTCTCCGGCACGGCGGTGCCGAGGGCGGCCGCCAGGGTCTCGCGGCCCGCGAGCGCCGCGCGCACCAGCGCCGGCGTCGCCGGCACGAGACGCAACCGTTCGGTGACGATCACCCGCGCGCCTCCGGGCCGTCACCGACCGGCCGGCCCATCCGGCCATTGCGGAAATCGTCGATCGCCTGCACCACCTCGGCGCGCGTGTTCATCACGAACGGTCCCTGGCCGGCGATCGGCTCGTCGATCGGCGCGCCGCCGAGAACCAGCACCTTCGACTCATCGCGTGCCTCGACCGTCACGTTGTCGCCGGCATGCCCGAAGACCGCCAGCCCGCCCCCGCCCAGGATCGCGCCGCCCGCGGGCGCCACGAAGCCCACCAGCGCCACGGCGCCGGCGAGCACGAACAGCGCCAGCATCTCGCCCTCCCGCGCCTCGAAGACCGCGCTCCGGCCCTTCTCGAGCCGCGCGTCGAGCAGCGTCACCGGCGTGAAGGTGCGCGCCGGCCCGGCGGCGCCGCCGAACCGCCCGGCGATCACCCGGACACTCCCGGCGCCGCCTTCGAGCGTCACCGCGGGTATCGTCGCGGCGCTGATCGCCTGGTATCCCGGCCGGGCGCGCTTGTGCGCCGCCGGCAGGTTCACCCACAGCTGCACCACCTCCAGCCGCCCGCCATCGGCCGTCAGCCGCGGCCCGTGCATCTCCTCGTGCACCAGACCCGACGCCGCGGTCATCCACTGCACGTCCCCCGGGCCGATCACGCCGCCCCCGCCGTGCGAGTCGTGGTGCTCGACATCGCCCGCGTACACCACGGTCACCGTCTCGAAGCCGCGGTGCGGGTGCCAGCCGACCCCGCGCCGCTGTGTCGCCGGCGCGAAGTCGGCCGGGCCGGCGTGGTCCATCAGCAGGAACGGCGACATCTCCCGCCCGAGATCGTCGTAAGAGAAGATCGTCCGCACCGGGAAACCGTCGCCGACCCAGTGGGCGGGCGCCGCGCGGACGATGCGCTCCGGCCGCTTCGCCGTCATGAGTGTCCCTCTCCCGGGCGCACCCTTACCGCCTGCCCCACGCAGCCCCCTCGTAAGGCTTGCCGGGCGTGCCGCCGAGCACGAGCAGCGTCGCCCCGGCGGGTCCGGGCACGATCGTGCGCTTCTGCGCCGCCCCGACCCGGGCGAGCGTCCCCGGCTCGAGCACCCAGCTCTCGGCCCCCGCTTTGAGCACGGCACTGCCGTGCAGCAGGACGTAAACCTCCTCCTGGCCGTCCTTTGCATGATCGTGCTCGGGGTAGTCGGCCCAGTTCGCCGGAAGCCGGAGGACATTCATGCCCCAGGCGGTCACGCCGAGACCCTTGCCGGCATACAGGAACTGTCCCTTGTATCCCTCGAGATCGTCGATCCGCTTCACCGTGACGTCGGCCATGTCTCCCTCCCCTTCATCGGCCGCGCCCCGCCCGATTGAAAGCGGCACCGAGAGCCATGCCGATGGCGATGCCGATCGCGATGCCGGCCCCGATGTTGCCCATGGCGACGCCGAGCGCCACACCGACGGCGATCCCGGCGCCAATCCCGGCGCCCATGCGGGCCGGTCCCTTTGGACCGGACGCCGGCTGCTTCGTGTCATGCGTTGTCATGCCCGCCTCCATCCGCCGCCGGCACCGCACGGCCGCGCCTCGCGTTGTCGAGCGCGACCCGGGCCGGGAACACCGGCCCGATCCCGCGTTCCTCGGCTCGGAGATGCGTGGATCGTGACAACGATGCCGGCTTCCGTCAAGCGACCCGGCGCCCGCGTGATGCCTCGCCCCCGCTCGCCATCCTGGCGCCGAGGAAGGTACCGGCGAGGAGGACCAGGATCGCCGCCACCCGGAACCAGGCCGGATGGGGCGGCACGAGCACGTTGGCGACCGCCGGCGGCGGAAGCGGAGGAATCGTCACAGGCAGCCCAACGGCCAGTCGCTCCTCTTCGCCTTGAAATCCGCGAACCCGCGGCAGCGTGTGAATCAACGGAATGTGCAGCATGTAGAAGAAGAACGGCACCCGTCCGACCAGACCGATCCATCGGGCCAGCGCGCCGCGCGGCAACCGCACCAGCCCCGCCAGCAGGATCATGCACCAGCCGATGACCCAGATGACCCCCGCCATCTCGTAGTGCGTGACATCGAAATTGAAGGTCCAGGCGACGCGCACGAACGTGGGTTCGAGAAGCACGAGCCGGGCGCCGCGGATCAGTAGATGCCGCGGGAGGTCGGCGTGCCTGCGACCGTGGAAAAAAGCGCTGGTCCCGGCCAGGGAGACGAACGCGGGGGCGCAGAAGTGCGTGACTCACCGGGTGAAGAAGATCCCCGCCGTGGGGCCCCCGGCCGGAAGACCGGAATAGACCCGCGCGTGGTCAATGGCCATCGGCACCATGACCGCGCCGCGCATCAGGTCGATCGACGCGACCCGCGCGCCGGGCACGGGGGGCGCGCCTATCTCAGGGCCTCCTGCACGAGCGCCGCTTCCGTGCCGAGCTTCATGAACACGTTTTTCAGGACCGCGTCGCGGCCCACGTAGATGCCCTCGTACGGGAGTCATTCGGCCTCCGTCCGGCCATGGATGCTCGCCTCGTCGACTTGGCTGCGGCTCAGTGGGCCGAGTTTACCGCAGGTCGGACTCCTGGTCAGCCGGCACGCCCGCGGGCTCCTTCCGCAAATGGGCGCGGCCCGCGCAGGCGTTTCCAGAGGAAGGCGGCATAGGCGGATCGTCGCCGCTCCGCCGCGTCCGTCGTTGCCGGCGCCGGCAGCAGTGGCCGCAGGAACGAGTCGGGGATCAGGGTGACCGCCTCGGACAGGGTCGCGCGGGTCACGATCGCCGTGAGCAGCGGATCCCAGCCACGCATATCAGTCTCGAGCCGGTCGAACACATGCGGAAGGGGCGCGGCGCGCCGCACGGGGGCGGCCTCGGTGACGGCGGCCCAGTCATGTTGAAATGGGAGGGCGGCCCCGTGGTCGATGAGCCAGTAGCGCGACCCATCGACCAGAATGTTGGGGTTCGCGGGCCCCCGATCGGAATTCATCGTCAGCCAGTCGAGCCAGCGCACCTGCGCCGCGAAGTCCAGCGGGACGCGCTCGAGCTCGTCGGCCCGCAGGGGCCGGGCCGAGGGCAGATAGCGGAACCCCAGGTTCTCCCCCACGCTGGCCACGAGGAGATCGGCGAGTTCGTCGTTGCGGTCGTCCGTCGGCTGCGCGCGCACGAGTGTGATGACCCGCCGCGGCGGCACCGGCAGGTGCAGCACGTCGGCCAGGGCCGCCACGACGACCTCGGCGACGAGCGCGGCGGTGCCCTGCGCGGCGCCGCGCAGCTTGACGACATAGGTGCCATCCGTGGTGTCGACGACGACCGGCGAGGAGCTGCCGCGACGGTCTCGGCGCAGGACCCGGATCGCCGGGAGGGCGGGCTGAAGAGGCAGGTCGGTCCTCCTGTTACGGCTTTGCCGACGACCGACCCCGTCCGGACAATGCACCCAGCAGGGCGGCGCCGAGCGCCAAGAGGAATCCCCACGAGACCCCGAGGCCCGCCGGCGACGAGGGCGTCGTGCGCGCACACCAGCAGGCGATGCCCACTGCCAGCAGACTTCCTCCGGCGAGGCGGCCGACAGCCACCCCGGGTCCGCTCATCGGAGACCGCAGCAGGTCGCGGCGCTCATGCTGGCGATCTCGGCGTTGCCCTCATCCGGAAGATCCACGTAGGCATCTGACGTCCCTACGTCCGAACGCTCACACGCGCCACGTAGCGGGACGGCTCGACCCAGTGATAATCAACCCGGTGCGCGGCCGGGCCGAGCTCCGTGAGCACCCGCACCACATCGACGCCGCCGCCCTGGGTCCGGAAGATCCGGCCGCGCTCCCTTGGCGTGCCGGGGGCGAGAACAACCGGAACGCTTCCGCGACCGGCCGCTCGAATCGCTCATCTCCCGGCGCTCCCGACCCGCCTGCCCGACTGCATCACGTAGAGTCTGCCGCCTGCCCAGCATTGCGGTACCGCCAGCACGACGAGGGCGATGGGGTACCACCTGGGACCGAGCCCCAGGTTCCAGGTAGCGACAACGCCCACAAGCCCAAGGACAACGCCCACATAGCCGAGGATCATCGCATGCTTCATCGGCTTCTCCGGTGCGAGCCGGGCTGTGAGCCAGGCGCCGCCGATGCTGATGACGATGCGATAGAAAGTCGCGAGCAGGGCGAGCCGATTGTCGATCGGCTGGTCCATGGGCGGGAAGATCCCGAGAGCGTGCAGCGCGATGTCGACGAGCGTCGTCACGACGATGATCGCGAGCACGCCCGCGACCACGGCCCGGATGGATTTCATGTTCATGAGTGTCTCCCCACCCCTGACCCGTTTCGCTTCATGCAGCCCTGCAGGGCGATCATGGCGGCGAGCGCGGCGTCCTTCTGATCCCTGCCCCAGGGCGGGCCCACCGACTTGCCAAGAGACGCGATTGTATCGCGCAGGCTGTTCACCGGGGTCGCCAATGCACGATTGGCATGATCATCCAGCTGTTTCTCGGGTATCCCGAGGAGTCGCACGCCGCATGCGCCGGCGGCACGGGCGAGCGCATCACGGAACAGCACCCCCTCGGCCTTGTGCATCCGGAAATGCACGGCGAGGATCTCGTCGACCGTCCACCCGGGCATCGGGTCGGACATCAGCACCGCGCAGGCGGCGACCACATGTCCCGCGTCGCGTGCGCGTTTCAGAGCCGCCCGCATCTCCCGGACCGCGATCCGTCGCGCCGACTCGACGGCCCTTCCGACGAGATCGCGTGCGTCGCCCGCGTCCAGATGCTCGGCGGCGTGATACGGCTGCTTCGCCCACGAGGCACCATCCTCCTCGACCAGCTCCATCCGGCAGCGGCCGACGACCTGCAGCGCACCGCTGCTGGTGCCGAGGACGACCAGGGCCGCCCACCCTGAGTGGGCCTTCATGCCGAATGCGACTTTCATGGTCAGGCCCGCCAGCTTGCCGCCAGACGTCTTGCCTTGCCATCGGCAGCCCGGGTCCTGCATCCTTGGGCTACTGCGGCATCGCGCTGGCTTCTATGACGACCAGGCAGCCCTTCGGCCCCTGCTCACCCCGGTCGTTTGGTGCAGTCGAGCATCACAAGGCACCATTCTCCCCCAGCCGCTCAAGCCGCGGCTCGACGCGCGCCGCGAAGCGGAAGGACTCAACGAGCATGACGCAGAACAGCGTGCATGTTGCGAATCCCATCAGCGTGCGGCCGGCCCGGTTTGAGCGTGAACCCCGACTCACGATACCGCTCGCCGGCCTTTTCCAGGTTTCCTGCCGCCGGCGGCATGTGATCGAGACCGCGGGCCAGCGGCAATCAACACTCTGATGAGGAGAATCCCGGATGCGGCACGATGGCGGCCGTCTGGCTTGCTCCGGCCGTGAGAAGCGGGACACTCTGGCGCGGGGCCTGCCCAAGCACGGCCCCTGACAGCGTGGACCGTCAGCATGTCGACCATGTCAGGCGGCAACCACATACTCGCTTTGTACGAGGCCGCTGGCGAACTGTCGGGTCCCGACGTGCCTGAGGACGATATCGCGCTGTAATGCGCCGAAGAGCGGGATCCCAGCGCCGATGAGCACGGGAACGCGCGTGATGATGAGGTGCTGAATGAGTCCGGCCTGAAGAAACCGCTGAATAGTGACCCCGCCATCCACGTAGATATGCTGCACGCCGCGGGCCGCAAGCTGCGAGACGATCCCGGCCGGATCTCCTGACATGCGCTCCACCACGGCACCGAGCGGAGCGGGGGCGAGCGGGCGGGTGCTGAGCACGATAACGGGCTTCCCACCATACGGCCAGCTGTCAAAGGTCAGGACCGTCTCAAAAGTCTTGCGGCCCATTACCAGAGCATCGACCGTTGCCATGAACTCATCGTAGCCGTGAGGTTCTCCCCCTCCCGGGGGCAGGAAATCCAGTTTTCCGTTGGCTCGAGCGATGAAGCCGTCGACGCTGGTGCCCACAAAAACAGATGCTCTCACTGCCGTGTCCTCGTTTGGCCGCCTGACGACCCGGCCCACCTGCCCGGCCCCGCCCCGGCAAGCATCGAGCTCCCGGAACCTGATCGTGCGGGCAGTGTCAGGTGCTGCGTCTGGTTCGGCGACTGGCCTGCGAATTCGTCCTGGTTCACCGGATGATTCCCTTCTTCTCGAGATCGAGTTGTATGGTCTTCGCCCACCAGCCCGTCTTGACTCTACCAGGAAGCAGATGCTCGGGAAGATGCCTCTTCACCGCCTCAAACATCTCCGCCTGCGTCATCCCCGGAGCCCGAGTGGGCAGAACCTGAAGCAGGGCCAACCGCATCTCGGCGTACTTCTCCGCCTTCACTCGCGAGGTGTCGCCGGGCACGTTCACATTCTGCACCGTGACCATCGGCACCGTTTCTCTCCTGGAGACCTGCCTGCACGCCAACGCACCGCGTGAATCTCGTCCGCCGAACGCCGCGCGTAACCCGCGGGCCGGACTGTCACGCGCTTGTCAGGCACCACTGCGTCACTTCGCCTCTGTGAACTTCATGCCTGCGGGGGGCGAAAATAGCCCAAGGTCCGGCTTGAGCCCTGTCTCGTACACAAGGTACTTGAAATAGACAGCGATTTTCCCGGACTCGTACAGCATCGCAACGACTGGTATCTGCGTGTCAGGATCGATCACCAACACAAGCATGTAGTCGCCTTCGGACGCCATGTGAGCTTTGAGAGACCGGCCATTCAGATCGAACGGCTTCGGAGGTTCAGAGGACTTCTTTTTCAGATAATCCAGTTCGCACCCGAATTCAAAGGCCCTCAGGAAATCCGGATCGTCTGGGCCCGCAAGGACAGGTGCGTGAAAATGATATGGTGTGCCCGTATCAACTACGTGCTGGCCGGTCTTGCTCATGAGGTTCATCATCCAAACATCGGGCTCGCTCACTACCATCAGCCCGTGAATGCGTTGCGCTCGATCAGGAACCTCTTCGACCCGTCCATACTTGGTGCCGAGCCGGTAGACGGTCTTCGGCTGGGCAGCGAATGATTTCGGAACAACTACCTTCAGCATCTGCTCGGGGGCGCACGCAGCCCGAGCATCACCGCTCATCAGGATTGCAACCGCCATGACCATGCCCGCTCGCATGATTCCACCCTGATGCGCCCGACGTCCGCTGCACGGCGTGGTCCGGCGGCCTCGTGGACGTGCCAGAAGGTCACGTTGTGACGTCATAGCGCCATAGTACCCACATGAGCAGCCCGCGTCGCGCCACCGTCTATCTCGACCCCGAGCTTCACCGTGCCCTCCGGGTCAAAGCCGCAGAGACGGATCAGAGCATTTCCGAGCTCGTCAACGCCGCCGTACGTCACACCTTAGCCGAGGACGCAGCGGACCTGGCAGCCTTCCGAGGCAGCGCCAAGGAGCCACACCTCGACTTCGAGAGCGTGCTGAAGGACCTTCGGCGCCGTGGCAAGCTATAAACTCCTCATCAAGGGGGATGCGGTGGTCATGCGACTGCGTGGATCTGGATTCAGTCATCGCGACGAAGGCCTATTCCAGGGAGCCGCCCATGGCGCACGGCGGCTCGATTTCACAATAAGCAGAACATACGAGCAAACCAACAGAAGAACTTCGCACCAGCGACCGAGCCCCGCCTCGGCCATCGGCCACTGTTCGCTCACGCCAAGCCACGCGAGAATACACAGCGTGAGCAACCCGGCCAGCCATAGGCTGCCCCCGACGACCGTGAACCAGTAGGCCGCGCCATCTAATCTGGTCAGGTCCCACGCGACTATCAGGACAACCACAAGACCGAGCATCTGTGGCCAGGGCCACCATTGCGCCGCGAACGAACCAACTCGCTGCGTCTCGACTCCACTAACCTGCATCGCGAAGTGCAAGACAACGCTCACGCTCACCAGAACCGCTGCCATCTTGACGGAAGTCGGCGTTCGACTGTCCACGACCATCACGAGGTGGCCCCCCTATTTCATCTCAAGTCACATAACGCGGCGGTCACCTGCTGACCGCGAAGCGGCCTGTCAGGTGCACTGCTTTGTTGGGCGGTCTCCCGAGATTCATATGAGGCCCAGCACAAGAGCCGTGATGGAGGATAGCGTATTTATGAATATGTGAAGCGCGGCTGATGCCCTCCAGCTCTTGCGGTGAGCAAGGATGCCGAAGATGATGCCCAAGGCCATAATCGTCAGAGCGCGGCCGAACGACGCATCCACGAGCACGTGCTTTAGTGAGAAACACACAGCGGTGATGCCGATGGCCAGGGGCACGGACATGGCCCGTGCAAGCCGTGATTGCACAAATCCCCGCCATAGAAACTCCTCTCCTACGGGGACAAACAGTCCGTTAACGAAGATGAACGAGGTGACCTTTAGCATGGGGGCGAACGTGGGCAGCCAAACGGTGGAACTGTGAGCAGAGCTGGTCAACATCGGGAGATGCATCCCCGCCCATATCAGTCGATCGAGGATGGGGAGGATGCCCAGGCTGAGAGCGGTGGCTACGATCCATCCGGTGTACCGCCAGGACGTCACGCAATCGCGAAGTGTCTGCCCCAGGCCGGTCAACTCCTCGATCCAGTCGACCTCCATCAGGAATCCCAAGCCGCCCGCCAGGACTGAGTAGGCGCAGACTAGGGAGAGCATGTCATTAACCCGAAGGGTACCAATGGTCGGCAGCCAGAACATCAGGTAGTGGCGGCAGAGATACTCCGTTCCAATAATGAGACTGACGAGAACGAAGGCTGCACCTGCATCGCGGATGGCGAGTACTCTTGAAGTGGAGGCACTTGATGTCACAAATCAACTCCCGCCTTCATTCAGACGCACAACGCTCGGTATCGGCGGCGGCGCGAAGCGCCGGCCGCTGCCTGCCGTTTGCAGGAACGCCTCGGAGCCATGTCTGCCTCTTGACCGACGGGGGCCTTATAAGTGTTGGGCTGCCGTGTGTGACGGTTCCCATCTCTTCCTGAGGGGCCATCGGCCTCGGCTTCTTCCTACGCGAGCGTGACTTGTCGCCACCGTTCGACGTTCACACCCTTGATCAGGAGCCACAACGGGAGCAGCAACTCTCCGATAAAAGTGAACTGGCTGATCGTCGCGAGTCCCGGGAACAGCAACTGCGTGCCCGAATCAACCAGATAGCCAGCCCCCCCGATCACCAACAGGATACCCCACAGCTTCGGCAGGAAGCCGGACCTGAAGACCAGGTAGCCTGAGGGGAGTAGCCAGAGACCCCGGAAAACCTGGGCGACAAGGATCCCGCTCCCGCTCATGTCAAGGAACAGCATCACCTGGGCATGGAGCTGAGTCGAAATGAACGCCCCATCGTCCGCGCTGTTGAGCAGCGGACCAGCCACTCGGATGCCATGATGTTGCGGGACGTGGTTGCGGCATCTCCGCGCACCAGAAGAACCGACGGGACATAGATGATGCCAAAGAAGGCGAAGGACGCCATGGCCAGGTATAGGCCCCCGGCAAGTCTCGCAGTTCTATTGATGGAGGCATGCGCTCCGGCAGTCATCGTTCGGCTCCGTGGTCAGCCCAACGCCCGGCTTCAGCCGCCGGCGGTGCGCAACGCCCGGATCGAGCACAATGCCCGGATCGAAGGCGCGCCCACTGTCGGCTGCGAGCCGTGGTTGGGCCGCTCCTAGTCGCGACCGAGCAGCTCTTCGACAGTGAGCCCGATGTCGCGTGCGATCTTGCGGAGAAGTATGGGGGAGATGTCGTGGCTGGCGTGGAACGGAACCGTCGTCCCACGCCGTCGGGGTGCCGATATTGCCGGTGCGACCCACGCTGCCGAACCTCTTGAAACCCGAGCCGCACGAGGTACGCGGCCACCTCACGCGGCTTCAGAACCGGGACTGAGTCCACACCTTAGCGGCCGCGCAAGAATAAGTTTACAGTTTCTGCGAGGGGGCGATGGTGTAGTTCCACTCGGGGAGGGTGTTGTGCGGCAGGAGGGGCAGGGTCGCCATTTCGGCGGCCGTCGGCTTGAGGCCCTTCGGGTAGTCGCCCTTCATGAGGGTGGCTCGGACGCGGAGCCCGGTCTCCGTTCTGGTTGTGCGGATGAAGTTGAGCATGGTCTCGAGGGTGACGAGCGGCTCGCCGGCCCAGTTCCTGGAGATCTGGCTGAAGAGGCGGTGCTCGATCGGGTTCCACTTGGAGGCGCCAGGGGGGTAGTGGCACACGGTCACCTCCAGTCCCTTGGGTTCGGCGAGCCTGGTCATCAACCCGTGCTTCCATGCTCGGCAGCGTGAGCCGTTGCTGCCGCCGGTGTCGGCAAGGATGAGCAGCTTGTCAGCTTGGGGGTAGTGGGAGTGACCGTCAGTCTTCCACCAGCGCGAGACGCAGTCGGCCGCGAAGGCCGGGGTGTCGTGGGAGGTGCCG
>Ga0210377_10000184_pt1 | contig 59301 bp, 54 predicted proteins | sample PLM4_65_b1redo_FD_155480 | JGI IMG/M metagenome (GOLD analysis project Ga0210377, IMG submission 155480) | Groundwater sediment microbial communities from an aquifer in East River, Colorado, USA - PLM4_65_b1 redo | ecosystem: Environmental > Terrestrial > Soil > Riparian zone | place: USA: East...
GAGCTTCACCACGAACTTCACGAGCGCCGCGCTGCGCATCGGCAATCGCCTGGTCGTCGCGACCTCGAACATCAAGCAGACCGGCTCGAGCCCGATCTGGAATCCGGGCGCCGTGCTCTTCTTCTCGATCGACGACTCCGGCCCGACGACGACGGTTGCACCCGCGAGCCCGTTCTTCGCGATCACGTCGGATCCGAATCCGATCGCGCTCACGGAGCTGCCCGGCGGGCGCGTCGCGGTGACGAACGCGGGTATCTTCGACGCGAGCTTTCCTCCGCTCGTCACGGGGCAGGGCAGCATCGATCTGGTCGACGTGGCAACGGGTCTGCTCGTCGGCTCGATCCCGCTCGGCCCGGGGAATCCCGCGGGGCGCGGGCTCGCGCTCGATCCGACCGGCTCCGTCGCGGTCGCCGGCTCGACGACGCTGCGCCAGCTCGTCGCGGTCGACGTGCGCAATGTGGCGGCGCTGCCGACCGCACCGGTCGACGCGCGCCTGCAGCGGCCATCGTGCAACGACACGAGCGCCGCCTTCGCAGGCGGCGTGCCGTGCTTGCGCGAGCGCGTGATCCGCGGCGGTGCGAACCCGATCGTTCTGGCGCCACCGCCCGGCTCGAGTGGCGTCTACTCCTACGTTCCGCAGGTTCGCTTCGGTGCGTCGGGCGACTTCGTCGCCGCGACCTCGTACAACGACGGCGGTCTGGGGCTCGTCAGCTTCGATCCGCGAAACCTCGGGCGCCCGCACCCGCTGCTTCCGTCGCGTTTCGGTGTAGCGCAGACGCTCGCCGCGACCGCCCCGGCGGGCGAGATCGGCGAGGAGTGCTGTCCCGGACCGATGCTGCTGCACGCGAACAGCGCCTCCGGACTCGCCGGCAGCGACGTGCTCTTCGCCACCGCCAGCCCGAACGGATATGTGGTGCGCGGGCATCTGGGCGGAACGATCGCCGCGCCGACGGGGGACTACGATTTCGACGGCGTCGAGGACGCGCTGGACGTCTGCCCGGTCGAGCCGAACGCCGCGCAGACGGATTCGGGCGGGCTCGCGTCGCCGAATCCCGACGGAATCGGCAACGCCTGCCAGTGCGGCGACTCGACCGACGACGGCAGGGTCGACGCCGCGGACGCGAGCGCGCTGCGTTCGTTCCTGGCGGGCGCGCTCGCCGCGCTCCAAGCGCCCCAGAAGTGCGACGTCGGCGGCAGCACCGCATGTGATCTCGTCGACTCGGTTCGCCTGCGCCGCGCGCTCGCGGGCAGCACGTCGGGCGGCATCAGTCATGTCTGCGCACCTTTTCTTCCGTAAGCTTGCGCGCGCATGAAGAACCCCCGCGTTCGCCAGCTCGCCGGCCCCGTCGCCATCGGCGCCGCCCTGCGCGCCGGTGAGGACGTGCGGCTTCTGCTCGTGCAGGAGGACGCGCGACACGAAGAAGTGGCGCCGCTGGTCGCGCGCGCGCAAGAGCTGGGGATCGCGGTGCGCACCGCCACGCGCAACGTGGTCGCGCGTCTGTGTCACGTGCGGCCCGCCGAAGAGATCCTCGCGCTGGTCGGTCGCGATCCGGACGCCGACCTCGCGACGTCGCTCGCGCGCGGCGGCGCGTTCTGGCTGCTGGTCGGCGTCGCCTATCCGGGCAACGTCGGCATGGTGATCCGCACCGCCGAGGTCTCGGGCGCGGACGCGATCGCGATCGACGGCGCCTTCGACCACGAAGCCAAGCGCGCGGCGCTGCGGGCGGCGATGCGCGCCGACAAGTTCATGCCGGTGTTCTGGACGTCGGCCACAGAGGTTCTCGACGCCGCGCGCGCGACCGGGCACCAGGTGCTCGCGCTCGACGAGTCGGGCGATCACGCGCCCTGGCAGCTCGACCTGTGCGGGCCGCGAATCTTCGTCGTGGGCGGCGAGAACGGCGGCATTCCGCCCGAGATCCTCGCGCGCTGCGACGCCGCGATCCGCGTGCCGATGGCGGGCTTCATCCCCTGCTACAACTTGCAGGCTGCTGTCTCGGCGATCGCGACCGAGCGGCTGCGGCAGGCGAGCGAGGCGAGCTAGTCCGGCCCGTCCTCGGAGTCCTCGGCGTCCTGCGTGTCGTCGTCGACGTCCGCCTCGCGGCTCGGGTCGCCGTCGTCGTCCACGCCGGCCTCACGGCTCGGGTCGCCGTCCTTGTCCACGCCCGCCTCGCGGCTCGCGTCGCCGTCGTCATCGACACTGGCCTCGCGACTGCGGTCGCCAGAATCGTCGACGCCCTTGGCGCGCGAGTCGTCGCTGTCGTCATCGACGCCCGCCTCGCGGCTCGCGTCGCTGTCGTCGTCGACGTCCGTTTCGGCCGGCTGCACCTTCTGCTGCGGCGCGAAGTCGTCGTCGGGGTCGGCCAGCACTCCGCGCGAGACCAGCAGACCCGCAGCCACGCTGAGCGCCATGAACCGAAGTCTGGATTTCATGACGCTCCATCGGCCTGCGACCGCGCGCGGTGTAGCCCCGGCGGGCCTACGCGGCGATCGCTTCCTCGGGCACGAAGCGGAAGAAGGCGGCGCACTCGAGCACCGCGGTCTCGGACACTTCGAGCTCGCACATGCTGCCGAGCTCGCGGATGCCGTCGGCGGCGCGCGCGTCGAGCTTCAGCTCTTCGGGCTTTGCGGGTCGCGCCTTCGGGAGCGATTCGATGATCTGCGTGGCCCACTCCGGCCGCTGCTCGCCCTTCGTGTCGAAGACGATCGACTGGAATTCGGCGCCGTCCTTGAAGACGCAGATCACGCCGGCGCCGCGCAGCTCCGCGGACGGGACGGTGAACATCGCCGTGCGGCCGCGCGTGCCGTCTTCGAGCTCGAGCAAGAGGCCCTCGACCAGCGGGTGGCCGCTGGCGAAGAAGTCGAACTCGTCCTTCTGCAGCGCTTCGACGCGGTCGAAGGTGCCGAGCCAGCGGCTCCCGTCGGGCACGCCCGGAATCGTCTCCACGGTGAGAGAGGTGCCGAGCTCGAGGTAGTAGAGCGCCGTGCCGCCCTTGTCGACGATCTTCAGCCCCAGGTCGTTCGCCGCGCCCAGCGAGAAGCGACGCGTCAGCGTCTCCAGCGTCGGTGGAACGAGCGCGAGCAGCTGCTCGGCCTGCGACGCGTCGTAGGCGTCCTTGTAGATCACGCGCGGGATGTCGGCGATCGTCTTCGCGCGCGCGCGCTCGATCGCGGCCACGAGCGCATCCGCGTCGATGGCTTCCTCGTCGCGCTCGGCTCGCTCGAGCGCCTCGCGCACGCCCGAGAGCGCGAGGTCGAGCCCCGCGGACGGCCGCGCAAAGAGATCCAGCCGCTCGTACAGCGCCGCCGTGTCGGGCTTCGACTTCTCGCACCGGAAGTACACGATCTCGACGTCCTTCGTGCGGCCGATGCGATCGAGCCGGCCGATGCGCTGCTCGAGTGCGACCGGGTCTGTCGGCAGATCGAAGTGCACCATGCGGTCGCAGAACTGGAAGTTGCGGCCCTCGGTCGCGGCCGCGGTGCAGAGCAGCACCGGCAGATTCGTCTCGCGGAAGCGCGCGACCTCGAGGTCGCGCTGCGCGGGCGTGAGCGCCTCGTGGAAGACCGCCATGTGCGTGTGCGTCGTCGTCTCGAGGTGCTTGCGCAGCTTCTCGAGTCGCTCGAGGTCGTGCACGAAGACGAGCGCCTTCTCCTTCGCCTTGTGCCAGGCGCGCACGTGCTTCGCCAGCCACTCCGCGCGCGGGTCCTTCTTCGGGTCCTTCATCGCCGGCCCGACGTCGATCGGGATCGGCCGGCGTGGCGGCCAGCCGCCCAGGTCGCTGCGCCGCACCGCGCTCGTGCACGGGAACACCGCGCGGCCCTCGGAGACGGCGGCGTCGAAGGCCTCGAACGCGGGGAACTTCTCGGGGTGCAAGAGCTGCAAGAGGTGGAAGAAGCCGCGCCGATCCGCCTGCAGCGGCGTGGCCGAGAGCAGGATCGCGTGCTTCGCCTGCGCGACCAGCGGCGCGACCGCCGCGTCGACGTCCTCGAGCGCCAGCCGGTGCGCCTCGTCGACGACGACCAGGTCGAGCTCGGCGTGCCGCGCCTTGCGCGCGAGCGACGGATCCGCGGCCAGCTCCTCCATCGAGATCACGCAGAACGGATGTACGTCGAACGGGTTGTTGCCCTCGCCGTAGTCGCGCTCGACGCTCTCGATCCGCGCCTCGTCGAGCAGCACGAAGACCTGGTGGAACTTGCGGTAGAGCTCTCCGAGCCACTGCACGGTCAGCGTCGAGGGCGCGATCACGAGCGCGCGCTTGGCGCGGCCGGTGCGTACCAGCGCCGACAGCACGAGGCAGGCCATGATCGTCTTGCCCAGTCCGACTTCGTCCGCGAGCAGCCAGCGCACCTCGTCCATGCGCACCGCGGCAAGCGCCGTGTGCAGCTGATGCGGAAAGAGGGCGATGCGGCCCCCGAGAAAGCTGCCGAGCCCGCCCGCCTCGCGCAGCTTGCGCAGCTGCAGGCCGTCGACGCGGTTCCGGAACGACCCCAGCCGGTCGAGCTTGAAGAGCGCGAGCCGCTCGATCGGGCCCGCGCTGCCCTCGACCGGCCACAGATCCGCGTCGGGCACGCGCCGCCCGTCGGCAAGCAGGTAGGCGTCGCCGTCCCAGCGATCGATCCGCACTTCCTGGCCCTTGTCGAGCTCGATCGCGAGCGATCCGTTGGGCAGGATCAGCGGCACGAGCCCGGCGCCCTGCGCCGCGAGCGTCACCTCGCGTTCGACGGCCGGGAAGTACACCACGAGATACCGGCCGTCGACACGACGAACGAGTCCCACCCCAAGCTCGGGATTGAAGGGGTGGACGAGCTTGCTGCCTTCCCGCCAGGCTGGGGTGGCTGGGGTCGCCATGCGACGCGTTGGGTAGCCCAGTCGACACCGCTTGCCCAGCCCCGGCGGCGGGGAATACGCTGGGCGACCCCACGAGAGGAGCACCCCCCGATGAGCTTCGAAGTCCCCGAGCACGTCAAGCCGATCCGCGCGCGCGTCGAGCGCTTCGTCGAGGAGCGCTGCTACCCGGTCGAGCCGCTGGTCGAGGAGCGCGATTCCGAGGAGGGGCGCGAGGCGCTGCGCGGGCTGATGCAGGAGGCCAAGGAAGAGGGCCTGTGGGCGCTCGGCCATCCGAAGGAGATCGGCGGGCAGGGGCTGCCGTTCCTGGACTACGTGTACGTGAACGAGGTCGTCGGGCGGTCGGGCGTGGCGATGGTCGCGCTCGGCACGCACTCGCTGCAGGACTCGATCATGCTGAACGAGTTCGCCGACGTGGAGTGGCGCGACAAGTATTTGAAGCCGCTCGTCGACGGCGAGATCTTCCCGAGCTTCGGCATGACCGAGCCCGACGTCGCGAGCTCGGACCCGACGCAGCTGCAGACGAAGGCGGTGCTCGAGGGCGACACCTGGGTGATCAACGGGCGCAAGTGGTTCACGAGCGGCGCGGACCGCGCGGCCTACACCACGGTGATGTGCAAGACGGAGACGGACGTGCCCGCGCACGACTCGTTCTCGATGATCATCGTGCCCACGAACACGCCCGGCTACAACATCCTGCGCGACGTGCGCGTGATGGGTCACTATGGCGGTCACTGCGAGGTCGCGTACGAGAACGTGCGCGTGCCGCGCAAGAATCTGCTCGGGCCGCGCGGGGCGGGCTTCAAGATCGCCCAAAGACGCCTCGGGCCGGGCCGCATCTTCCACTGCATGCGCTGGCTCGGTCAGGCGCAGCGCGCCTTCGATCTGATGTGCGAGCGCGCGAACTCGCGCGTCGCGTTCGGCAAGACGCTCGGCCAGCACCAGCAGATCCAGAAGTTCGTCTTCGACAGCCTGGCCGAGATCCAGGCCAGCCGCCTGCTCACGCTGCACGCCGCGCACAAGATCGACCAGGGCACGGAGGCGCGGGTCGAGATCGGCATCATCAAGGTGGTCGGCGCGCAGATGCTGCACAACGTGATCGACCGCGCGATCCAGGTCTTCGGCGCGAAGGGCGTCACGGAAGACACGCCGCTCGAGCGCATGTACCGGCAGGCGCGCTTCGCGCGCATCTACGACGGGCCGGACGAGGTGCACATCACGACCACGGCGCGGCGGGTGCTCGGCTCTTACAAGATCGGAGACGGCTGGGACTTCGGCCTGCGCTGAACTTTTCGCTTGACCCGCGCGGGGTTTGACGCGTATTCAGTCGGATCAGAACCGGAATTCTCATTCCGACTCGATCTCGAACACCCCCTCGCGGAGATCCTCCATGGCCGCCCCCTTGCTTCATCTCCCCCAGCTCGAATGGGTCCGCCCGCCGCGGCAGGCGCGCAGTCACCTGACACTCGGCCGAACGCTCGACGCCGCCGAGGCGCTGCTCGGAGAAAAAAGCTGGGAGGAGGCGTCCGTCGCCGAGATCGCCAAGCGCGCGGGCTCGTCGGTCGGCGCGTTCTACGCGCGCTTCCGCGACAAGGACGCGCTGCTCTCGGCGCTGCACGAGCGCTTCATCGAGGAGGCGATGGCGACGGCCGACTTCGCGATGAACGAGCAGCGCTGGTCGAGCGCGTCGATCTGCGCGATCGTGCGCGAGCTCGTCGCCTTCCAGGTGCGCATCCAGGATCAACGCCGCGGGCTCCTGCGCGCGATCGCCCTGCGCGCCACGGAGAGCCCCGAGTTCCAAGCGCGCAGTCTGGGCGCAGCGCGCCAGATCGAGGCGCTCTTCACGCGACTGGTCGTCGCGCGCCGACACGAGATCCTGCACCCGATCCCCGTCGTGGCAGCGGCCTTTGCCAGCCGGTTGATCGCGGGCGTGATGCTGCAGCGGCTGCTTTTTCCGGCCGCGGCCGCGATCGAGGCCGCAGGGGTCTCTCTGGTGGAGGAGCTGACGCATGCGGCGCTCGCCTATCTCGGAGTCTTTCCTGAGGACGCGATCGACGCATACTAGGCCGACCATGCGCGCCGGTTTGCTCGTGATCTGCACCGCGCTCGCGTTCGCGTTCGCGTGCGAGCGCGAAGCGCTGGCGCCTGCGACTCCCGCCGCGCCGGTCGCGCGCCCTGCGGCGGACGCGGAGGGGCGTCTCGACCCGGCGCCGTACCGAGCCGAGATCGAGGCCACGCAGGCGCTGCTCTTCGCCGACGCGGAGCTCTCCGAGGACGATTGGAAGGCGCTCTCGAAGGCGCTGCTCGATCTGCACAACCAGATCGTGTTCCACGACAGCTCGCAGAGCGCGCGCGAGGCGAGCGGGCGGCTCTTCTTCTTCTCGGCCCGCGCCGATGTCGCGACCAGCGCACGTCACGGCGAAGTGGAGCGCTCGGAGCTGCGCGATCAATGGCAGCGGCTGTGCGCGGACAAGTTCGCGCCGGCCGATTGGATCCGCGCGGAGCCCGCGGACCCCTAGAAGCCCGCGACGGCCGGGATGATCTCCTTCGCAAAGATCTCGAGCGGCGCGAGCTCGTGCACGTTGGGCAGGTTGAAGATCGCCTGGTCGAAGCCGAGGCCGGCCAGAGTGCGGCAGCTCGCGATCACGTCCGCGGCGCTCTGCTTGCCGGGCGCGAGCGTGACCGTGCCCAGCGTCGTCTTCTCGATCGACGCGAAGTCACGCTTTTCGGTGTCGCAGTGGCGGCGCAGCACGTCGAGCTTGCGCGCGAGCGTGTCGGGGCCGAGGAACTCGAACAGGTTGCACGCGTCGGCGTAGCGGGCGACGAGGCGCAGTGTCTTCTTCTCGCCCTGACCGCCGATGAGGATGCGCGGGTGGGGCCGGGAGATCGGCGCGGGCGAGCAGAGCGTCTCGGCCAATCGGTAGTACTTGCCCTGGAAGGGCCCGTTCTCCGGCGACCACATCTGCTGCGCGATGCGCAGCGCCTCCTCGAGCCGCTCGAAGCGCTCGCCGAGCGGAGGGAAGAGGACGCCAAGGCCCTTGTGCTCGCGCTCGAACCAGGCGGCGCCGATGCCGAGATAGGCGCGGCCCGCGGACAGCACGTCGAGCGTCGTCGCGGTCTTCACCAAGACACCGGGGTTGCGGTAGGTGACGCCCGTGACCATCGCACCCAGGCTGACGCGCCGCGTGACGGCGGCGGCGAACGAGAGCGCGGCATAACTCTCGAGCATCTCCTGCTCCGCCGGGCCGACGGGCGGGATCTGGAAGAAGTGGTCCATCACCCAGAAGCTCGCGAAGCCCGCGTCGTCGGCGGCGCGCGCGATCTCGGAGAACTTCGCGCCGATCTCAGCCGCGCCGCCCGGCCAGCTGAAGCTCGGCACTTGCAGCCCGATCTTCATCGCGATTCCTCCTCGAGCCGCTCCTCTTCGAGGCGCTTGTGGATCCAGCGGCGGTAGAGCTCGACTGGCTGCGCACCGGTGATGGCAATCTCAGTGCCTTCCATCTGCACTGCCGGGACACCCCCCACGCCGAGCTCGACCGCCCGATTGTGCTCGTCGCTGACCTGGCGCAGCAGCGCCGGATCGGCGGCGCGCGCGAGCTCGTGCTCCGGCAGCCCCGCGTCGAGCCAGAGCGCGCGCAACGTCTCGGCGCTCGAGATGTCGCGGTTCTCGACGAAGTACGCGCGCAGCAGCGCCGCGTGCACGCGTTCGAACGCGTCGCGCCCCAGCGCCGCGGCGGCCTTGGCGACGAGGTGCGGGGGAACACTGTGCGACGGCGGGCCCTCGTCGCTCTGCCAGACGCGGAATTCTGCGGCCGGCTCCTCGGCCGCCGCGCGCCGCCACGATTCGGTGTAGAGGCGGAACTTCTCGAGGTCTCGGCCCGGCTCGGGGTAGGGCCGCAGCAGGAAGCTCTTCCAGCGCAGCTCCACGCGCTCGCCGAGCTCCGCTTCGATCGCTCGCAGGCGGACCGCCGCGACGTTGCACCAAGGTCAGAGGTAGTCCGACCAGACGTTCAGAACGACCATGCGCGCCAGCGTATCACGCGCCCGGCGGGCTCACTCCTTCGGGAGCAGCGCCTCGAAGCGCGCCTTGTCGCTCGCCTTCAGATAGGCGTCGTAGGGTGCGACGCTCTGGCTCTGCACGAGCTCGAAGAGCGCGTCGTCCATGAGCTGCATTCCGTCCTGCTTGCCCTGCTGGATGAACGAGCCGAGCATGGAGATGTTCGCCTCGCGGATGATGTTCGGCAGCGCTCTCGTCTTCAGCAGGATCTCGTTCGCGGCGACCCGGCCCTTGCCGTCGGCGGTGGGCAGAAGCAGCTGCGCGACGACTGCGGCGAGCGACTCGGCGAGCGAGAGCCGCACCTGCGTCTGCTCGTCCGCGGGGAACGTGTCGATGATGCGATCGATGGTCTTCGGCGCGCTGTTCGTGTGCAGCGTACCGAAGACGAGCATCCCCATCTCGGCCGCGGTCAGCGCCAGCGAGATCGTCTCGTAGTCGCGCATCTCGCCCACGAGCACGACGTCGGCGTCCTGGCGGATCGCGGAGCGCAGGCCCGGCCCGAAGCCCTGCGTGTGCGAGCCGACCTCGCGGTGCGAGAGCACGCTCTTCTTGTTCTGGTGCACGAACTCGACCGGGTCCTCGAGCGTCAGGATGTGCTTGGCGTAGGTGCGGTTGATCATGTCGATGATCGCCGCGAGCGTCGTCGACTTGCCGGAGCCGGTGGGTCCGGTCACGACGACCAGGCCCTTGTGCAGGTGCACGAGCGACTCGATCGCCTTGGGCAGCTTCAGCTCCTCGAGCGGAACGATCTTCTCGGGGATCATGCGGAAGACCGCGCCCGCGCCGCGCTCCTGGACGAAGTAGTTGGCGCGAAACCGCGCCAGGCCTTCCAGGCCGTAGGCGAAGTCGAGGTCGCGATTCGCGTCGAAGGCGGCCCAGTGCGATTCGCTGGCGATCTCGCGCATGAGCTTGCGCAAGCCGCCGTCGTCGAGCCGCTTGGTGCCTTCGACGACACAGAGCGCGCCGTTCACGCGGATGCGCGGCTCGAGCCCGGCCGCGAGATGCAGGTCGGAGCCCTTGTGCTCCTTCAAGTAGCGGAGAAGCTCGTCGATCTGCGCCAACGCGTTCTCCTCGTTCCTAACGGCCCGGAATCAGCTTCGCGTCTTCGGCGTGCAGCAGCGCGTCCGCGCGCTTCACGGCGCCCGACTTCACGAGCTCCGCCAGCGATGCGTCGAGCAGGTTCATGCCCTGCGAGGCGCCGGTCTGCATGATCGAGCGAATCTGCACCGTCTCGCTCTTGCGGATCAGATTTCCGACTGCGCGGTTCACCGCCAGCACCTCGAGCGCCGGCACCATGCCGCGCGCGTCGGCGCGCGGCAGCAGGCGTTGCGAGACGACCGCGCGCAGCGACTCCGAGAGCATCGCGCGCACCTGCTCCTGCTGATCGGGCGGAAAGGAGCCGATCATCCGATTCACGGTGCGAATCGCGTTGTCGGTGTGCAGCGTCGCGAGCACGAAGTGGCCGGTCTCGGCGGCGGTCATTGCGAGCGAGATCGTCTCGCGGTCGCGCAGCTCGCCGATCACGATCACATCCGGGTCCTCGCGCAGTGCGGCGCGCAGCGCGCGCGCGAACGACTCGGTGTGGCGCTTCACGTGGCGCTGATTCACGATGCAGCGCTTCGACGGATGCAGGTACTCGATCGGATCCTCGACGGTGAGGATGTGCTCGGCGCGCTCCTCGTTGATCAGATTCACGAGCGCCGCCATCGTCGACGACTTCCCGCACGCCGAGGGGCCGGTGATCAACACCATTCCCTGATGGAAGTTCGTGAACTTCGCGAGCGCCGACGGCAGACCGAGATCAGCGAGCGTCGGCGGCTGGAGCGAGATGCGCCGCAGCGTGGCGTCGATTCCGCGCAGCTGCCGGTAGACGTTCACGCGGAAGCGCGCGAGACCCTTCACGGTGTAGCAGAGATCGATCTCGCCTTGCGTCTCGAAGAGCGCGCGCTCGTCGGCGGAGAGGATCGGCAGGATCATCCGCTCCGTGTCGGCCTGGGTGACCTTGGTGTCGGGCACCTCGACGAGGGCGCTGCGCACGCGCAAGCGCAGGCTCGCACCGCTGTGCAGGTGGATGTCGCTCGCGCCGCGACCCGCGGCTTCGATCAGCAGCGGGTCGAGCCCGCGCTCGAGCGCGATCCGGCCGGGGCCGCTTACCTGCGGGGCCGCGGCCTTGGCGGGCGCCGGCGTGGCGGCGCGCTTCGCCGCCGCCGGAGGAACCGCCGCTTGCGCGTGCGTGCGTGCGGCCTGTGGGTCGGTCTCGACACCGAACTCGCGCGCGCCTGCAGGCGCCGCCCCCTTCTTCGCGGCCGGCGCCTTCGCAACCGCCTCTGCGGCCGGCGCCTCTGCGGCACTCTGCTTCTGCGCAGCGCGCTCGAGCACGCTCTTCTGCAGATCGAGCGCCTTGGCCAGCGTCGCTGGCGTGAGGAATTTCAGCGTGACGAGGATGTCGCCGAGGTTCCGGTTCGAGCCCGGACGACCTTGCTCGCGCGTCGCTTCGGCGAGCTGCTCCATCGTGATCAGCTTGGCTGCGACCGCGACGCGGCCGAGCAGAGCATCCGACGGGCTGGGGAACGGAGGCGTCGCCATGGGCGAGTGCGCTATCGGCAGCGTCGGGCGGCGTCGTTAGCGCGCGCGTTCGGCCGACTCGGCGCGGATCCGGCGAGACGAACGGATCCGCGAAGGCGCGCGCGAGCCGCAGCGGACCGGCAATCAGCCGCGCTTCTGCCCGGTTCTGCGGGTCTTTCCCGGATTTCGTCGAGGCCGCACGCCGCCCTCGGCAAACCGCCCGGAATGCCAGAAGTCTCGCGGGTTTGGCGTCACCTCTCGTTGTATCGGTGCACTCTCTTCGTGTAGGCTGGTGCGACTGGCTCGGAGGGGAAGTTCGCGATGTTCGATCGGACGCGGTTCTGTGTTTCGCGCCGTGCGCTCTCGGCGCTCGCCTTTGGTTTCAGCGTTGCGAGCGCCTCGCTTGCCATGGCAGGACCGCTGCCGACCGGCATGGGGAGCGGCTGCACGCTTCTGCCGACCTGCACGGTGACGTACTGGGACTCCGAAGACGGCGGCAACGACCACTACTACGGGTACGTCCCGCTCGCAGCGAATACCTCGTGGACGAGCGCCAGCGCAACCGCGCAGGGCTCGACGCTCGGCGGTGCCAGCGTCGGCTACCTCACGACCCTGACATCGGCGGAGGAGCAGGCGTTCGTTCAGACGCAGGTGCTGCCGGCCGGCTCGACCAAGTCTCAGGTCTGGATCGGCGGCCGTCAGCTCGAGACGCTTGAAGACGTGCAACCCGCGCCCGCTGCGGGCTGGGAATGGATCATGCCGCATGCCAGCCTCGCGCCCGAGAGCTGGGACTACACGAACTGGTCGCCGGACGAGCCGAACGACGAGGTGGTCGGCACGAACGCCAACGAACGCTTCCTCACGATGTGGGTGCACCTCAACAAGGTGGTCGAGGGTCAGGTCGTCAACGTCCGCGGTGCATGGAACGATTCCTACGACATCGCCAACGCCAATGCGCCCGCCATCGGCATGATCATCGAATGGGAACACGCGCCAGAGCCGGGAACCGTGGGTCTCGTCGCGCTCGGCGTGGGCCTGCTCGCGCTGCGCCGCCGCCGCAGCTGCTGACGCCGCTGACGCACGCCCTTCTGTAGAATCGGTTCGAGGAGCTTCGTCGATGACAGAGGCCCCGCTCGACCGCAGCGTGCGCGCGCATGGACTCGCACTCCACTACCTGGACTGGGGCGGATCCGCTCGGACGCCGGCGATCGCGCTCCACGGCTTCGCGCTCAATTGCCATTCGTGGGACGAGGTCGCGCCGCGGCTGCGCTCGCGCCTTCACCTGCTCGCGTTCGATCAACGCGGGCACGGTCTGTCCGACCGTGCCGAGCGTATCGAGGACTACACGCGCGAGAACATGGTTGCCGACATCGAGAGCGCGGTGCGCGTGCTCGGTCTCGAACGCCCGGTCGTGATCGGCCACAGCATGGGTGGGATGAACGCGATGACCTTCGCCGCGCGCAACCCGGAGCTCGTGCGCGCGCTCGTCCTCGTGGATGTCGGACCCGAGGTGAGCGTCGACGGCGCGCGCGACGTCGGCCTCTTCGTCGCGGGGCCGTACGAGCTCGATTCGCTTTCCGACTGGGTCGAGCACACGCACCGCTACTACCCGTGGCGCTCGAAGGAGCGCATCCGCGCGCGGCTCGAAGTCTCGCTGCGCGAGACGAAGGACGGAAAGCTCGCCAAGCAATACGACGAGCGCTTCCGTCAGGGCTTCGGCGGCGTGGCGGAAGCGCGCGATGAGCTCGCCGACGTCGCGCGCGCGCTGCGCTGCCCGACGCTGCTCGTACACGGCGAAGCGAGCCCGGTGCTCACGCGCGAGATGGCCGAGCGGTTCGCGGCGGCGGTGCCGTGCGTCGAGCTGGTGACGATACCCGGGGCAGGGCACTCGGTCGCGGGCGACAAGCCGGAGGAGTTCTTGAGGGTCGTCGAGGCGTTTCTCGACTCGGCTCTCAGCGACCCAGCCTGAGCGCGCGCTGGATCCGCTCGCCGAATGCCGCCGGCGGATCCATCTCCTGGGTCATGACGGCGACGCCATCCGCGAGCCCCGATGTCCGCAGCTCGCGCAGCGTCTTTGCGAAGAGCGCCCAGCCCGCCGCCTCTCCGCCGCGCGCGAGGCGGGCGACGAGCCCGTCGGGAAGTGGCACGCGGAGCCGAAGCGCCAGCTTCTCGGCCGCGGCGGCCGAGACGAGCGGGATCACCATCGGCAGAATCGCGATGCCGGGCGCGCGGACCCGGATCCGCTCGGCGACACCTTGCAGTGTCGCTGCCGAGAAGACGGGCTGCGTCTGGATGAACGCCGCTCCGGCCTCGAGCTTGGGCCACAGGTTCGCCAGCGCGCGCTCGGGGTCCAGATAGGGATTCAGCGTCACGCCGATGCGCGCGGCTGGAAGCGCCGAGCGGATGCGGGCGACGAGGGTTCGCAGCGCGGGTGTGTCGGCGCGATCGGCGGGGCCGGCCTCGCCGCGGACGACGAGGGCCGCCGAGAGCCCGGCCGCGGCCGCGCGCTCCAGCTCGCGCTCGATCTCGCCCGGCGAGCGGCCGCGATTGCGCAGGTGCCAGACGGCAGCGATGCCGGCGCGCTCGAGCGCGATCGCAGCGTCGAGGCTCGCGAGGCGCCCGGGCCGCTGGATCACGTGGACCTCGCCGGCCACCGCCCCGAGCAGACGCGCGCGGCGCAGCAGCACCTCGGGCCGGGGTCCGATCGGCGGCGTGATCTCGAGCGCGACACTGAAGTCGGTCACGCGCCATCTCGAAGCTCGGAGACCAGCGTCGCGCGGAAGGCCTCGAGCATGGCGCTGCGCCAGGCGCCCGCGGATTCCTCGAGCCAGACGGAGTCGTCGAGCTCCGCTCGCGCGCCGCGGATCTCGTACAGGCGACCCGCGCGCACGAGCGGCTCGGCGAGCGCGCGCGGCACGACGGCGGCGCCCGCGCCGAGCAGCGCGAGCTCGAGCGCCAGGTCGGTCGTCGCGGCCCAGACGCGCACATCCGCCGCGATGCGGCGGCGCGGGAAGTGGTGCGCGATCCAGCGCCGGATCAGGGGACTCGCCGGGTAGTAGTCGACGAACGCGCGACCCGAGAGCCAGTCGGCGTCGACGCGGCCGCGCGGCGGCCGCTCGCTCGAGACCAGCACGAGCGCCTGGCGGAAGAGGACGCTCGAGCGAATGCGCGGCGACGCGTCGCGTCCCGGGCGCAAGCTCAGTGCGAAGTCGAGCCGGTTGTCGAGGAGCTGCTCGCGCAGCTCCGCATGTGAGCCGTAGCTGAGCTTCACCTGCGCGCGTGCGTGGCGTGAAGCGAACGCCGAGACGACGCGCGCGACCTGCGCGCGCGACGCGCCGAGGAAGAGCCCGAGCCGTACGACGCCGCGCACCTCGCGCTCCTCGTTCACGACCGCCGCGAGCCCATCGCGCAGCTCTTCGTGCACGCGGGCGAAGAGACGCGCGAGCGTGCGGCCCTCCTGCGTCGGCACGAGGCGCCGGCCCACGCGGTCGAACAGCCGCACGCCCAGCGACGCTTCCAGCGCAGCCAGGCTCTGGCTCACCGCCGAACGCGTGAGCGCGAGCTGCCGTGCCGCCGGGCTGACGCCACCGCGCTCCGCGACCGCGGCGAAGGTGCGCAGCTTGTTGAGGTCGACCTTGTCAAGATTCACTGGACGAATCCATCGGGATATTTAGCTGGCCTAATCTAACAGAATGTCGTTACGATCCCGCCTGCGCGCGCGCGCCCGGAGGCGAAATGAGCGTTCTCGAGTTCCGCGGAGCACGCCTCGAAGTCCGTCTGGGCTGCACGGCTGCGGAACGGGCGATGCCTCAGGCGGTCGATCTCGACCTCGCCGTGCACTTCGCGGAGCTGCCGCTCGCGTGCGAGAGCGACAAGCAGATCGACACGGTCTGCTATGCGGACCTGATCGACGCCGCGCGCGCGGCCTGCGCCGGGCGCGAGTTCCACCTGGTGGAGCGCCTCGGACACGAGCTCCTCGCCCGCCTGCGCCCGCTCACGCCCGCGGGAAGCGAGCTCTGGTTGCGGGTGACGAAGCTCCACCCGCCGGTCGAGGGGCTTTCGGGCGGGGTGGCGTTCTCGCTCGGCGATTTCGCCGGCCCGGCCCGATAGAATCGCGCTCGTGGCGCGATACGACTTCGATCTGTTCACGATCGGCGCGGGCTCGGGAGGCGTGCGCGCGAGCCGGATGTCCGCGAGCTACGGCGCGCGCGTCGCCGTGGCCGAGGAACGCTACCTCGGCGGGACCTGCGTCAACGTGGGCTGCATTCCCAAGAAGCTCCTGGCCTACGCGGCGCACTACGCCGAGGACTTCGCGGATGCCGCCGGCTTCGGCTGGAGCGTGGGCGAGCGGGTTTTCGACTGGGCTCGCCTGATCGAGAACAAGGATCGGGAGATCGCCCGACTCAACTCGGTGTATGCGAAGCTGCTCGACGAAGCCGGCGTGAAGCGGATCGAGGGTCGCGCCCGTGTCGTCGATCCGCACACCGTAGAGATCAGCGGGCAGACCTTCAGCGCGGAGAACCTGCTGGTGGCGACGGGTGGTTGGCCGACGCTGCCCGGGATTCCCGGCCAGGAGCACGCGATCACGTCGAACGAGGCGTTCCACCTGAAGGAGCTGCCGCGCCGAGTCTTGGTGGTCGGTGGCGGCTACATCGCCGTCGAGTTCGCGGGCATCTTCAATGGTCTGGGGGCGCGCACGACCGAGCTGTACCGCGGCGAGCTCTTCCTTCGCGGCTTCGACGACGACGTGCGCCGCACGCTCGCCGACGAGATGCGCAAGAAGGGCGTCGATCTGCGCTTCGGCGCGAACGTAGCGAGCATCGAGCGGCACGGCGGCGCGCTGCGGGCGCGGCTCGACGACGGCTCCGAGCTCGAAGCGGATCAGATCCTGTTCGCGACGGGCCGCGCGCCGAACGTCGCGGGGCTCGGCCTCGAGCAGGCGGGCGTCGCGCTCGATCGCGCCGGCGCGGTCGTCGTCGACGCGTACCTGCGCACGTCCGTGCCGAGCATCTGGGCGATCGGAGACGTGACCAACCGGCTGAATCTGACACCCGTCGCGATCCACGAAGCCATGGCGCTCGCGGCGACGCTGTTCGCGAACCGACCGACCGCACCTGACCATACGGACGTACCGACGGCGGTGTTCAGCCAGCCATCGGTCGGAACCGTCGGGCTCACCGAGGCCACCGCGCGTGAACGCTACGGCGCGGTCGACGTGTACCGCACGAGCTTCCGGCCCTTGCGCCACACGCTCACCGGCAGCGACGAGAAGACACTCATGAAGCTCGTGGTCGACCGCGCGAGCCAGCGCGTCGTCGGCGCGCACATGGTCGGCCCCGACGCCGGCGAGATCATCCAAGGCCTCGCGATCGCGGTGAAGTGCGGGGCGACGAAGGCGCAGTTCGACGCGACTGTCGGCATTCATCCCACGGCGGCGGAGGAGTTCGTGACGATGCGCACTCCGGTCGCAAGCTTCTGAGGCGTCGGCGGCGAACCTACACGGAACGGTGGAGGGCGGGCGGCTTCGCGCGTTGACACGCATGAGTCGCTTGGATAGGCTGCAAAGCGATGGCTGAAGAGCGGCGAGCAAGCGGTCGAGGACGCTGTACGTCGCAGATCCGCCTCATCGCCCTCGTCGCCGTCCTCGCGCTCGCCTGGGGTACGCTTCTCTCGCTTGCGCACGGCAGCAGCGCGAGTCACGTCGGCGATTGCGCGGTCTGCAGCGTGCTCGCCCACGGTGGCGCCAACGTCGCCGGCACGGCTCCGGACTTCGATGTCGCGCCGAGCGCGGCATCCGCCGATCTCGATCCGATCGAGCTCGACCAAGCGGTGCCGCGCCGCGACTTCGACGCGCGCTGCGCGCGCGCCCCTCCCTCGACCTCCGTCATCGGCTAGCTCGAAGTCCGACGACCGATCGGTTCTACGTCGTCCGCGTGACTGCGGCCGGCTTGGTGGGCGGAGCCACGCTCCGTCCGACGGAGGAGTCCATGGGATTGGAACGTCTCTGCGCGTGTGTGGCGGTGTTCGCGCTCGCCGCGCTGCTTCTTCCGAGTCGCGCCGCGCATGCAGAGGGCGAGGTGGCGAAGCTCCAAGCGGAGCTCGCGGCGACCAGGAGCGACCTGGCGGACACACGCTCTGCACTGGCCCGAACGCAAGCACTCGTCGAGGACCTCGCGCGCAAGGTCGACGACTTCGGCACACGCGGCCAAACCGCGGACGCGGAGCGCGTGCCGCCCGCCGACGAGACCGCGCGGCTGCCGCCGGTGAATGTCGACAACCCGTCGATCAGCTTCGTGGTGGACGGCAAGGCGCGCTCGAACACGCAAGGCGACGACGGCGTCGGCTTCCTGCTCGGCTCCGCGGAGCTCTTCCTCTCGGCCCCGATCGACCCCTATCTGCGCGGCTATGCGAGCATCAACGGAACGACCGAGGAGTCCTTCGACGTCGAGGAGGCCGCGCTGGTCACCACCGCGCTGCCGCTGAACCTCACCGTGAAGGGCGGCCGCTTCTTCGCCGACGTCGGCCGCTTCCCGCACTGGCATGACGAAGCGCTGCCGTTCGTCGAGCGACCGCAGTCGCTCGATCGGATCATCGGCGGCGAGTCGGGCGCCGAGGGCGTCGAAGTCTCGTGGCTCGCGCCGATCGATCAATACTTCGAGCTCACCACCGGCGTCTACAACTCGGTCGGCGAGCTTCCAGACGATCTCGCGAGCCTGGTGGGCCAGCCCTCGTACAGCGAGCTCACCTATCTCGTGCACCCGAACACCTACATCGACATCACCGACACGCTCAGCGTCGAGATCGGCGGCACCTACTTCGCGGTTCCGACCGAGACACGCCGGCGCCTCGCGGGCTTCGACGTCACGCTTCGGCATCAGCCCGGGACGAGCGCGTTCTACCAGGGAACCGTCGTCGGCTCGGAGTGGTACTGGAACGACCAGGAGTTCCTCGACGCGGGCGGCGGCTCGAGCCGCTTCCATCGCAACGGCGGCTACGCGTACTTCGAGAGCTTCTTCGGCCGGCGATTCTCGGGCGGGATTCTCTTCGACCATGCCGAGGAGATCGCCGGCGCAACGGCGCGGCAGAACGCGTACTCCGGATTCGTGAGCTGGATGCCCTCGGAGTTCCAGCGCGTCCGCGTCCAGGTGGACGAGATCGACCAGACCGGCGCGAACGACCAGCGCTTCTGGCTGCAGTGGACCGCCTTCATCGGGAGTCACAGTCATGGCTTTTCGACTCGCTAGCGCGGCACTCTCAATTGCGGTCATGGCGCTGCTGTCGACGGCGGCGTCTGCCTCGTTGCGCGTCGTCGCGACTACGCCAGACGTCGCGGACATGGCGCGGCAGATCGGCGGCGATCGCGTCCTGGTGACGACGATCGCCGAAGGCAGTCAGGATCCACACAAGGTTCCGGTCAAGCCGAGCTTCGTCACGAAGCTGAATCGCGCCGACGCGCTGGTCGTGCAGGGGCTGGGCCTGGAGCACGCCTTCCTGCCCGCGCTGCTCGAGGCGGCGCGCAATCCGCGTATCGCTCCGGGCGCGCCCGCCTACATCGACAGCTCGCTCTACGTCGAGGCGCTCGAGGTGCCGACGAGCACGAACCGCAGTCAAGGCGAGCTGCACCCGCTCGGGAATCCGCACTTCAACATGGATCCGGTTCAGGGCAAGCGCATGGCGCGCGCGATCGCGGAGGGTCTCGAGCGGATCGATCCGGACGGCGCTGCGGCGTATCGCGACGGTCTCGCGCGCTTCACGGCCGTGCTCGACGAGCGGATCCCGGGCTGGCTCGCGCTCGCGGCGCCCTTGCGCGGCGTGAAGGCGGTCTCCTACCACCAGGATCTGAGCTACTTCGCGAACCGCTTCGGGCTCGTGCTCGATGGCACGATCGAGACCAAGCCGGGCGTACCGGCGACGCCGAAGCATCTCGAGGATCTCGTCGCGCAGATGAAACGAGACGAAGTCCGGCTCGTGATTCGAGAGGTGGCGTACGAGATGCCGCTCGCGGAGACCGTGGCGAAGAAGACCGGCGCGCGCGTCGCGACGGTCGCGACGCTGACGGGCGGACTGCCTGGAGCGGACACGTACGTGGCGTTCGTCGAGGCGAATCTGCGCGCGGTGCTCGCCGCGGCGTCGCCGGCCGGCTCCGAGTAGTGATGGCCGACGCGCAGCTCGCGATCGAGGGAGCGGATCTCGGCTACGCCGGGCGGAGCGTGCTGCGACACGTGTCGCTCTCGGTTCGCCCGGGTGAGTTCGTGGCCGTGCTCGGCGCGAACGGTTCGGGCAAGACCACGCTGCTGCGCAGCCTGCTCGGTTTTCTGCCGCCGCTCAGCGGGCGGATCGAGCGCGCGCCCGGCCTGCGTATCGGCTACGTGCCCCAGCGCGAGACGCTCGACGACCGCTATCCGCTCTCGGGCGCCGACGTCGCGCTCTTCGGCACGTACGGGGATCTGTCGTGCTGGCGGCGCACGGGCGTGCGCGCGCGGGAGCGCGCGCGCGCGGCGCTCGCTTCGTGCGGGGCTCTCGAATTCGCGAATCGCCGCTACGCGGAGCTCTCGGGTGGCCAGCGCCAGCGCATCCTGATCGCACGCGCGCTCGCGACCTCGCCCAGCGTGCTCCTGCTCGACGAGCCGACCGCCGGCGTCGATCAGGCGTCGGAGGCGGCGATCTTCGATGCGCTCGCCGAGCTGCGCCGCGATCGCGCGCTCGCGGTCTGGCTGGTCACGCACCACGAAGAGGCGTTGCGCGGCCGCGTGGACCGGATCGCGCGGGTCGCCGACGGCGCGGTCGCGCTCGAGCCGCGAGCGTGAGCGAGTTCCTCTCGTCCGACTTCATCTTCCGCAACGCCATCGCCGGCGGCTGGATCGTGTGCGTGCTGTGCGCGGTGCTCGGCGTCTATGTGGTCCTGCGCCGGCTCGTGCTGCTCGGCATGGCTCTGCCGCAGGCGGGCGCGGCGGGTATCGCGCTCGTCTTCTTCGCGACCGGCCACTCGCACGGCGACCCCGGTCAGGCGCATGCATTCGCGCTCGGCGGCTCGCTCGCGGCCACGTTCACGGCGCTCGGTCTCCTGGTTCTCGCGGGCCGGAAGTCCACGCAGCCTGTGGAGTGGCGGATCGGCGGGATCCTGGCCATCGCGACCGCGGCGACACTGCTCTTTGTCGCGCTGTCGCCGACGGGCGATCTCGAGATGACGAGCCTTCTGCGCGGGGAGTTGCTGGCGATCTCGGATCGCGATCTCGGCGTGCTCGCCGCAGTCGCGGCGGTGCTCGCCGCGGTCTTCGTGCTCTTCCGGCGCGAGATCCTGCTGGTCTCGTTCGACCCCGAGTTCGCGCGCACGATCGGTCGCGACCCGACGCGTTACGATTTGGTGCTCTACCTGCTGCTCGGCGCCGCGATCTCGGTCGGTGTCATGACGGCGGGGCCGATGGTGGTGTTCGCGTTCCTGGTGCTTCCCGCGCTCACGGCGCTCCGGCTGGGTCGCTCGATGGCGATGACGTTCGCCGTCGCCGCGGCGATCGCGACGGTCTCGTCGCTCGGGGGCTTCGCGCTCTCGTACCACGCGGACCTGCCGACCGGGCCCGTCTACGTCTTGGTCGCTGCTTCGATCTGGCTGGTCGTGAGCTTCGCGATGCGCGTGCGCGGTCGCGCTGCCTGAGCGTTGCCGCGCTCTCGGCGCTGTGACAGGCTCGGCTGCGATGGATCCGCAGAGCCCGAGCGCGGAGCTCCTGCTGCGCATCTACGCGCGCGGGATCTTCCCGATGGTCGATCCGCGCACGGGTGCGATCGACTATTTCAGCCCGGATCCGCGCGGCGTCATCCCGCTCGATCGCTTCCACGTGCCCAAGAGTCTTGCGCGCGTGATCGCGAAGCGCGTGTTCGAGCTGCGCACGGACACCGCCTTCGAGCGCGTGATCCGCGCCTGCTCCGAGTCACGGCCCGGCCGGCGCGAGACCTGGCTCGACGAGCGGCTGATCGAAGCGTACGTCGAGCTTCACGCGCGCGGTTTCGCACACAGCGTCGAGGCGTGGCGAGAGGATCGTCTCGTCGGCGGACTCTACGGCGTGCAGATCGGCGCGGCGTTCTTCGGCGAGAGCATGTTCAGCCGCCCTGAGCAGGGCGGGACCGACGCCTCGAAGGTCTGCCTCGCGCAGCTCGTCGCATGGCTTCGCGCGGGCGGCTTCACGCTGCTCGACACGCAGTTCGCGACGGCGCACCTCGCGCGCTTTGGCTGCGTCGAGATCCGCCGCGAGCGCTATCTCGCGTTGCTCGCCGATGCGCTCCGCCGCCGCGGCCAGTGGCCGCCCGCGGGCTGAGGCGCAGCTCAGGCGCGCTCGGGGTCGAACGCGATGCGCATTTCCTTCACGCCGTTCACGAAGTTCGAGCGCAGTCGGCGCGGCGGCGCGACGAGGCGCGGGTTCCTCAGGCGCTTCAGCATCTCCTGAAAGATCACCACGAGCTCGAGGCGCGCGAGGTTCGCACCCAGGCAGAAGTGCTCGCCGATGCCGAATGCGAGGTGTTGGTTGTCCGCGCGGCCGGTGTCGAAGCGGTCCGGCTCCGCGAAGATGTCCTCGTCGCGGTTCGCCGACGGGTACCACATCACGACTTTCTGGCCCTTCGCGATCTTGCGCCCGCGGATCTCCGCGTCGTCGGTGGCGGTGCGCCTGAAGTAGTGCACGGCCGGATCGAAGCGCACGAACTCCTCGACCGCTTGCGGCACGAGCGCGGGATTCTCGGCCAGACTGCGCAGCTGGTCCGGGTGCTCGAGCAGCGCCTTGAAGCCGTTCGTCGTCACCGTTCGCGTCGTCTCGCTACCGGCAACGAGCAGCAGCAGGAAGAACGAGCAGAATTCGATCTCGTTCAGCTTCTCGCCGTCGATCTCGTGCAAGAGCAGCGCCGTGGTCAGGTTGTCCGCCGGCTCCTTGCGGTACTTCTCCGCCAGCTTCATTGCGTAGCCGAACATCTGCATCGAGGCGTTGCGCGCGTCCTCCTCGGTGTTCTGGAACTCCGGATCGTCGAAGCCGATCAGTTTGTTCGAGAGCTCGAAGATGAGCTTGCGGTCCTCTTGCGGCACGCCCATCAGCTCGCAGATCACCTGGAGGGGCAGCTCCGCGGCAAGCTCCTCGACGAAGTCGCACTCGCCCTTGTAGGCGACCACGTCGACGATGCGCTCGGCGAGCGCGCGCAGGTAGACCTCCTGTTTCGCGACCATCTGCGGCGTGAAGCCGCGCTGCACGATGCGGCGAAACTTGACGTGCTGCGGCGGGTCCATGTTCAGCATGATCATGCGCAGGCCCGCGAGTCCTGCCTCATCGCGGTCCTCGATGTTCGTGCCGCCGACCCAGGACGAGAAGAGCAGCGGATTGCGCGAGATCGCCTTCACGTCCTCGTATTTGCTGATGCACCAGAAACCGGGGCCATTTTTCTCCGGGTGCCAGTGCACCGGGTCTTGCGCGCGCAGCGCTTTGAACCACGGGTGAGGCGTGCCTGGCACGAAGTTGTCCGGGTTGGTGAGGTCGATCTCGTCCAGGTCCATGGTTCGATTAGAACACGTTCTACTTGGGGTGGCAATCGGTTGAGCGCCTGTTTCGAACGTGTTCCAATCCGGCCATGAGCTCACCGCACGCCATCGTCGAGAAGGAAGGTCACGTCCTGCTCGTGACCCTGAACCGCCCGGAAGCGAAGAACGCCCTCTCGCCCGACATGCTCTGGCGGGTGTACGAGGCCTGGCGGTTGCTCGACCGCGACGCAGATCTGCGTTGCGCGATCCTGACCGGTGCCGGTGGCACTTTCTGCGCGGGCGCGGACCTGAAGACGATGGGCCGCGAGCAGAAGCCCGACGAAGAGATGCAGAAGCGCATGAAGGAAGTGCCCGACCTGCACTGGCAGGCGCTGCTGCGGCACAACCGGCCGATGAAGCCGATCATCGCCGCCGTCGAGGGCTACGCGGTCGCGGGCGGCACGGAGATCCTGCAGGGAACCGACATCCGCGTCGCCGGAGAATCGGCGGTTTTCGGTGTCACCGAAGCGAAGCGCGGTCTCTTTCCGCTCGGCGGGTCGACGATCCGGCTGCGCCGGCAGATCCCGTACACGCTCGCGGCCGAGATCTTGCTCACCGCGCGCCACGTGAGTGCGCAGGAAGCGAAGGAGTTTGGCCTGATCGGGCGCGTCGTGCCGACCGGGTCGGCACTCGCAGAGGCGAGGAAGCTCGCCGAGACGATCTGCGAGAACGCGCCGCTCTCCGTGCAGGCGATCTTGAAATCGCTACGGCTGTACGACGAGAGCATGCCCGAGGCGGAAGCACTCGAGAAGGAGCTCGAGCTCGGTTGGCCGATCTTCGCCAGCGAGGACGCGAAGGAGGGTCCGCGCGCGTTCGCCGAGAAACGCAAGCCCGTGTACAAGGGTCGCTAGCAGGGGTGCCGATGGCCGCGCTCGACTTCAAGATCTTCGACGCCGACAACCACTATTACGAGGCGGAGGACGCCTTCACGCGGCACATCGACCCGCGCATGGCGAAGCGCGCGATGCAGTGGGCGATGGTGGACGGCAGAAAGACGCTGCTCGTCGGCGGCAAGGTGAATCGCTTCATCCCCAATCCGACCTTCGATCCGGTCGCGAAGCCCGGCTGTCTCGATCAGTACTACCGCGGCCGGAATCCCAAAGCGCTGTCCCTGCGCGAGCTCTTCGGCGAGCTCGAGCCGATCAAGCGCGCGTATCGCAACCGCGACGAGCGGCTGCGCGTGATGGACGCGCAGGGGATCGAGAAGGCTTTTCTCTTCCCGACCCTCGGCGTCGGCATGGAGGAGGCGCTCCGGAACGACCCGGATGCTCTCTGTGCGGCATTCCACGCCTTCAATCAGTGGCTTTACGAAGACTGGGGTTTCAGTCATCGCGAGCGTCTCTACGGCGCGCCGATGATCACGCTGGTCGACGTGAAGAACGCCGTCGCCGAGCTCGAATGGGCGCTCGCCCGTGATGTGCGCCTCGTCTGCCTGCGCGCCGCGCCGGTCGCCATGCCGGGAGGGAGCCGATCGCTCGGCGACCCGATCTTCGATCCATTCTGGGCGCGGGTGCAGGAGTCGGGCGCCGTCGCCGCCTTCCACGGCGGAGACAGCGGATACAACCGCTACGCGGAGGACTGGGGCGAGGGGGCGGACTTCCGCGCGTTCGTCGGCACACCGCTGCGCTCGCTGATCACAGCCGATCGCGCGCCGTTCGACACGTTCGCCGCGCTGATCTGCCACGGTGTCTTCGACCGCTTCCCGGGCCTGCGCATCGCCACGATCGAGATGGGGTCGGACTGGGTGCGAGAGCTCCTGCGCAAGCTCGCCAAGAGCTACGGGGGGTCGCCGCGCGCGTACGCGCAGGATCCCGTCGAGGCTTTCCGGCGACACGTCTGGGTGTCACCATTCCAGGAAGAGGATTTGCGCGGGATGGCCGAGCTCGTCGGCGCCGACCGGATGATCATGGGCTCGGACTTCCCTCACGCCGAGGGCATCGCCGAGCCCGCCACCTACGTCGACGAGCTGAAGGGCTTCTCGGCGCGCGAGGTGCGCATGATCATGCGCGAAAACTCGCTCGGCCTCTCCGAGCGCCGTCAGATCTGACGGGTCCCGGCGCGCGGCCGCCCGCGCGCCGGGACCCGCAAGTCATTCATCCGCCAGCGCGTCGCCGAGCCGCTCGAGGTGGCGCGCTGCGGAGCCCAGCGTCAGCTCGATCTGTCGCGTCCACAGGTACGAGCGATGCAGCGGGTAGTCGTTGTCCATGCCAATCCCGCCGTGCAGGTGCTGTGCGGCGTAGGTCACCTGATTGCCGCCGTCGGCGGCGAAGATCTTCGCGACCGAGACCGCAGTCGCGGCCGGCCGGCCCTCCGACAGCAGGAACGCCGCCTGCTGCATCGTGAGCCGCATCGCCTCGAGATTCACGTAGGCGTCGCCGGCTCGCTGGTGCACGGCCTGGAAGCTGCCGATCGGCCGGTCGAACTGCTTGCGCTCGCTCGTGTACTTCGCGGTCATGCGCAGCGCGCGGTCGGCGACACCGACCTGCAGCGCGCAGAGCCCCGTGATCGCGCGCTCGCCGATCCAACCGAGCATCTCCTTGCCACGCGTTAGCCGGCCGAGCAGATCGCCGGCTTTGACCTTCGCGCGTGCGAGCGCGAGCGTCGCGACGGGCTCGCGGCTCGTCGCGCGTTGCATCTCGAGCTTCACGCCCGGGCCGTTCGGATCGACGAGGAAGAGCCCCACGCGCCCGCCGCCGACGCTGGCCGGGACGAGCACGCGCGCGGCGATGTGCGCTGCGGGCACGCAGATCTTCGTACCCGTGAGACGCCAGGCCGCGCCATCGCGCACCGCGCGGGTCGACGGCCGCGCCGGATCGTCGGCGTCGGCCTCCTCGAATGCGCCCGTGAGGACGATCTCGCCGCGAATCACGCCCGGCAAGAAAGCCGACTTCTGCTCCGTCGAGCCGAACTCCGCGATCGGCAGCGCGCCGAGCGCGAGCGTTGCCCAGAACGGCACGGGCGCCACCGCGCGGCCGATCTCCTCGAGCAGGCAGCACAGCTCGATCATGCCGAGGCCGCTTCCGCCGAACGCCTCCGGCAAGCACGCGCCGAGCAGGTTCGCCTTCGCGAGCTCGGCCCAGAGCTCGCGGTCGAAGCCCTCTTCACTCTTCTCGATCTGGCCGATGCGCTCGTGCGTCGCTTTGTCTGCGAGGATCTCGCGCGCGAGCTCGGAGAGGGATTTATAATGGGGCATCTGCAGGCCGGCCATCGCGATGATGTCGCGCTGGACCTCGTTCGTGCCACCGCCGAAGGTGAGGATCAGAGCCGAGCGATACATCCGCTCGACCCGCCCGGACAGGATCGCGCCGGGCGAGCGCGGCTTGAGCTTCCCCGCCGCGCCGAAGACCTCCATCAACAGCCGGTACGCCTCGACGAAGAACTCGGAGGCGTACACCTTCACGGTCGACGCCTCCGCCGGATGCAACCGCGAGTGAGTCAGTGTCCAGGCCTGCTTCCAGAGCATGAGCTTCAGTGCCTCGGCGCCCGCGTGACACTTGGCGAGGTTGCGGCGCACGTACGGCTGATCGATCACGCGCCGGCCGTCGGCGAGCCGGGTCTTCTGCGCCCAGCGGCGAACCTCCTCCTGCAGGCGCTCGAAGGGCCCGATCGGGAAGAGCGAGACACGCTCGTGATTCAGCTGGTTCGTGATCAAGCCCCAGCCATTGTTCTCGCCGCCGATCAGGTAGCGCGCCGGCACGCGCACGTTGTCGAAGTAGGTCGCGTTCGTGCGCACGTCGGCCATGGTCCAGATCGGTGTCAGCTTGAAGCCCGGCGCCGTCGTCGGGACGATGAAGATCGAGATCCCGCGGTGCTTCTTCGCCTCGGGATCCGTACGCGCGGCGAGCCAGATGTAGTCCGCGAAATCCGCGAGGCTCGTGAAGGTCTTCTGGCCGTTGATCACCCACTCGTCGCCGTCGCGCGTCGCGCTGGTCGTGAGCGACGCGAGGTCGGTGCCCGCGCCCGGCTCCGAATAGCCGATCGCAAAATGGAGGTCGCCGGCGAGGATGCGCGGCAGGATCTCCGACTTCACCTCGGCTCCGCCGTAGGCCATCAGCGTCGGGCCGACGGTGCCGAGCGTGAGGAAGGGCAGCGGAAAGCCGACGCGCTGCACTTCATCGGCGAAGAGGAATTGCTCGAGCGGCGTCCGATCCTGCCCGCCGTATTCCTTCGGCCAGCCGATGCCCAGCCAGCCGTCGCGCCCCATCTTCTTCATCGCTCTGCGGTACTCGGGACCGCCGCCCTCGCCGCCCGCACTGAGCTCGGCTTGGAGCTCCTTCGTCATCAGCTTCGCGAAGTAGCTGCGCAGCTCGTCGCGAAGGATCTTCAGCTCGGGCGTGAGATCGATGTACATCGGACCTTCTCCTCGAGAAGATCCGCATTAGAACGTGTTCCAATCGCACCGGTCAACCGGCCTGGAACACGCCTCCGCGCGGTTGCTCGAACGCGCGAGCCGCGAGCGCATCGAGGATGACGCCCTCGCGCAGTCCCCAGTCACAGATCATCAGGCCCGGGAGCGCGAGGCGCTCGAGGACCGTCGCCATCACCACCGCTCCCGTCGGGAGCAGATCCGCGCGCTTCTCATCGACGCCGGGAAGCTCGAGGCGGTCGGCATGAGTGGAGCGCGCGAGACGGCGCGCGAGCGCGTCGAAGTCGTCGGCGGAGACGAGCAGTCCGCGCAGGTCCGCGGTCGGCGCGTCGTCGGGGACGCCGAGCAGAAGGCGCGCGAGCGAGCGCACGGTGCCGCCGGCCGCGATGCAGCGCGCCGGGCCGAGCGCGCGGACGCGGCCTGCGATCGGATCGAGCGCTTCCTCGACACGCGCACGCAGCGCGCGCGCCTCGGCGCTCGTCATCGGATCGGATCTCACGAGCTCACCGTGCAGGCGTGTGACGCCGAGGCGCAGCGTGGTCTCGAAGCGCAGGCCCGAGGCATTCCCGACCGCGAGCTCGAGGCTCCCGCCGCCGAGATCCAGACCAAGCGCGTTCTCCTCGCCAAGGCCGACGCGCCGCTGGAACGCGGAGAAGATCAAGCGCGCCTCTTCCTCGCCGGACAGGATGCGAACCTCGCTGCCTAGCGCGCGTCCGAGTCGCTCGGCCAGCTTGCGGCCGTTCTTCGCATCGCGCACCGCCGAGGTCGCCACGGCCACGAGCTCCTGCGCCCCCGCGCGATCGGCGAGTCGCCCGAGGCGCCGACCCGCCTCGACCGCGCGATCGCAGAGCTCGTCGGAGAGCTTCGCATCCTGCGCGAGCGCGGCGCCGAGCCGCAGCATCTCGCGCTCGCGCGCGACCCGCACGATGTGACCATCCGCGGTGAAGTCCGCCACGAGTAGCGTGAACGACGTGCTGCCGAGGTCGACGATCGCGATACGCCGTTTGGTGTCGAGGTCCGGAGACGCGGCGCCCGCGCGCGGCGGCGGCAGATAGGCGGCTCGGGCGCGGCCGCCCGCGCCGTCCTGCAGGAGCCAGGTCGATCCCTTCGGCCAGCCGGCGCCGCCCTCGAGCGCGAGCGCGCCGGGAACGAGCTTCTCGACCATCGCCGGGATCAGATCCCCATGGCAGACGAGCATGGCCGGCTCGCCGCCGAGCGAGCGCACGAGCGAGAGCGCACCCGTCAGGCTCGCCCCTTCCGCGAGCCGCACGTCGACTTCGACCGACCGACCGAAGCGCGCTGCGATCGGCTCTGCGGTCTGGCGGCAGCGCAGCGCCGGGCTCGAGATCACGCGCGCGAGCGTCGAGCCGTCGAAGCGCTCGACCAATCCCATCGCCTGGTCCTGTCCCGCAGGCGCGAGCGGGCGCATGGCGTCGATATGCTCCCAGCCGAGGCGACGCTGCGCCTTCGCGTGGCGAACCAGATAGATCTTCACTCCCACCCTCGGTGGCTAGAGTAGTGCGTCGAACGCCCGCGCGCCCCGGTCTACGATGCCGAGCGCGGCAGGCCCTTCTCTTCGGCGGTCGCACGCTGTCGCGCGAGCGCTTGGAAGCGCTCGTGAGAGGTCGGCTGCCCGGTCTGCGGCTCTCGCCGCCAAACGCCGTCGGCACCGAGCGACCAGCCCAGAGGATTCGGCTCGAGATTCACTGCCAGGATCTCTTCGAGCCGCGCCTGCAGTGCCGGGTCGTCGATCTGCACGAGCGTTTCGACGCGGCGGTCGAGGTTGCGCGTCATCAGATCGGCGGAGCCGATGAAGTAGCGCGGCGTGCGATCCGGGTGGCCGAAGCGGAAGATCCGCGAGTGCTCGAGGAAGCGCCCGAGCGTCGAGCGCACGCGAATCCGCTCGGAGAGCCCGGCAACGCCCGGGCGCAGGCAGCAGATGCTGCGCACGACCAGATCGACCTCCGTTCCGGCGCGCGCCGCCGCATAGAGCGCCTCGATGATCCCGTCGTCGGAGAGATTGTTCACCTTGATCGCGATCCGGCCGTCGCCCGACTCGGCCTCGCGCCGGATCTCGTCGAGCAGACGCGAGCGCAGCGTTGCAGGCGCGACGAGCAGGCGCCGGTAGCCGCTCGGTCGCCCGCAGCCCGTCAGGTGATTGAAGACCTCGGAGATGTCTGCGCCGAGCTCCGGCCGGGCCGAGAGCAGACCGACGTCCTCGTAGGTGTCCGCGGTGGTCGGGTTGTAGTTTCCGGTGCCGATGTGGCAGTAGCGCCGGATCTGATTGCCCTCGCGCCGCACGACCAGCGCGATCTTCGCGTGCGTCTTCAGCCCGACGATGCCGTAAACGACGTGCACGCCCGCCTGCTCGAGGCGCCGCGCCCATTCGATGTTCGAGCCCTCGTCGAAGCGCGCCTTGAGCTCGATCAGCGCGACGACTTCCTTGCCGGTCTGCGCGGCGCGGATCAGCGAGCGCACGATCGGGTTGTCGCGGCCCGAGGTGCGGTACAGCGTGTGCTTGATCGCGAGCACGTCCGGGTCGCTCGCCGCCTGCGTCAAGAACGCCTCGACCGACGCGCGGAACGAGTCGTAGGGATGGTGCACGAGCACGTCGCCGTCGCCGATCACACGGAACAGATCTGCGGAAGCGCCGCTCGCGACCAGCCGCGGGGGCGTTTGCGGCAGCCACGGCTCGTCCTTCAGATCGGGGCGATCCAGCGCGTACAGCGACCAGAGGCTGTTCAGGCCGAGCGGTCCGTCGAGCACGTAGACTTCGTCGTGCTCGAGCTCGAGCTCCGCGACGAGCAGATCGCGCACGCGCGTGGACATGCTTCGGTCGATCTCGAGCCGCACGGCGTCGTTCATGCGCAGGCGGCGCTGCAGGCCGGACTGGATGGCGGAGAGCAGGTCGTGCGCGTCGTCTTCGTCGAGCGCCAGCTCCGCGTCGAGCGTGAGCCTGAAGGGATGGTTCGAGACGATCTCCATGCCGGGAAAGAGCGCATCGAGGTGAGCCGCGATCAGCTGCTCCACCGGCAGGAAGCGCTCGCCGTCGGGCAGCGCGTAGAAGCGCGGCAGCAGCCCCGGAACCTTCACGCGCGCGAACCGGCTCTCGCCGGCGCTCGAATCGCGCACGACCACAGCGAGGTTCAGCGACAGATTCGAGACGTACGGGAACGGGTGCGCGCGGTCGACGGCCTGCGGCGTCAGCACCGGCAGGATCTGCTCCTCGAAGATGCGCCCGAGTCGCGCGCGCTCGACCAGGTCGAGCTCGGCCCAGCCGACCAGTCGGATTCCCCGCTCGGCCAGCGCAGGCAGGACCTCCTTGTGCAGGAGCCCTTCCTCGGCGCGCAGCTGCTCGAGCACCTGCATGCGGATCTCGGCCAACTGCTCGCGCGGTGTTCGTCCGTCTGACGCCGGCGCCGTCACACCGGCGTCGACCTGCGCGCGCAGACCGGCCACGCGCACCTGGAAGAACTCGTCGAGATTCGAGCTCACGATCGCCAGGTACTTCACGCGCTCGAGCAGGCGCTGGTCCGGATCCTCGGCCAGCGCGAGCACGCGGCGATTCCAATCGAGCCACGAAAGCTCGCGATTGAGAAATCGGCTGGGCGAACTCTCGATCGCGGGCGAGCTCGCGCTGGAATCGGCTTGCGCTGAAGACTGCATCCGGCGCTCGTGAGGGTAACGGGTCAAGGGCCGAATCATATTACATTTCGGTGACATACGGGTGTGGTCGCGCGTCGCACCGAAGCTGCCGGAGAACTTTGGGATCGTTCTACGGCAAGCCCGCGAGCCGATACCCGACGCCGTGGACGCTTTCCAGAATCCAGGCGCTTTCGCCCAGTTTTCGCCGAATCCCCTTCACGTGGGTGTCGAGGACGCGCAGCGTGCGACCGCCACCGCCCGACCAGAGGTCGCCGAGGAGCTCCTCGCGCGTGAAGGCGCGGCCTGGCTTGCTCATCAGCAGCGCGAGAACCGCGAATTCGGTTCCGGTCAGAACGATCGGCACGCCCGCGGCGGTGACGGATCTGCGCAGCTCGTCGAGCTTGAGCGGGCCGTACTCGAGCGGCGCGGCCTCGCGGGCGCTGCCCGGAGCGGGCCCGCTGCGGCGCAGCACCGAACGCACGCGCAGCGCGAGCTCGCGCGCGAAGAAGGGGCGGGCGAGCACGTCGTCCGCACCCGCCTCCAGCGCGAGGATGCGATCCATGTCCGAGCTCGAGCGCGAAAGCATGAGGATGGGCACGTCCTTCGTGTCGGGTGACTCGCGGATCGTGCGGCAGACCGCGAAGCCCGACTGATCGCGCAGCAGCGTATCGACCACGACCGCGCCGGGCGGCTCACCCTTGAGCACGTCACTCGCCTGCGCGGCGGAATCCGTCTCGAGCAGCTCGAAGCCGCTGCGCTCGAGCGCTCGGCAGATCTCCTGCCGGCCCGTCGGATCCGAGTCGACGACCAGAATGCGCACCACGGCGTCATGCATAGCACCGCGAGATTGCAGCTCGGTGAAGCAACGGTGTGAATCTCGCGAGCGACTTCGGGGCACGGCGTCTTTTCGCGTCACCGGATTGTCACAGCGCTGGCGAGCCGGCGCCCACGCGCGCTCGTCGTGGAATCGCCTCGGTTCCCTCACAAGGCTGTCGAGTCTCCCCCTTATCGCTGCGCTTTGATCGGCGCACCCCAGATGAAGACCGATCTCCCCGCGCGCATCGTTGGCATCGTCTTGCTCGTCTGCCTGCTCGGCGGTGGAGCGTGGGCCCAGGAACCCGCCCCAGCGGACGGCAGCGTTCGCGGCCGAGTGATCGACAGCGAGTCCGCTGCGCCGGTCGATGGCGTGAAGGTGACGGTCATCTTCCCGGCGAGCGCTGCGGGCGGCGAACCCCGCCAAGAGGAGCGGATCACCGACGCGCAGGGCGCCTATGAGTTCCCGTCCGTCCCGGCGGGGAGCTACACGCTGAAGTTCACCAAGTCGGGCTACCGCGCCTCGACGATGACGAATTTCTCGGTCAAGCCCACAGTGGTGAATCGCGCGGACTTTCCGCTGCCACCGCTCCCTCCGCAGGCGGCGGAGGAGATGCCGGGTTTCGAGGAGTTCGTGGTCGAGGCTTCGCCGATGGAGGAGATCCTCGCCGCCTCGCGGCTCGAGTCCGACGAGCTGATCAACACGCTCAGCGCGGCGGAGTTCTCGAAGTTCGCGGCATCCGACGTGGCCGACGCGCTGAAGTTCGTCCCCGGCGTGAACGTGGTCGACGGACAGTTCGCCATCATCCGCGGGCTCGAGGACCGCTACTCGAGCACGCTCTACAACTCGGCCGTCGTCCCGAGCCCGGATCCCGACAGCCAATCGGTCCAGCTCGACCTCTTCCCGTCCGACATCGTGACGAACCTGGTCGTCGCCAAGACGTTCGCGCCCGATCTGCCGAGCAACTCGTCGGGCGGATCGATCAACATCCTCACGAACGACTATCCGGAGTCGTTCGAATTCAAGGCGAGTGCCGGAACCGGATTCAATTCGAACGCGATCAACGACTTCCTCGAGTTCCAGGGCGGCACGCCAATGGGCAAGCCGACCGACGGCGCCGACACCATCGAGAGCGACTTCGGCTTCTCGGTCGGCGGCCGGGGAGAGTTCGCCGAGCGCGAGATCCGCTACAAGGCGGTCGCCGCGAACGAGATCGACTACGACACCGCGAAGGGAAATGTTCACGGTAGGGAGCCGGCAGCGGCGAGGATCCGGAACTTTCCGAGACCGCCGACAGTGACCTCATCCGGAGATCTCTCTCTTGAAGAGCTCAGTCTCTCCGCCGGCAGCTTCGACTCGACCGTGAGCGAGCAGTCCGAGCGACTCACCGGATATCTCGGCTTCGGCTTCGATTTCGACACCGAGGCCAAGCACCGGATCGACACCACGTACTTCTACACGCGGGCCAGGGACAAGGCCGTGCAGCAGTACGAGAACGGCTACATCGAAGGCTTCGACTACAGCACGCTCGGGAACCTGCAGCTGAATGGTGTCGAGATCACCTCCGGAAATTTTGCGGGCGCTGCCACGCCTTCGAGCTGGCTCAGGTTCGTGCGCAGGCTTCCCGGCGATTCGCAGAGCAACGGCCCACTCTGGTCGGCGAGCTTCGCCGAGAGCGAGTCCTTCGACGTCGAGCGAGACTTGGTGGTCTACCAGGTGAACGGGGACCACCAGTTCGACTCTCTCGATGGCCTGCATCTCAGCTGGGCCGCAAACACCGCCAGAACCACGCAACAGGAGACCGCCCTCGGCGCGCGGTTCTACTTCGAGCCGACGGATACGTCGCAGATCCCCACGGAGTTTCCGGTCACCGTAGCCTCGCTCGGCCCAGGCCTGTACTTCGCGAACAACGGTGTCCTCTCCAGCGCAAACGACATCCACGAGCGCCAGGACTTCGTCCGCGCGGATGCCGACTACCAGATCGCGATCTCACCTGCGCTCGCATTTCGCTTTGACGCCGGCTTCTGGTACGAGCGAGCCGATCGCGACGTCGGTTCGAGCTTTCTCGAAAACCCCTCGCTCGGGGCAGTCTCCCAGTTCGCTATCGCCGGATTCTCTCAGCAGGGTCTGGGCGAGGCGATCTTCAACGGCCTGGATCGACAAGCGAACGGCGAGATCGCGGGCACTCGAGACACGACGAGCGACGCGTCGCGCGAGATCCAGGCGTGGAATATCGGCTCGAAAGCGACGATCTGGGAGAATCTGGACCTTCTGGCAGGTGCGCGTTTCGAGAGCATCTCGATCAAATCGAACAACGACCCGTTCACCGGCGAGACGATATTCGACGGTACGCCGGGCACCTTTCCGACGAAATACCTGTTCTTCGATCGGCTGGACAACGCTGCGCGCCTGGAGGTTCTGACCCGACCTCCTCCCGCGACGATCTTCAACGACCAAATCCTGGGTGTCGACGTGCCGATCGATCCGGTCACCGGCCTGGTAGATCTCACCGACCAGGCAGCCATCGAGTCTCTCATCAACGGCGTGATAGACGAGGACCGCGTGCTGCCCTCGCTCGGCTTCACTTACAGAGCGATCGAAGGGCTGAACCTGCGCGGGGCCTATTCACAGACAGTTGCGCGGCCGTCGTTCCGGGAGATGGGGTACTACGTATCGGTCGAGCCTGGATCAGACGATCTGATCATCGGCAATCCTCAGATGAAGCTCTCCGACGTGGAGAGCTTCGACGCGCGCGCGGAGTACATCTGGGGAGAGCTCGGGGACCTCGGCGCCGTGAGCGGCTTCTACAAGACCATCGAGAGTCCGATCGAGAGCATCGTCGTGCGGAACCCAGTGAACTTCGAGGGAGGAAACAGCGCCCTCTATCGCACATTCTTCAACAACCCCAACCAGGCAAAGCTCTGGGGGATCGAGGTAGAGGCGCGCAAGAACCTCGGCTTCCTTGGTCCGGTGATCGCCCAGTACTTCTCCCTCGGCGGGAACTACACCTACATCAACGCGACCGTCGATCGAACGGAAACGGAGCTCGCGCGGTCGCGGCCGTTCTTCGGCGTCGTCGGCGAGCCGGTGACGATCGAGAGCATCGACAACAGCCGGCGTCTCTTCGGGCAGCCTGAATGGATCGCGAACGTAGATCTGAGCTTTGATCATCCAGACTGGGGGACGAAGGTCACCCTGTCGTTCTTCTCGATCAGTGACCTGCTCGATGCGGCGGGGAGTGCTGCTATCGCGCCGGACGGACAGATCTCATCGATCACTCTCGACCGCTATGTGGATTCTTACAGCCAGCTGAATCTTGTCATGAGTCAGTCCTGGCCTCTCGGCTTCGTGGACGGAGACCTCATCCTGAAGGGCAACGTCAAGAACCTGACCGACAGCGAGCGACGGATCGTCTACGACCAGGATTCGACCAATAGCCGCGTCGCCGATCGCGAGTTCAAGGTCGGCTTGGACTACTCGCTCTCGCTCACGTACACCCTCTCGTTCTGAGCCGCGGGATCCGGCGTCCGTGACGAATTCGTGAGCGTTCCGGGTCACTCGCGTGGGGTTCTTCCCGATCTAGTCGCGGGAAAAACTCCTCAATTCGCCTCGCAGTTGTACCAGGATCGAAGCGGGCTCGTAATCGACGCCTGCAACCATGCTCGCCGACCGAAGGCCTCGCTCGCCGGCACGCCTTGAAGGTCGTCTCCCAAAAAACAACCAAAAGAGAGTTCACCGAAAATGCAGAAACTGAGAATCGCAGCTCTCGCCTTCGCTCTCGGTGGCTTCGCCGCCGGCGCGGACGCCCAGACGGTAGTGAACGCCGACGTCGTAACCGATACGACCTGGTCCGGCACGATCGTTCTTCAGAGGCCGATCTTCGTCAACGGCGCCACGCTCACGATCCTGCAGGGCACGATCGTTCGCGGCCAGCCGCGGACTGCCGCCGTTCAAGCGGGCATTGTCGCGGGGACACCAGGTGCAATCATCGTCACGCAAACCGGTCGCATCATTGCGAACGGCTCCGCACTCGCGCCGATCGTCATGACGACCGCTGCCACGGACAACAACGACGACGGAGTCGCGGACAACGTCGATCTTCCCGCGGACGGCTTCCCCGATCCGTGGAATCCTGGTGACGCGTTCCTCGACGATACGCCGACCACCGCGCCGCTCGCGCCGATCAACAAGGCCGGATTTGCCAACGTTTCGCTCTGGGGTGGCCTCGTCATTCTCGGCAACGCTCCGACGAACTTGGCCGACCGCGCAGCCGTCGGATACGGCGAAGCGATCATCGAGGGACTCACAGTCCCCGGCTTCCCGTTCGCGGATGCGACCTACGGCGGCGTCGAGCCGCACGACAACTCCGGCAGCCTGAAGTTCGTTTCGGTCCGCCACGCGGGCGATGAGCTCGGCTTGGGCAACGAGTTGAACGGCGTGACCTTGGGAGCGGTTGGCGACGGCACGGTCATTCAGAACGTCGAGGTCTACTGCAACTTCGACGACGGCTTCGAGTGGTTCGGCGGTACGGTCAACGGCAAAAACCTCGGCTCGTTCTTCGTCGGCGACGACAACTTCGACGCCGACCAGGGCTACACGGGCGTGAATCAATTCATGTTCTCGATCCAGCCGTTCTTCAACACGCTCTCCTACCCGATCGGCGACCCGCCCCTTCCCACCACGAACTACGGTTCGGCCTCGGGCGACAAAGCGGCCGAGCTCGACGGTGACGACTACCGCCCCGATCTGGCCGCGTTCTTCGACAACGTGAACACTCGGATCGACGTCACGCAGAACGTCGTGAACAACACGCCATGGCCGCTCTCGGCAGCGAACCTGTACAACCTGACGGCAATCGGCTCGACGCCGGACGTCGCCAATCCCGCGCTCCCGCTCGGCATCACCGCCGCCTCGGCGAATCGCGGCGTCCAGATGCGCAACGGCTTCGCCGGCTTCCTCAACGACAGCATCGTCGTCAACACCGGCTCCGCAAAGGGCATCGAGCTGGTGGTGCCGGTGCTGCCGGACGAGGACGGCGCTCCCGGATTCGACGTGGCGCAGAACGCCACGGCGGGCCTGATCGCGGTGTACTGCTCGACGTTCCAGAACACCGGCGCGATCGCGGCAGGATCCGCTGAGCAGACGGCGATCGACAACGGCAACAATGCCTTCGTCACCTCCGCAGACAACAACGTCGTGAATCTCGCGACGTTCAATGGCCTGCAGAATGAGAGCACGTACTTCGACCCGACCGGAAACGCCGCCGGCAAGCTTGACTCGAGCCTGAAGGCCGTTCCGATCAATCCCCGCCCGAACTCGGGACTCACGGGGACCGTCGGTTGCAGTGCGCCGCAGGGTCCCGGCCTCACGGGTGTCGGGTACCGCGGCGCCTTCGAGCGCGTGGCTCCCACGCTTTGGACGACTGACTGGACCGCGCTCAACATCGGCGGAATTCTCGCGGACTGAGATCCCACTCAGGGCACCTACGACTATCCGGACCTGTCCCGTCCGATCCGGGCGGCCCGGAGTTTGAACACTCCATAGGAAAGAAGGCTCAAATCTCATGAAGATCAAGTTCATCACTTCCGCAATCGCCTCACTCGCGGTGTCACTCGGTGTCTCTGGCTCTGCACAGGCAGCCATGATCGCCGGCTGGGACTTCTCGCAGTACATCGGCTCGGGTGAACTGAGCGTCGATGGCGCGAGCTACACGAACGTTCTGAGCGCCAACTATTCCAATCTCCTGCTTGCCCCCGGCGCAGGGCCGAGCTCCGCGGCCTTCGGGACGCTGTTCTTCGACGGGCAGTTCGGCTCGGCGAACGTCGATCCGTCGTCGGGGACCGCCCAGCTGACGCCTGCTTCCGGCTCGCTCTCGTCGAACGTCAATGCACCGGCGACGGCGCCTGGCCTGCTCGGGTTCGGTTCGCTCAATGAACTCGCATTCGCGGGTCAGCCCTACCAAGTGGACCTGTCATTGCAGGTGCAGGCCCCGGTGAGCTTCGTCTTTGCGGCGTATCTGGACACCGTGCCCGGACTCGGCAGCGACTGGTCGATCAGCTTCGGCGGTCAGACGCTGACCGGTTCGTCCGTGGTCGTCATCGACTACTCGACCAACGGCACCAGCTTCACCAACGCGGGCCAGCGGACGCTGAGCACCCTCGACACGCTGTTCACGGTGTCGTTGGCCGGGCTTCCCACGGACGCCGCCTACGTCCGGCTGACCGTCGACACGGCTGGCAGCCAGGGCTCGCGCATCGACAACGTGGCACTCAACGCCACGGTGCCGGAACCGGGCGCGGCAGTTCTGCTCGGCGCGGCCCTCGCGGTCTTCTCGGTCGTCGGTCGCCGCCGCAAGGCCTGATCCCGCCCACCTGTCGGGAACGACGGAGCCGCCATCCCTCCCCCGGGATGGCGGTTCCCATTCCTGCGCGGAGTCACTTACCCATGCGTTTGTCGCTGGCGATACCGCTTGCAGTGTTCTTCGCTTCCCAGGCGGGTGCCGGTGACGGAGCGCTGCCGGGAAGCCACCTTCCGGAGTACCGCGCCCAGGAGCCTCGAGCCGAATCAGTCACCGCCGAGACTCTCCTCTCGAACGAGCGCTTCTGGCCCTATCAAGTTGCGCTGACCAAAGCGAGACCGGCGAGCGCAGGCGGGCCGGCTCTCCCGGTCGGCTCACTGGGTGTCTTGATCCGCGTCGAGGAAGGCGGCCAGGCGAGGCTCGACTTCGGCCGCGACGGCCTTCGCGAGATACCGGTCGGCGACACGGATCTGGTGGAACGCTCCAATCTCGTTCGCCGCGGCGAGCTCGAGAAGATTGCCGCGAACTTCGTGCTTGCGATCGGGCCTCGCCTGGTCGACTCGAGCGCCCCGGTCATGCACGCCCTTTCGCTCGAGACGGCGGCCGAGAAGCCCGGCTTTGTCTGTGTCTTCGCCGACCCGAGCGCAGCGAGCTTCGCGGAGATCGCGCGGAAGCTCGCGCCGCTCAGCGAGCGCCACGGCGTCACCACGATCCTGTTTCCGCAGGGCCGCCTCTCGGACGCGGCGCTGCGCGAGAAGCTGCGGTCGCTCGAGTGGACCGTTCCGTTCCTGTTCGATCACCTTTCCGAAGCCTACACACGCACGCTCCTGCCTTCTGGCCTGAAGCCGCCGGCCGTCATCCTGCTGACGAAGGAAGGGCGCGTGCTTTTCGAAAGTGCGTGGCGCGAAGACCCGGTGCCGGAGCTGACAACCGCGCTCGACGCCGCCTTTGGCGGCAAGCCCGCCACCGCCGCGGCGGCGCACTGAAGATCGTCTTCATCTCGTCTCCGCTCCTCACGAATTCTTCACGATACCGCGACGGCGACGGCAAGCGATCCACCTAGTCTTCGGCCGACCAGACGCAGATGGAGTACACGCGATGAGGTGGGGAATCGCACTGGCGGGGGCGCTGTGCCTGTCGCCGGCGTTCGCGCTCGCGCAGTCGGACAAGCTCGACCGCGTCGTGAAGGAGCAGCTCGGCGCTGACGAGGCGGCGCGCGCCTCGCAAGAGCGGATCAACAAGCTCGACGACGAGACGCAGAGGCTGCTCTCCGAGTACCGCCGCGCGCTCGCCGACGCCGAGAGCTATGCGATCTACGCCGAGCAGCTCGCGGCGCAGGTCGAGTCGCAGAACCAAGAGATGAACGCGATGCAGCAGCAGCTCGTCGAGGTCGAGACGACCTCGCGCGAGGTCGCCCCGCTGATGCAGCGCATGCTCGACACGCTCGAGCAGTTCGTCGCGCTCGACGTGCCGTTCCTGCTCGACGAGCGGCGCGACCGGGTCGCGAAGCTGAAGCAGATGATGACCCGCGCGGACGTGACGATCTCCGAGAAGTTCCGCCGCATCATCGAGGCCTATCAGGTCGAGATGGACTACGGGCGCACCGTCGAGGCGTACGAGGCGAAGCTCGGCGACAACGCCGATGCGCGGACGGTTCAGCTCCTGCGTGTAGGCCGGGTCGGGCTCCTCTACCAGACACTCGACGGGAAAGAGACCGGTTACTGGAACGCGGCGGTGAAGGACTGGGTCGTCGATGACGCCTACGGCCACAGCTTCAAGGAGGGCATTGCGGTGGCCAGGAAGACCCGCGCGCCCGAGATGATGATTCTGCCGGTGCCGGCGCCGAAGGAATCCAAGTCGTGAAGCTCCGGCGGGTTCTCACGACCGCACTCATGCTCGCGCTCGCGCTCGCGCTCGCGTTCAGCGCGACACAAGCGCGCGCCGTGGATTCGCTCGAGGAGCTGCTCGAGCAGACGCGCTCGACACGCGCCGCGAAGGACAGCCAGAACGCGGCGCGCGAGAAGGAGTTCCTCGCGAATCGCGAGGCGCAGGCGAGCCTGCTCGCCAAGGCACAACGCGAGCGCGACGCCGCCGAAGCGCGCAGCAAGCAGCTCTCCGCGAGCTTCGATGCGAACGAGGTCAGGCTGGCCGAGCTCGAGGAGCGCATGACTCAGCGCGTCGGCAGCCTCGGCGAGCTCTTCGGCGTCGTGCGCCAGGTGGCCGGCGACGGCTCCGCGATCATGTACAACTCGCTGCTCAGCGCGCAGTTCCCCAAGCGCGAAGAGTTCTTCGCCAGCCTTGGCAAGGCGAAGGAGCTGCCGTCGATCGAGAAGCTCGAGCGGCTCTGGTTCGAGATCCAGCGCGAGATGACCGAGAGCGGCCAGGTCGTACGCTTCCAGACCAAAATCATCGACGCCGACGGGAAAGCGAACGACGCCGAAGTGGTGCGCATCGGCAGCTTCATCGCGATGTCGAACGGCCGCTACCTGACCTACCTGCCGAGCGTCGGCGCGCTGAGCGTGCTGTCGCGACAGCCCGGCGGCGATCTCACGAGCTTCGCCAGGGATCTGCAGCGTGCGCAGACTGGCTATGTCGAAGCGGCGGTCGATCCGTCGCGCGGCGTCTTGCTGGCGATGATCGTTCAGCGCCCTGACATCGTGGAGCGCATCGAGAAGGGCGAAGCCGTCGGCTACGTGATCATCCTGGTGGGTGTGATCGGCATCGTGCTCGCGATCTACCAGGCGATCTTCCTGACGCGAACGCGCATCGCCGTCGCGCGCCAGCTCGGCCGGCTCGACCAACTGCGCAACGACAACCCGCTCGGACGCGTGCTGGCGTCGGTGAAGGCCGACCCGGCAAGCATCGAAGCCGACGCAGAAGTCGTCGAGCTCCGCATCTCGGAAGCCGTGCTGCGCGAAGTGCCGAGCTTGGAGCGCTTCCAGGCATTCCTGCGCCTGGCCGTCGCAGCCGGCCCGCTGCTCGGACTGGTCGGCACCGTCATCGGCATGATCATCACGTTTCAGAGCATCACCGAGTCGGGCTCGAGCGATCCGCGGCTCATGGCCAACGGCATCGGTCAGGCGATGATCGCGACGGTGCTCGGCCTCGGCATCGCCGTGCCGCTCCTGTTCATGAACGCGGGGCTTGCGTCGCTGTCGCGCGGCGTCGTGCAGATCCTCGACGAGCAGAGCACGGGGCTTCTCGCCGAGAGCCTCGAACGCCATCGCGAGGTGCAGCAGGGTGCTTGAGTCGGTCGTCGAGGCGCTGCAGTGGCCGCTCGCCGCGGTGTCGAGCCTGGTCGACGAAGGCGGACCCTTCGTCATCTGCATCTTCGCGTGCGGCCTGATCATGTGGACGCTCGTGATCGAGCGGGCGTGGTACTTCGCGCTCGTCCTGCCGAGCCAGGCTCGAGACGCGCTTGCCGCCTGGCAGGCGCGCGCCGAGCACCGTTCCTGGTGCGCGCGGCAGATCCGCAAGGCGATGATCTCGCGCGTCAACACGGCGATGAGTGCGAATCTCCTGCTGCTGCGCGTGCTGGTGCCGCTGTCTCCATTGCTCGGCCTGGTCGGTACCGTGAGCGGCATGCTCGAAGTTTTCGACTCGATGGCGCTGCGCGGCTCGGCCGACGCGCGCGCGATGGCCAGCGGCGTGTCGATGGCGATGATCTGCACGCTTACCGGCCTGATGGTCAGCATCACGGGGCTCTATCCCGTGTACTACTTCTCGTCGCGCATCCGCCGGGAGACGGAGCTGCTCGGCGACAAGCTTGTGTACTGAGATGCGGCTGCGCCGGCACTTCGATCACGACGATTCCACGGGCATCGATCTCGCGCCGATGCTCGACTTCGTTCTGAACCTCTTGATCTTCTTCATCATCACCGCGGTCTTCGTGAAGGAAGTCGGCATGACCGTGAGCCGCCACGGCGGTGGCGCGGGCGGGCCCGCCACCGGCAAGGAGACCGGCAGCATCTCCGTCGTCGTGAAGCAGAGCGGGGAGGTGCTGGTCGACAACCGCGAGGTCGACGTGCGCGCCGTGCGCGCGAACGTCGAGCGCCTGCATGCGCAGAAGCCCGATTGGGGCGTGATGGTGACGACCGAGCAGAATGCCGAGACGGGCCTGCTCGTTCAGGTGATCGATCAGGTGCGCCAAGGCGGCGTCGAAAACGTGTCATTCGGCACTAGCTCGAGGTGAGCCGTGCGCTCGCGCCGACACACCAGCCATTCGGGTGACGAGCACGGCATCGATCTGGCGCCGATGCTCGACTTCGTCCTGAACCTGCTGATCTTCTTCATCATCACCACGTCGTTCGTGCGCGAGGCCGGCATCACCGTGAATCGCCAGGAGGCCGCCACTGCCAGTCACGACGACTCGGGCAACATCCTGATCGCCATCCGCTCCAACGGCGAGGTCTGGATGGATCGACGCCAGGTCGACTTGCGCGAGGTGCGGCCGATCATCGAGCGCCTGCACATCGAGCGTCCCGAGGACACCGTCGTGGTGATCGCGGACAAGGCGGCCAAGAGCGGGCTGCTTGCGCAAGTGATGGACGAGGTGACGCTCGGCGGCGTCAAGGAAGTCGCCATCGGCGCCGCGAGCGTCGGCGGCGAATGACCATGGCGAGCGTGCGCTTTCCGATCGCGCTGCTGCTCTCCTTCGCGGTCACCGTGGGGATGTTCGGCTTCATGCGCGCGCTGACCAACGCGCGCGGCGATCACGGCGCAGCGACGGCCGTGACGAAGATCGAGTTCGTGCGCCTGCGCCGCGAGCTGGAGATCGAGGAGAAGAAGCGCGAGAAGGTCGAGCGCGCGAAGCCCGAGCAGGCGCCGGTGACGCCGACGCTGTCGGTCGCCAAGGATGAAGGCGTCGACGTCGCGCTCGACGTGCAGGCTCTCGCCGCCGGGCTCGGTGCCGAGTTCGGTTCCGCGGGCGGCGGAGGCGGCGACGGGACGGGCATGGGCGGACTCGGCTTCAGCGCCGGGCTCGCGGACCGCGGTCCCCTGCCGCTCGTGCGTGTCGAGCCGCAGTACCCGCCGCAGGCGCAGCGCCGAAAACTCGAGGGCTGGGTGCAAGTCCGCTTCACGATCTCGAGCGCCGGCTCCGTCAAGGACGCGACTGTGATCAAGTCGAGTGACTCGCTCTTCGAACGCAACGCGATCCAGGCGGTGAACAAATGGAAATACCAGCCGCAGTTGCAGGCAGGAAGGCCCACCGAGGCCGCGGGCCAACAGGTGGTCGTTCGCTTCAAGATGAAGGGGTAGGATCGTGGCACGCTCGAACCGATCTCCGTTCGCTCTGCGCGTCCTCGCGCTCGTGCTCGGACTCGCGCTGCTCGCGCCGAACGCCTTCGCGGCCGAAGAGGGCAAGATCAAGAGCAAGAGCACCGGGATCAGCAAGCCGATCGCGGAGAAGCTGCTCGTCGCCTACGAGCTGCTCCAGAACGACAAGTACGACGAGTCGCTCGCGATCGTCGACGGCCTTGCGGGGCGCCGCAAGCTGAAGGCGCCCGAGATCGCGCAGATCCACCGCTTCCGCGGCTACATCTTCGCGAGCAAGGGCATGAGCGAGCAGGCGGCGGCGGAGTTCGAGAAGTCACTGGCGCAGAAGGCGCTCGACGCGAACGCCGAGCAGGTGATGATCTACTCGCTCGCGCAGATCTACACGCAGCTCGGCAAGTACGACCAGGCACTCGCGCTGATGAACACCTGGTTCCAGGCCGAGCAGAACCCGAAGCCGGACGCGTACTACCTGCTCGCGATGATCCTGGTGCAACAGGAGAACTTCAAAGCCGCGGTCGAGCCGGCGCGCAAGGCGGTCGAGCTTTCCGAGCAGCCTCGCGAGAGCTGGGTGCAGCTTCAGGTGGTGATCTACAGCCAGCTGAAGGACTACCCGAACGTGGCGGCGATGCTGGAGCGCCTGATCGCGATCTCGCCCGGGAAGCAGCAGTACTGGCTGCAGCTCGCCGCCGTGCAGAAGCACCTGGAGCGCGAAGAGAAGGCGCTGGCGACGATGCAGCTCGCCTACGAAGCGGAGCTCCTGCAGGGGGACAAAGAGCTGCGTCAGCTCGCGCGTCTGCTCTTCCTGCGCCAGCAGCCGTACGAGTGCGCGCAGGTGATCGAAGACGCGCTCGAGTCCGGCGTGGTGAAGGCCGATGCCGAAGCGTATCGGCTGATGTCGAACTGCTTCATCGCGGCGCGCGAGAACGAGAAGGCGCTCGAGCCACTCGCCAAGGCCGGAGAGCTTGCCACCGACGGCGAGATGTACATGCTGCTCGGCCAGATGTACCTGCAGCGCGAGCGCTACGCGCCGGCAATCGACGCGCTCGAGAAGGCGCTGGCCAAGTCGAGGCCGGAGCAGCGCGGCTCTGTCCATCTCTTGATCGGCGTGGCGCAGCTCGGCAACGAGCGTTTCGCGGACGCCGAGCGCTCGTTTCGTGTCGCGGAGGATGACGCGAAAGTGCGTCGCGCGGCGGAGAGCTATCTGAAGTTCCTGAAGGAGCAGCGCGCGCGGCACGAACAGCAGCAGGCGCAGCGCCCGTCGACTCGCAGCTGAGCGGCGGCGCGCGCTCGCACGAGTCCACGCGCTGACCTACCGTGCCCCGGAATGCGACTCCTGCCGGGTGCGCGACACTTCGAGGTCACGGAGCTCCCGATCTACGACCCATCGGGCTCGGGCGAGCACGCGTACGTCTGGATCGAGAAGGAGGATCTCGATTCGGATCAGGTCGTCGACGCGCTCAGTCGAGCCACGGGCAGACCCGAGCGCGACATCGGCTACGCCGGGCGCAAGGATCGCGCGGCGATCGCGCGGCAGTGGTTCAGCGTGCGACTCGCCGACGAGAGCGCGCTGCGCAGAGTGTCGGCAAGCGGGTCCGGGCGCATCTCCGTGCTCGCCGTCTCGCGCGACCGCAGCAAGCTGCGCCTGGGCAACCTGCGCGGCAACCGCTTCCGGCTCGGCCTTGCGACCGGCAGCGACGGCGCAGCGCTCGCGGCTCTGCGCGCCGCGCTCGCGCGCCTGACACAATTCGGCGTGGAGAATCGCTTCGGCCCGCAGCGCTTCGGAACGAGCGGGATGAACGTTTCGATCGCGTGCAGCTGGGCGCGCGGCGATCTGGCGCGGGCAGCGTCGCTCTGCATCGACCCGTCGGGCGGGTGGACGCTCGGCGATCCGCTGCCCGCGGACTTCCGGCCCGGACCCACCGGCCGCGTGCTCGGGGCGCTGCGACGCGCACCCGAGGACGCGGAGCGCGCGCTTCGCGCCGCGGGGCCGCGCTTCGCGAAGCTGCTCGCATCCGCGGCGCAGAGTGCAGTCTTCAACGCCGTGCTCGACGCCCGGCGCGCTGCCGGTCTGCTGCACACGCTTCGCGCGGGTGACGTCGCGCGCCGCCGGGAAGGTGGCGTCTTTCGCTGTCTTCCCGAAGACGTCGCCGCTCTGAACGCGCGGGCTGCGCCCGGAACGCTCGAGCTGTTTGCGACCGGGCCGCTGCCGGGCGACGAGATGTACGCGCCGAGCGCCGCTGTCGCCGAGGAGGAGCGCGCCTGGAGCGCCGAAAGCGGCGTCGATTGGCGCTTCTTCGCGTCCGGCGGGCCGCTTGCAAGCCCGGGCGATCGGCGCGCGCTGGTGGTGCCATTCCTGGAAAGCCCCGAGATCGCCGTCGACGGAGACTGCGTCCGGCTCAGCTTCGCGCTGCCGGCGGGCAGCTATGCGACCGAGGTCCTGACGCAGCTCGGTGTCGAGCTGCCCGAGCGACGCGGTTAGGATGCGGCGCGGACGGCCGCTCCCGTCGCCGGCGGCACTCGTGTGCAGCGCTGGTCAGCAGCGTCGGCGCTGACCGCCAGGCGAGCGAGCGCAAGGCGGGTCGTAGTGACACCGATACGGTCGGGGCGCCAAACTCCGAGCGCTCAATGAGGGAATCGCCGTGACTTTCCGCGTCCTCGCCGCCGCCAAGATCGCCTTCGAGCTCGAGTAGGCCGGGGACGACTCCCCATCCCATGGCCGACGAGCTCACCATCTCGATCGGCCTCGCGCGTAGGCTCGCCGTCGCGCACGAGGCGCTCCACATCGAGGGCATGCGCGCGACGGCCGCGCTCGAGGGAAATCCCTTCGAGGTCGAGGTGCGCCGCTTCGGCCGCGCGACCGCGACGCTCTCGGCCAAGCTCGCGATGGTCGAGTGGTACAACCGGGTCGTCGGGCTCGAGCACCAGGACGCGCGCGTCATTCCGGAGATGCTCGCGTTCTTCCGCGAGCGCGGCATTCGCGCGCGCTTCGAGATCGGACCGGCCGAGCTTACGTCCGCGCTCGCGCTGCAGCTCGCGATCGAGCGCGTCGGCGTGGAGCGCATCGAGACGGTCGTCGCTGCGCCGATCGACGCGCTCGTCGCACCGCGTCCGAGCGCCGTTTTGGTGCGTCCGTCACCTTTCGCGGAGCTGGATCTGTTCCTCGAGCTCTGGGCGCGCGGCTTCGCGCTACCCGAGTTCCTCTGGCACGACGTGCTGCGCATGCGTGCCGCCTGGTTCAGCGTGCCGGGGTTCGAGCGCTACCTGGGGTTCGCCGACGGAGAGCCGATCGCGTGCGGCGGGCTCTATGTGCACGGCGACGTCGGCTATCTGTGCGTCTCGGCGACCCTGCCTGAGGCGCGCGGCCGCGGCGCGCAAGCGGCGCTGATCGCTCGCCGCTGGCGCGACGCCGCTGCGGCCGGCTGCCGCCACGTGATCAGCACGACGCCGTTCGGTGGCACGAGCCAGGCCAACATGGAGCGCGCAGGCATGCACACCGCCCACTCCATGTGCATCTGGTTGGACTACGGCTTGAAGTCGTGAGGGAACCCGGCAACGGCCGCCGCGAGCAGAGTCCGGGTCAGTCGCAAGCGAAGCGCGATGCGCGAGAGTCGTGATGAGCCGGGACGGCCCGTCCGATCGAGCAGGCGAGCGTAGAGCGGGTCGCGCGCGGCCGTCCGCGCGCCGGGCCTCGCCAGACCGGCTTGTCGGCCAAAGTGGATCGTGTTCCAATCGGATCGACGAAGGCGTCGGCGCCGCACGGGAAGGGCGGAGTCGAGGCGAACGCAAAGACGGTTCGCAGACCCGATCCGGGGGGAAGCTTCTCTTTGAGGGACCCTTTTGCGCTGCATCACGCGCGGATCATGCTGGGAATCGCGGCGCTCGTAACGACTCTGGCGGCGCCGGCGTCTTCGTCGTCGAGCGGCCCGCAGCCCGGCACCGCCGGTGTTCCGGCGGGCGCGGGCGTCGCGGCCGAGCCCACCTGCACGGCGTGCCATACCGGCTTCCCGCTGAACTCGGACGGGCGCGGCGTGCTGACGCTTTCCGGTGTTCCGAAGCGTTACGTTCCGGGCGAGCGCTATACGCTCGTGCTCGAGCTGCGCCACCCGGACGAGGAGCGCAAGCGCTGGGGCTTTCAGCTCACTGCAGTCGCCGGCAAGGCGCTCGTGGGTGCGGGCAAGTTCGCCGTCACCGATCTGCCGAACACGCAAGTCATCCGCGGCACCGTCGGAGATCGCGAATACATGAGTCATTCGTACTACGGAACGGGCGTGGGCGAATCGGGCGGACATCGCTGGACGTTCGACTGGGTCGCGCCGGCGCCGGCGGTCGGCCGGGTCGCGTTCTTCGGTGTGGGCAACGCCGCGAACCTCGATGGCTCCAAGGAGGGCGATCGGATCTATGCTCCGGTGCCGAAGCCCCTCGCGATCACCGACCCGGCGTCGGGCAAGGCCAAGGAGAAACGACCATGAAGTTCTGGCAAGCGGTCTCGTTCACCGAGCCGGAGCAGCTCGTCGAGATCGCGCGGATCACCGAGGAGGTCGGCTTCGACGGCATTCTCGTCTCCGACCATCTGTTCTTCCCCGAGAAGCTCGCCTCGAAGTATCCGTACACACCGGACGGTGTACCGGGCTTCACGCCGGAGACCGCCTGGCCCGAGCCTTTCTCGCTGGTCGGCGCGATGAGCTCCGTCACGCGCCGCCTGCGCTTTGCGACGATGGTCTACATCCTGCCGCTGCGGAACCCGCTCGAGGTCGCGAAGGCGACCGCAACGCTCGACGTCCTCTCCGGCGGGCGCTTCATCCTGGGCGCAGGCGCGGGCTGGATGAAGGAGGAGTTCGACCAGCTCGGCGTCGACTTCCGCACCCGCGGATCGCGTTTCGACGAGTCGATCGACGTCGTGCGCAAGCTCTGGTCGGGCGGGATGGTCGAGCACCACGGCCGCTTCTTCGACTTCCCGCGCCTGCAGATGAGCCCGGCGCCCACGCGCAGCGTTCCGATCTACGTCGGTGGCGCGAGCCCCGTCGCGCTGCGCCGCGCGGCGCAGCGCGGTGACGGCTGGCTTGGCAACGGCTCGGATCCGGCGGAGGCATCGCGCATTCTCGCCGAGCTCGCGCGCTTGCGCCGCGAAGCCGGTCGCGAGCGCTTGCCGTTCGAGGCGATCGTGCCGCTCACCACGCCGCCCGACGCCGACGTGCTGCGCGCGCTCGAAGACCAGGGCGCGCACGGGACCGTCAACTATCCATTCATGTATGCGCTCGGACCGACGTCGACGCTGGCGCAGAAGCGGCGCTTGCTCGAAGGCTACGCCGAGACCGTGATCCGCAAGTCGCGCTGATGGCCGACCTCGAAGCGATCGAGGCGCGACTCTCGGGACCGGGCGGCCCGTTCGAGCTCGTGGTCGAGGACGTGCTGGGCGCGCGCATGCCGGTGTTCAAGAACCGCCTGCGCACGCTGCGCGCGCTGCTCGAGCAATCCGCGGCGCAGGGCGAGAAGGAGTATCTCGTCCATGACGACCGGCGTATCTCGTACGCCGAGCACCTGCGTAAGGTCGCGAGCGTGGCCCATGCGCTGCACGAGCGCTTCGGTGTCGGAAAGGGCGACCGTGTGGCGATCCTCGCCGCGAACTGCCCGGAGTGGATCATCGCCTTCTGGGCCGCGCAGGCGCTGGGCGCGGTCGCGGTGGGTTTGAACGGCTGGTGGGCGGGCGACGAGATCCTCTACGGCGTGCGCGACTGCGACCCGAAGGTGCTGATCGCCGACCGCCGTCGCTTGGAGCGCGTGTCGTCCTCCGCGCTCGGCGTCCCGATCGTCGAGATCGAGAGCGGTTTCGAGAAGCTCGAGAGCCACGCGCGCGGCGTGGCGCTGCCCGACGTCTCGATCGCCGAGGACGATCCCGCCTGCATCCTCTACACCAGCGGGACGACCGGCCGGCCGAAGGGCGCGATCAACACACAGCGCAACATCCTGGCGCTGGTCGGAATCCAGTTCTTCCACGGTGCGCGCATGATGCTCGCGGCCGCCGCCGACGGGCACGTGCCGGCGGGTCCGCCGCGCCCGACCTGCGCGCTCGTCACCACCCCGCTCTTCCACGTCTCCGGGCTCTACACGGGCGCGATCATGATGCTGGCGAGCGGCGCGAAGACGGTCTGGCGCGGCGGACGCTTCGACCCCGAAGACGCGATGCGCCTGATCGCGCGCGAGCAGGTCACCTCGTGGGGGCCGATGGGCACGATGGCGTACCGCGTCGTCCATCATCCCGACGTCGCGAAGTACGACCTCTCGAGCGTGACGAACATCGGCTCGGGCGGCGCGCCCACGAGCCCCGAGCTGCAAGCGAAGATCCGCGCGACGTTTCCGTCGGCGCGCGCGAGCTTCGGCCTGGGCTACGGACTCACCGAGTGCACGGCGCTCGCGACGCTCTCGTTCGGCGAGGATCTCGCGCGTCATCCGCACTCGGCGGGGAGGCCGCTGCCGACGGTGCAAGTCGAGATCCGCGACGCGGACGGCCACACGCTCCCCGACTTCGAGAGCGGTGAGATCCACGTGCGCGGGCCGCTCGTGATGGCCGGCTACTGGCGCAACCCGCAGGCCACGGCCGCGTCGATCGTCGCCGACCGCTGGCTGCGCACCGGCGACGTCGGCAAGCTCCTGGACGGGCGCCTGTACATCAACTCGCGCGCGCGCGATCTGATCCTGCGCGGCGCCGAGAACATCTACCCGGTCGAGATCGAGCAGCGGCTCGAAGCGCACCCGGACGTGCTCGAGGCGGCCGTGGTCGGCGTCGACCACGAAGAGCTCGGCCAGGAGGTGAAGGCGATCGTCGTCATGCGCCCGGCGGCGTCGCTGACTCCGGAGCGGCTCAGCGCCTGGGTCGGCGAGGCGCTTGCCGCCTTCAAGGTGCCGGCGCACTGGGAGCTGCGCGCCGAGCCGCTGCCGCGCAACGCCAGCGGCAAGGTGATGAAGAACGTGCTCATCGGCACGGACGCGAATCCGTTCGTCGCCGAGTAGTACACTTGCAAAGATCGCGCGACGCGACACGCGTGGAGGACGAGACATGCCGAAGGTGGAGCTGCAAGGACGCTGCGACGCGCGCTTCAAGCGCGTGCGCGAGGTATTCGAGGCGGGCTTCGAGAGCGGCGCCGAGGTCGGCGCCGGCTTGAACGTCGTGATCGACGGTCACGAGGTGATCGACCTCTGGGGCGGCCATGCGGACAAGGACCGCACGCGGCCCTGGCGGCGCGACACGCTGGCGAACGTCTACTCGACCACGAAGGGCATCACCGCGATCTGCGCGCACCAGCTCGTCGAGCGCGGCGAGCTCGATCTCGATGCACCCGTCGCGCGCTATTGGCCCGAGTTCGCGCAGAACGGCAAGGCGGAGCTGCCGGTGCGCATGCTGCTGAACCACCAAGCGGGGCTCGCCGCAGTCGCGGAGCCGCTCGCGCCCGAGGATATCTTCGATTGGGGGAAGATGACGCGCGCGCTCGCGAAGCAGGCGCCGTGGTGGGCGCCGGGAACCGATCACGGCTACCACGCGCTCACGTACGGCTGGCTCGTCGGTGAGCTCGTGCGGCGCGTGAGCGGCATGGGCATCGGCCGCTACGTGCGCGAGCACATCGCCGCGCCGCTCGGCGCGGAGTTCTGGATCGGGCTGCCCGAGGAGCTCGACGCGCGCACCGCCGAGCTCCATCAGGGCCCCATCTCGACCGACGGACCGAACCTGATGGAGCGGATGTTCGCCGAGCCCGACGGCGTATTGGCGAAGGCGTTCGGGAATCCGCCGCTGCTCCTGATGAGCCCGAACTCGCGCGCCTGGCGCGCAGCGGAGCTCGCCGCGGCGAACGGACACACCACCGCGCCCGCGCTCGCGCGCATCTACGCGGCACTTGCGAACGGCGGCGAGCTCGACGGCGTGCGCATCCTGCGGCGCGAGACGATCGAGCGCGCGCGTGTCGAGGAGTCGTACGGCCCCGATCGCGTGCTCACGCTCGTGACGCGATTCGGCCTCGGCTTCATGCTGCCGCCGGCAAACGAGCCGCTCGGGCCGAACCCGCGCACCTTCGGTCACGGCGGCGCGGGCGGATCGCTCGGCATCGCGGATCCCGAAGCGCGCATCGGCTTCGGCTACGTCATGAACCTGATGCACACCGGCGCCTGGCTCGCGGATCCGCGCCCGCGCGCGCTGCTCGACGCGCTCTACGAGGAGATCTGAGCCGAGCGGGGAACAGCGACCAGATAGGTCGCGCGCGCCGGCGCCACGCCCAGGCGGATGCGACCGATGTCCCAGGTGTACGCATCCCGGTGTCGCGCCTCGAGCGAGTCGACGAGCCTCCGCAGCTCGCTCGGCGAGTACACGCGCAGGCACGACACGAGCCCGTCCCAGAGCACGAAGAGCGGCAGCACCGGCAGCAGGTACGTGAACGGAAGCCACAGCCAGCGAAACGGGCGCAGAAACGGCAGCGAGAGCGCGAAGACGAGCGGCACAAAGAGCATGCTGAAGAGCGCGAGCGGCTCGCGGGCCACGATTTCGAAGATCGCGATCGGCCGGCCGGCGGCCGCGGCGTCCGCGAGAATTCCGCGCGCGCTCGCGGGCCGGAAATGATGAAAGGCGCTGAAGATCGTGCGCACACCGGCGAGCTCGCGCGGCACCTGCGTCGCGTCGACCGGCTCGCGCACCCAGTCGATCCGACCGGCCGAGCAGGCGCTCGCGCGCGCGAGCGACCCCGCGTTCGGGTAGAAGTCGGTGAGCAGCGCGTGCACCTCTACACCTTGGAGCGCGAGCGCGTCGACGATCCCCGCGACCGGACCCGCGCCTCCCGAGCAGAGATCCACGATGCGCTTCTCGCCCGACGCTGCGAGCGCCTCCGCGAGCTTGGGCGCCAGCGCCGCGCTGTGTCGCCCCAGGCGGTTGGCGAGCTCCAGGTACGCGGTGCCCGCGTCGCGAAAAACGCGCGGGAACCAAGTCTGATCCTCGAGCTCGAACAGGTGCACACGGCTCATCGCGGCGTCTCTTGTACCATGAGCGGCGCATGAGCCAGTGGATCGCGATCGGCCGCTTCGCCCAGCTCTCGGGCTTCACCGTGCGCGCGCTGCGCCACTACGAGAGCCTGGGCTTGCTCGTGCCCGCGCGCGTCGATCCCGACAGCGGCTATCGCTTCTACCGCCCGGAGCAGCTTCCCGATGCGCTGCGCGTGCGGCTCTTGCGCGCGCTCGAGATGCCGCTGCCCGACGTCGTCGCGGTGATGCGCGATCCGGAGAGCCCGAGCGCCCTCGAGCAGCTGCGCGTGCATCGCGCGCGTGTCGCGGGTCGGCTCGCTGAGCTCGAGCAGCAGCTCACGCGCCTGGACGAGTGGCTCCACGGCGCGTTGCAGGAGCTCGACGCGGAGCAGCCTGCACTCGACGAGCGCGCGGCTGGACCGGCCGCCGCCGAGGATCTGCCGGTCGAGCCGCTGGAGCGCGCCTTTCTCGGACTCTTCGGGCCGCCGGGCAAACCCTAGGCGTGGATTCTCACCACGTTGTTCACGCTGCGGAACCGGCGCCGAACCGCACCGCTTGGTGTGAAGCGGATCGAGCGGCTGCGCCACAGACGGCGGATGGCCGCGTGCGCGAGCTTGCAGTCATACGCGATGGTTCCGCCGTCGTTGAACCTGTGAGCCAGCTCACCCTCTCCGTAGAGCGCCGCGTCGTCGATGGCGCCGTCGCTGCGGGATTCGTCGCTGCGATCCGCGCACACCTCGAGGATCCGCCGTCGCTGCTCGTCTGAGCGAGCTCGTCGTCGGCGAATCACTCGACGCGTGAGCCGTGTCACGGCCCGCATCCGCGCTACGCGCGAAGTTCCCCAGCGCATCACCGGTGTCGCCGTGAACGCACGGCCGCGCCGCCACACGTGCTGCATCGCTGTGGGGGAACCTCGTGCCGAAGACCGTCCTGCACTCGCTCGTCGCGCTCTGCCTGTTCGCAGCGCTCGCGCCGCCCGCCGCGGCCGAGAACGTCACGCTGCGCTGGAGACCGCCCGCGAGTGGCGGCGCCGTCGGCTACAACGTCTACATCGCGGTGCCGGTCACGGGCCCACTCGCGGCGACACCGATCGATGTCGGGCGACCGACCGCTAACGCTGCGGGCATCGCGTCGGCTCTCATCGTCGGTGTCGACCGTTCGAAGCTGCTCGGTGTGGAGATGACGTCGTACGACGCGCTGCGCCGGGAGTCGGCGCACTCGAATCGCATCCTGCTGGTGCCGGGCAACGAGACACTCGCCGCGCCAATCGCGACGATCGACTTCCAGGGCGGGGCGCCGGGCGCGCATCCGATCGGATTTCTCGACTGGGGCGCGGACTTTCACACCAGTCAGTTCGGCGACGGAAACCTGGCCCTGGCCGCGCCGATCACGGCGGGCCGCATGGTGTCGCGCTACATCGCGCGAAACAGCTCGAGCTGGGAACCCTACGAGATCGAGGGCCGCTTGTTCTCGGCCTCGGCCACGCTCGTCGGCGGCATCGCCGTCCGCGTGGGTGCTGCGGATCTCGGCTCGGGCTTCCTGCTCGGCAGTGATTCGCGCGGAGTTTTCGCCCTGGCACAGCGCGGCAAGCCCGCGCTGCGCTGCGCGACTTCGGCGTCGACCGGCGTCAGCATGGTCGCGAATCGCTGGTTCCGCTTCCGCCTGCGCTACACCGAGCCCTCGGGTCGCGCGCGCGTGCGTGCGAAGGTCTGGCTGCAGTCGAATCCGGAGCCTGCCGCGTGGCAGGCCGACTGCTGGACGGATGTCCCGCCCGCGACGGACTCCGGAGTCTTCGCCGTCTATCGCGAGGGATCCGGGTTCGCGTACTGGGACGACCTCGTGGTCCGTCCCGTGACGGGCACGTTCACCCCGATTCCGTAGCGCATTGGCGAACGCCGCCGAGTAGAATCGCGCGCATGGCGAGCGCGAGTGCCGAGTTCGAAGAGCGCGACTTCGAGAACCGCGACGGCCTGCGCCTCGCGTGGCGCGACTACCCGGGGCCGACACACGGCGGTGTGACCGCGCTCTGCCTGCACGGGCTGACGCGGAACGCGCGCGACTTCGAGGCGCTGGCGCCCCGGCTGGCGGGCGAGCGCCGGGTCCTGTGCCTGGATGTGCGCGGTCGCGGCCGTTCGGCGCGCGACCCAGAGCCGTCGCGCTACGTCCCGACGACCTACGCGCAGGACGCGCTCGAGCTCCTCGATGCCGCCGGCGTCACGCGCGTCGCCGTGATCGGCACGTCGCTGGGCGGGATCCTCGCGCTCCTGCTCGCGGCGCTTCGGCCCGCGGCGATTGCGGGAGTGGTCCTGAACGACATCGGACCCGTCGTCGATCCGGCGGGCATCGCGCGCATCGCCGGCTACGTCGGCAAGTCGTCCGCGGCCCGGACCTGGGACGACGCGGCCGACGCTTTGCGCGCGCTGAACGCGCCCTTCTTCCCCGAGTTCAGCCGCGCAGACTGGCTGCGCTTCGCGCGCCGCACCTACGCACAGGACGCCGATGGCATGCTTCGGCCCGAATACGATCCCGCCATCTCCGAGGCGACGCGCAGTGGCGGCGCCGTTCCCCCAGATCTCTGGGCGCTCTTCGCCGCGCTCGCGGCGATCCCGACGCTCGCGATCCGCGGCGAGCTCTCCGACATCCTCTCCGAGTCGACGCTCCAGGAAATGCTGCGGCGCAAGCCCGACCTCGAGATCCTGCGCGTCGCTCGGCGTGGGCACGCGCCGACGCTCGACGAGCCCGAGTGCGTGGCGGCGATCGGGCGCTTCCTGCTCAGAATCGCGGCGAGTTCGTCCTAGCCGCGACGCCGCCGTCGGCGATGATCGCCGCGCCGTGCACGTACGACGCCTCGTCGGAGGCGAGGAACAGAGCCACGGCCGCCATCTCCTCGGGCTTGCCGAGCCGGCCGCAGGGGATCTGGCGCTCCCAACCGGCGCGGCCGCCGGTGGCCTCGACGGCGGCGAGCAGCGGCGGGGTCTCGATCGGCCCGGGCAGGATCGTATTGATGCGCACGCCGCGCGCCGCGTTCTCGACCGCCGCGGTCTTCGTCAGGTTCACAACCGCCGCTTTGGCCGCGGCGTAGGCCGCCAGGCCCGGCTCGCCCGCGACCGCGGCGCCCGACGCGATGTTGATGATCGCGCCGCCGCCCTGCGCGGCCATCACCGGCAGCGCCGCGCGGATGCCGTAGAAGACACCGTCGAGTGTCACTGCGAAGCTGCGCCGCCAGTCGCTGTCGGCGATCGATTCGAGCGGCCCGGGAATCACCGCGGCCGCGTTGTTCACGAGCACGTCGAGCCGCCCGAAGCGCATGCTCGCCTCGCGCACGAGCGCTTCGACCTGCCGCGGGTCGGCGACGTCCGCGGGGAACGCACTCGCGACTCCGCCCGCGGCACCGATCTCCTTGGCCACGCGAGCGGCGGCGTCGGCGTCCAGGTCGTTCACCACCAGCTTCGCGCCCTCGGCCGCGAAGCGCAGCGCCGTCGCGCGGCCGATGCCGGAGCCGGCGCCGGTCACGATCGCGACCTTGCCGCGCAGTCTGTCGCCCATTGCATCACTCCCCGCATCCGCGCGTCCGACGCGCGTTTCTCTGCTTGTCGGCCCCGGTGAAACGTGTTCTAATTTTCTCCCCGATCGCCGGCGAAGTCCACCGCGACAGGCGATCGCAGCAGGGAGGATCCGATGGCGCGCTTCCCGTTCAGCTACGCGAACAGCTGGTATCTGATGCTGTACTCCGACGAGCTCGAACGAGGCGCGGTGAAGCGACTGCACTACTTCGGCCGCGAGCTCGTGGCGTTTCGCGGCAACGACGGCGCAGCACACGTTTTCGACGCGTACTGTCCGCATCTCGGCGCGCACCTCGGCCGCGGCGGGAAGGTCGTCGGCGCGAATCTGCAGTGTCCCTTCCACGCCTGGGAATTCGGCGGCGACGGCAGGTGCGTGAAGGTGCCCTACGCGAGCAAGATCCCGGCGAAGGCCGAAGTGAAGTCCTGGCCGGTCGTCGAGCGCCACGGTTCGATCTTCGTCTGGTACCACGAAGAGGGGAAGCCGCCGGAGTTCGAGCTCCCCACGCTCCCGCAGTGGGGCGATGCCGGCTGGACGCGCGCCTGGCAGAAGTACGACTGGACCGTGAAGACCTGCCCGCAGGACATCATGGAGAACGCGATCGACTGGCCGCACTTCCACACGGTCCACGGCATGGAGATGCCGCCGCAGAAGAGCCACAAGTTCGACGGCAAGATGTTCTTCTGGAACATCGGCACGACCAAGCAGGTCGCCACGATGGGCGGCGTCACCGACAATCTGTACATGGAGGCCCAGAACTGGGGCCTCGGCTACAACTTCCTCACCTACACAGGAATGTTTACGACGGTGATCTCGACCGGTCTGACGCCGATCGACGAGGACACCACGCACTTCCGCACCGCGATCATCGGCAAGAAGGACGGCCGCAGCGAAGACGAGACGCTCGGGCTCTTGAAGGCCTACATGGACGACCAGTCCGGTGCGATCACGCAGGACTTCGGAATCTGGGAGAACAAGCGCTTCCGCGCCAAGCCCGTCCTGTGTGACGGCGACGGTCCGGTCGGGGAGTTCCGCCGCTGGTGCCGCCAGTTCTACTCCAAGGACTGGGCCGAGGCCGACTAGGCCCGCAGCCCCGAGGTCGGAGATGCCCCCCGAACGGCCGAACGGCGTCTCGCGCCGAGATTTTCTCGGACTCGCCGGAGCCGCGGGAGCGGCGCTTGCCGCCGGCGCGTGCGCGACGACGAGTGCGCCGACTGCTGGCGCCGAAGCGCCGGTTTTCGATCACGAGACCGACGTCGCGGTCGTAGGCACGGGGGCGGCGGGCGCGATCGCAGCGCTCTACGCGCACGAGCGCGGCGCGCAGGTGCTCGTGCTCGAGAAGGGTCCCGTCTTCGGCGGCACCACGGCCAAGTCGGGCGGCGTGTACTGGATCCCGAACCATCCGATCGAGCGCGAGCGCGGGCTGAAAGAGCCGCGCGAGGTGACGCTCGCCGCGATGTGTCGGGCGTCGTATCCCGTGCTCTTCGACGCGGCGAAGCCCCGCTTCGGACTGCCGCAGAACGAGTACGACCTGATCGAGACCTTCTACGACCGCGGCGCCGACGCTGTCGTCGGCCTGGAGAAGATGGGCGCGCTCGTCACGATGCCCGCGGACGTACTCGTCGGGCCGATGCCCGACTACTTCGAGCCGCCCGACGCCGTGAAGATCGTCGATCGTCGCTACTGGGCGCGCAAGCCGGACGGCAGTTTCGGCCTGGGCGACGAGATGATGCGCCAGCTCAAGAGCGCGCTCGAGACGCGCAAGCTGCCGGTGCTGATGGGGCACCGCGCGGTCCGGCTGATCGCGAACTCGAAGCGCGAGATCGTCGGCCTCGAGGCCCAGAGACTCGGCGGCGCGCTAGTGCGCATCCGCGCGCGCCGCGGGGTCGTGTTCGCGAGCGGCGGCTATACGCACAACGCGGAGCTCGTGCTGAACTTCCAGCCCGGGCCGGTCTTCGGCGGCTGCGCCGTTCCCACCAACGAGGGCGACTTCGTCGCGATGGCCGGGGCGCTCGGCGCGAAGCTCGGACACATGCAGAGCGCGTGGCGCGCGCAGATCGTGCTCGAGCAGGCGCTGCAGTTCTCGTCGACGCCGGACGACGTGTTCATGCCGCCCGGCGACAGCATGATCCTGGTGAACCGTCTCGGTGTACGCGTCGTGGACGAGAAGGCGAACTACAACGAGCGCACGCGCGTGCACTACGTCTGGGATCCGGTGCGGCACGAGTGGATCAACCTCTTGCTCTTCATGGTCTACGACCAGCGCAGCGCGGAGCTCTTCGGCGGGCGCTTCCCGCTGCCGCCGGCGGGCACGAGCGCGCCGTACGTGATCAGCGCGCCGACGCTGCCGGCGCTCGCGAAGGCCGTCGACGCGCGTCTCGGCGCGCTCGCCGACCGGACCGGCGGCGCGCGCCTCGACGCGGGCTTCGCGCAGGCGCTGCCGAAGACGATCGCGCGCTGGAACCAGCTCTGCGCGGGCGGCGTCGACCTGGATTTCCGCCGCGGCGAGCGACTCTACGACCGCGACTGGCACGCGAAGATCTGGTCGTTCGCGAATCCAGGTACGGTGCACGCGCTCGATCAGAAGAACGTGACGATGCGCGCGCTCTCGCCGCGCGGCCCGTATCACGCGATCATCCTCGCCGCCGGCACGCTCGACACCAATGGCGGACCGGTGATCAACCGCCGCGCGCAGGTGCTCGATGCGCGGGGCTTGCCGATCGCCGGCCTGTACGGCGCCGGGAACTGCATCGCCTCGCCGACCGGCCCGTACTACTACGCGGGCGGCGGAACGCTCGGCCCGGCCGTCACGTTCGGGTGTATCGCCGGTGAGGGCGCGGCGCAGGAAGCGCCGAAGGAGCTCGATTGAACGGGCGAAGCCAGCTTCTGCGGCGCGAGCTGCGCGCGAACGGTGCGGATCGCTGCGGAACGCTCCTGGCGCTGCATTCCGACGGTGAGGACGCGCGTGAGCTCTTGCCGCTTTGCGCCGCGCTCCGCGGGGACTTCGACGTGCTCGCGCCGCAGGCCGCGCGCTCGCGCAATCCGTTCCTGTCCAGCGCCTCGCCCGACGATCCGCGCTGGCGCGCGTACGCCGGCTATTCGTGGTTCCGGCGCGACGACGCCGGCCGCCCCGAGCCCGCGAGCTTCGGCGACAGCCTGTGGCAGATCGAGCAGCTCGTGCGCGAGCCGCGCGAGAACAGCGACGGGCCGGTGATCCTCGTCGGCTACCGCGAGGGCGCGACGCTCGCGCTCGGCGCGGCGCTCGCGCTGCCGCAGCTGCTCGACGGCGTGGTCGCGATCGACGGCGAGCGCCCGGAGATCCCG